>Ga0209991_10000247_pt1 | contig 24416 bp, 19 predicted proteins | sample ChitaG_FD_183167 | JGI IMG/M metagenome (GOLD analysis project Ga0209991, IMG submission 183167) | Deep subsurface microbial communities from South Pacific Ocean to uncover new lineages of life (NeLLi) - Chile_00310 metaG (SPAdes)... | ecosystem: Environmental > Aquatic > Marine > Oceanic >... | reverse complement strand
CATCCCGGCACTAAACCCAGTGCTTCCGGGCACACAGGCAGCCCGGCTGATTGCTGGTCTGGAAGAACGAATTGCACGCTCGTTGCCCGCCAACTATTATCGAAAGGTGATGTTGGATGCTGCTCGAGTGCTAATAGAGGGGCACACCGTTGCCGTCGATGTAGGTGAACTCTCGGGTCGTTACTTCCTAATATCGGCAGGTATCGGGTTGGAAGCGACGATCGTGGAGAGCATGTCGCTGAAAGAAAAAAGGGCATTAGGTTCCTGGGCGTACGTGCTCACCGCAATCGGGTCAGCTTACCGATACCCCGGCACCGATGTTCGCCTCAATCTGGACGGAAAGGTGGTAAATGTCAACACGCCGTTGATTGTGATTAGCAATATCCAGCTTTATGGAGGCATGGTGGCAATCGGAGCCAATGCCTGTGTCAATGACGCCAAGCTGGATGTTTGCATTTTCAAGGGAGACGGCTTCTTCACCTTTGTGCAGCACGCCATGAAAATACTCTCGCACAGACACCTTAAGGACCCGAAGGTAGAGTATTACCAGTGCCATGAAATAGTTGTCGAGTCAGAGCGTTCATTACCAGTCCATGTGGATGGTGAGCCTTTCACTAGGACTCCGGTCACCATCCACACCGTGCCCTCCTCACTGAAGGTGATAGTGCCGAACATTATGCCGGCTAATTTATTCAGTTCGGCAACCGGCTCTTCACGCCAGCAAAAGCCTTAGAGCAGAGGAGTGGGAAGGAACAGATATAAAAAAGCGCCAGCAGCACAACGCCGGCGCTTCTACTTTTCCTGGTGGAGGCGGGGGAGGCCCCAACTACATCACACCGAAATTGATCTTTGAACGTCTACGTGAAAGAAGGGCTTTGGGGGTGGTGTTTAGATAGATAATACCTACGTATAGAGCAAATTTAAGGCTTCGCCTCCACTTTATGTCTACATCTTAAAACAAAAGGGGCTTTTGTCATATTGGAAAACCTAGCTAGCTTTTCTCCACTCTGGGGACCACAGCAGAATTTCCATGAGGGGGTAGTTAAGACAATCATGGAGGTGTATAATAGTGTATTAATCGGCAGGGGGGTAATTACACAACTGTATGCCCAGGAAACTAGTCGTAGGTAATGGTAACCTGCTGATTAATTTTGATACCGATTACAACCGCCGACATGTCTATTTTTCTTATGTTGGTATGCTTAACCATGCTGCAGATTGTGCATCACGCACGGGAATCTGGGTTGACAGAAGGTTCACATGGATTGAAAGCCCTGAATGGCAGAAGGAAATGGCCTATGAGCAGGACAGGCTGGTTACCCGCGTAACAAGGAATAACCCGGCAATAGGACTCATTCTCATTTCTTTGACACGATGCATTTTAATAGGGATATTTTCCTCCGACATGTGAAGATAATCAGTGAACGAGACCAGCCTCGCGATGTTCGTCTGTTCTTCCACTACCAACTGCGTATTTTAGGTAGTGAATATGGTGATACTAACAATGGATAGAAACTCTACATTTAGAACATTCCATGCTCTCACCATAGCAGATCCTCAAGAGGTCTATGAACAAAGTAAGCAAGAAGTACTCCGTCAGCATGGTTTCCAAATCGAATTAGAGAAAGCCAATTGCATTGAGAGGCTTGAGGCTCTTGTTTTTAAGGAAGGTTCAGGGCCCAATCGGTGGACAGAGACGGAACTTATGGAGATCTCCAATCGATTTCGTCTACTCAGCTCTCCAGAAAACGAGATACGACTCTATGAAGAATCTATAAATGAGGTTTTCCGAAATATCCCAAGAGCGCGAGAGTTCTATATCTTCGCCCTCAACAAAGTCAACAGAACAACGGATGCTATAGAGGAGTGCAGAAAACTCATTGCTGAAGGAGGCGAGAATAGTCTGGTGTGGGGAGTATTGGGAGATACCTACACCATTCAGATGATGAGTATAGAACAATTTGCCCAAGTACTGGAGGAGGAAGGAGATATCAATAGAGCTGATAGTAGATATAGGGTGCAATTCCAGAAGCATTTTCCTGAAATTGATGTGAAGACTATAACTCTCGACCAGCTCCACAACCTGCGAAAGCTCACCTTAGAAAAAGCCAAGCAGATCTATCTCCAAGGATTTCACAATAATGGGGCCTCCTTCCCCGGACTCGGCTGGATGATGCGAACAATCGAACAAAGGATAGACCTGCTCGCTGATAAGACATTTCTCTTGGAAAGGCAAAGACTAGGAGTATTGTCTGAACAGGAAGTGGTTAGCTTAAGGCAGATAGAAGGACAGATCAGGAAGCTCGAACAGGAAATTGAAAGTCAGTCGATCCTTATAAAGATTGCACTCGAAATGGAAGGGGGCAGTGAGTCTCTTGACTACTGGACCCATGCAGGAGAACTCCAGCTTGCCTTCAGTCAAGTCAAAAGTATAACAGAGATTCAGCCGATTCTCGCAAGGGTCTTTGCCACTGTAGATGCCGACTTTAAGCTTGTTACTACCATAAACCGCCTCGAGAGAATCAGGAATCAGTATGTAAAGGAACTCGAGATTAAACTGACTCAAAGTGAAAAGACTAAGGAACTCGAATGTAGCCTCGAGATAATGAACGCTGTCCTTGTTGAACTCAATGCGGGGAAAAGGCGTTTCATAGCGGGAGGAAAAACGAAAGGCAAGGCACTTAATGAAGGATACAAAGAGCTTGCAGAGGCCAAACCAAAGGATCCACAAAGGATATTCCTCAAGAAGACTATCAACTTTCGGACATTGACCAGTAACCTCGTTCCTCAGTACATTCCGGGAGGCATTGGCCGGACAGGGTCACGGGTGCCCGATTTGACGATCAACAGGCATGTGCAGGAGGATATACATAACATCACGGAAGAGAAGGTCATCAAGGCACTCAAACCAGGAGAGCAGAATCAGCCAAAGGCTGTGCTTACATTGATTCAAGAATTCGTTGGAGAAAGCTTGGGTGTTAGAGAACTTCAGGACCTCCAATCTCCAGCTCATCATGAACTCAATATACGCTCTGATGGACTGATCGCCCTCTCGGGCATAGACCGAGATATGCGAAAAGGAACGCGATCAATCACCGATCTGACGGCCTGTCTAGTTATGCGAACCGGTGATTGCAGAGAAACTATGTACCTGAATGGTGCCATCTTTGCCCACTACCAACAGATGCAGGTTAGCGCGAAGATGAGAGAGGCAATAGCGTGCCTGGATCACGGAGATCAGGAAGGATTCCGCCGGATTACTTCAGTGGAAATTCCTGAATTCATACGCTATCAGCTCCGTGGAGGACACGTCTCAGTCTATGTAGATTCGATCAGCATGAAGGAGAAGTACCGTGCCGATCGGTTCTCAATAAAAGATCCGACTGCTATTAAAAGAAAATATGGCCTCGACGAATTTCGGTCAGGTCAGCCGCTGACCGAGTACGAACTCAAGAATGCTAAAATTCGAGTGACCTACAAAGATGGCACATTAACTCTAGTTGAGCCAAAAGACCCTACAAGTGGAAAATGGCAGCCGATTGAACACACTCCAGTCAAGGGGGGTGGTGGAATACCCAAGATTCCAAACACGAGGCCAAATGGAGAAAATATCTTATCTATCCAACTGTTAAACTTAGTTGAAGAACATACCATGTCATTCCTATATGATGGCAAAACAGGGAAGGTAGAGTTCTGTGATGGTTTCTACAATGAAACTTTTTTTGAAAGTCCATATCAGTTTGGCTCGGGAACACTCGATGTAGGCGATCTGATCAGTAATTATGGGCTTATAAACGCCGGAAGGAGAGAGATGATCGGTCCAGACGGCAAAAGACATACTCATCCAGTATTCATTGAGTTCCTCCCCTACTCAGCAACAGACTACCAGTTTTCGCTGGGAGAAGGAGATATACCAACCTCGTTCCGGTTAATGGGAAGGAGATTTGATGGAAGGCTTACTCAAGCGCGCAGGCAACTTGAGGAAGGAGACCCTTGCATCCTTGTCTGCTTAGAGAAGATATGTGCGTGGGAGAGGCAACAGCGTGAAGCCGTCGCACAGCAGCCAAAGTTCATCGACCAGAAATTGACGAAGGTGATGATAGACTTAGCTAGAGATCATCCAGAACTCGTCCAATTGCAGGAGGCCAAGCATGGAAAGAACCTTATTACTCAGGGCCAGGAAAGCGATAGTGTATATCTCGTTTTAAGCGGATATCTCCACGTGTATAAAGACGGCAGACTCCTCATGAAGGATAAAGGGCCAATAATGGTCAAAACAGGGGATATCGTAGGGGAAATTTCTGCCCTCAAAGGTGGAATGCCCACGGCGAGTATTACTGGAAATGCTGTCGTCCTTCGCATTTCGAAGCAGGAATTTCATAGGCAATTAGAAATCAACAGAATGTTTCGAGATGGTGTGGAGGAACTCGCCAATACTCGACTTCTCGAACAATACTGAGTGCTCGTTAGGGAAAGGAAAATATTCCCAACATAATTGTGATGTCCATCACCCCATGGAATAAAGGGAGTCCAATTGTACTGTTAGTTTTTCAACGAACGTTCTATTTGTATTTTGCCAACTATACAGTTGTTATCGCATAATTGAAGGCGACAGAGTGATGGTGTAAGCTTGCCGCTTTTATATGTCCTAGATCAGTAATTCCATCCTAAGTGTGAAGGTATCGGCTATAAAGCCAGAATAATCTGTCATTCCAAGTTATTGAGCTTTGACAAGCCACAAACGAGTATTTGAACTCATTGTCATAAAAGGAGCTAATATTGCCGGGCAGTAGCATGCAGTTCTACACGAGATATCCATTATTAAGTATCTTCATCTACAATGGAACAACGATTATCCATTACTCGCTGGGTGGAACTGGGATTATTCTTGGTTACAATTCGTGGATAGGTCATTTGATCGGAATAATATATGTTGTTTTCTCCTTTATCGAGATGTATGTGCATATGCCACTCAAGGTATGCCCGAACTGCGTTTATTTCAAACTGGATAATTCCATATGTATATCAGGATTGAACGTAGTGTCAAGGAAGATCGCAAAGGAAGGGGATGTAAAAAACTTCCCCAATCGCGCAAAGGGTGTGTTCTGCCCCAATAATCTTTATATAGCCAGTTTAGTTATACCTATCATTGCGATGATAATTGCGTTAATCTTGAGCTTCTCCTTTGTTGTATTAGCCATTCTGCTTATCGTGGTCGTATTACTAGCATTTCGTTTCTTTGTAATATTCCCGAGAATAGCTTGCGTTCACTGTCGAGCTAAGAATGTGTGTCCACAGGCTCGGTCTATGGGATTGAGTTCTACGTAATTGACAAATAACGGTTTCAGTATGGCTATCTGCTTGGTGTCATCTTAACTAACTGTATTGGTTATTGCTCTGGATAGAGATACATCGTAAAGACCATATGTTGGCATATGTAAGGTATGATAGTACTAAAAGATGTAATAGAAATTAAAGCTTCACCGGAAGAAGTCTTTGCTTGGCTTATTAACATCAAGACTGGAAAAGACTATCAAGCTTGGCATCCTGACCATGTGGATTGGCAGTGGATCAAAGGAGAACCATTTGAGAAAAGTTCCGTGGTTTATTTGAAAGAATACCTTCATGGCGAGATACATAAGTTCAAATCTATATGTACTAACATAGTAACTGATAGACTAATAGAATATAAGCCTCTGTTGCCCTGGTCTCTTTTCATGCTAAGCAGTAGATTTACCATAGAATCAAAGGGGAGAAATAGTTGCATTTGCACTGCAACTGTCAACTTTAGATCGTTTCCATTCATTATGAGGATTTTGAAAAGTCAATTAGAGGGGACAAGGTTACATATGAAAGAAGAGGGGGAGAACCTCAAACAGATATTGGAAGGGTAGTAACGACAGTGAAAAGAAGAGTAGAAGTTGACAGAGCGATCAATCTGGTAGATGACGATACCAAAACTTAGACTTTCCTTGAAAGAAACCCCGATTGGAATAAGCTCGACCCAACAGATAACGAAAATAATAAGAAATCTATTGATGGTTATACGCGGATCTTCCGGGATGGAAGTAAAAAAGTATTCAGATTCCGATAGCCTAAACAACAAGCGGGATCGCGATTCTGTACACGTTAACTAGCTCTGTTCAGTCAAGTAACAAAAGTCCGTTACGTCTCATTCTTACATAAATCTTACGATGTTAATGCAAATGGACGTGTAGAAGGGTTTGGAGGTGAACTCCCCGTCCAAATGGGTCCATCTCACCGAAATCCTATTTATGCAAAGAAACGCTAGCGGTAAAAGACTATAACAGCTCCGTCGTGTTTCTGGTGGAGGCGGGGGAGAGTTGAACTCCCCGTCCAAAAGAAGGTTGCCAGAATATCCTACAGGCTTAGTCAGCTCTTTTATCTCATCCGGCTTTCATCTGCTGACCGAATCCAGCCAGACCAGCCAATCTTTCTTAGCCAACCCCTATCGGCATCAGGATTGGAGCGCCTCGATTTTTCTGAAACCTAATCCCTTGCTTCGAGGAGAACTCGGGTTAGATTGAACCGTTAAGCGTAAACAGGTTCCTCAGTTATTTTTTGCCACTTGTTTTATGAGGTTAGTGGCACCTCAGCCTGCAATTCTGTAGGCCTCCCCCTGTCGAACCCACGCGCCCCCGTATCACAACCTGCTTTCCCGTCACCTTCTTCTATGCTTCATCGCCCGCTCCATTTCCCTGTCTGCGTCCCGACGGGCGATAGCTTCCCTTTTATCGTAAACCTTCTTCCCTTTAGCCACCCCCAGCTCCAATTTAGCCACCCCGTGTTTAATATACAGCTTAAGGGGCACTAAAGTCAAACCCTTCTGCACTACCTTACCGGCAAGAATATCAATTTCTTTCCTGTGAAGAAGAAGCTTGCGAGGCCTGACTGGCTCATGAGTGTTATAGCTGGCAGCATCGTAGGAAGCAATGTGGCTATTATAGAGCCATAGCTCACCATTTTCCGGTTTGGCATAGGCATCACTTAGATTTACCTTGCCTTCCCTGATGGACTTAATCTCGGAACCCTTGAGGACAATTCCTGCCTCAACACTCTCCTGGATATGATAGTTGTGGTAAGCCTTGCGATTAACGGTTATTACGCTGGAACCTTTTGCCATACGTTAATTTTACCACCGGGACATAGGGTGAGCAATTTATACGGTGCACTTCCTGATAACGCGGCTTTGTTCCAGAGATTGACACGCACCTTTCAGGTGCTCGCAATGATAAAAGGCGAAGGGCTAGCAATGGCAGTTCGAGTTGCCAAACGACTGCAGTTATTCCTTTTTCTTCTCCAGTCCTTGCTCCCTAGCAAATGCCTTTGTGCGCTTGCTTTTCTCGTCAGCTTTGGCAAGCAGCCAGACGAAGGTGCCTATGAGAGCAAGGCCAATACCAAGCCCAATAGGTGAGCCCCAATTCTTCCATTTCTCCTCCTTTAATCGACTATTAAGTTTTATTAATAGATTGTATGTGCAGGTTTATAATGAAGTCAAGAGGGTGTGCTGTGCACCATTAAAACCCATTTCACAACAAGCTGAATTTACTAGAAGGATTATCTGTTTTAAAATGTAGTGGAGGAAAGAGAGGGAAGGGGATCTCACTATTATGTAGAACGCCATTTATTGAGAAAGGAGCTATGCCATGAGCCGTGCCGATAGATTTTACCTATTCGTAACTGTTTTCCTGGTTATTGCCGCAATAGCTGGCGGCATCACGCTGGCGGTGCAGCGCAGCCGAAGCCAGCCTGTGGAAATCGTTCTATCTCAAACAGAGCCTCCAGAGCTGAGCGGGGAGGTTTACATCGGCGGCGCTGTGTCTAACCCCGGCACCTACTCCTTAAAGGTAGGTGATACCTTGCAGACGCTCCTTTCCGATGCCGGCATTGAACCCGATGCCGACCTCAGCCACATCGAGCTTTATATTCCCCGAGAAGGCGAAACTGAACTCCCACAGAAGATAGACATCAACCGGGCCGAACCCTGGCTCCTTGAAGCCCTGCCCGGGATAGGCGAGGTACTGGCTCAAAGAATTGCAGATTACCGCAGTGAAAATGGCCCTTTCAGAAGAATCGAGGACTTACTTAAGGTCAGCGGCATTGGCCCAGCGACATTTGAAAATATAAAGGGCCACATAACCGTGTCGGATTAGGAAGTCCTCTCCGAATCCACTGGCTTAACCACTCGCCAGCCAAGGGAATTCATCCCAATCCTCATTACATCACTTCACCACATCAAGAGCATAACTATTCCGGCTGCCAGTAGGACTACCCCGGCAGCGATTAAGCCAATTCTAATCCTTTTTTCTTTCTGAGTTAGTTCAGACCATGGTTTTTGTCTTCTGCCAGCAAAAAGCCAATAGCAAGGCCGCTGGCCATACCTAATAAATAACCAACTCCCCAATCACTCATTACTATGTTCTCCTTTCATGTCGCATTGGGACAGGATTTTCACATTAGTTTGCAGCCGTCGTAGTACCTCTCAACTATAACTATTACACCATCAACCAACGTCAATTACTGATTCAGTGAAGTTCGAGGATAACTGGAGGCTTTGTCTCCGAATCCGCCAGCTGGGCATTACCGCTTCCCATACTCATCGATGAAAGTCAACTCGGCTAATCTTCTCCTCATCCCTTGAGGAGTTTCCGCCGGGTGACCTATTGCGATAATGGAAAGGAGCCTTTCATCTTCGGGGATATTAAGCACCTTCTTAGCACTAGCCTCATCCTCGCTACCATAAATCCCAATCCAGCAGGCGCCGAGACCCAGGGAATGAGCCTCAAGAAGCATATTCTGTGTTGCTGCTGCTCCATCTTCGACGGGGCACTCTGAGGCTTTTGGATTTATAGTCACTGCAATACCCAAAGCAGCTTGCGAGACAAACTTGCCCCAGGTAAGTATATCCGCCAGTCTTTTCCTTCCCTCCGGATCTCGTAGGGCTACAAACTTCCATGGCTGGCTATTATCCGCAGATGGCGCCCACCTGCCTGCTTCCAGAATCTTATTTATTTCCTGTTCAGAAATAGAGTCCGGCGTGTATTTTCTGATGCTCCTTCTAGTTTTAATCACTTCAAGAATATCCATCAACACTCCTTGTCCAGGCCCGTTTTCTATTCCATGTCCCAGAGTGAAAGGCCAGTTACTTCATCATATTTTCGCTCAAGCTTCGGCCCTTCCAGTTGACTCAAGTGAACTTCAGTGGCAAAAACAATTCCCTCCAGCAGATGCCCAGCCCTGGTGTTTCCCTTCTCATCGGAAAGTATTACATGCGCATGAACAAAGGACTCTCCATCCTTTAACGAGACATTACCCACACAACTTGCCAGTTCCTGAGGCGAATCAATCCTTATCTTCCGATATTCGTGATTTCTCTGGTCATAATAGCCGAGCTCGGCACGCTTCAAGGCGCCGATTGCCGTAAAGTTTCCCGCCTTAATCCCTTTGCTCCTGGCAAATTCAGCTATGGACTGGACCATGTCCGTATCATGTTTGAGTCGCATAATCAACTCTTTACTGGCGTCATACTCAAAAAGACCCGCCGGACCATGACCAACTTTCATAACTTCGTGCCCTCCTTTCGTAAAAAATTCACCTTCTATACCAATTTCGCAGGCGTTATGATTTCTATAGATTATAGCACTCACAGCATCTTCAATGTAATTCAATTTTATCACAAGATAAGATATTCACATCTACCACTGATGCAGGGCGAGATGGTAAACTAAGTCATCCATAGTTGCCAGAATTGGGGTCTCTTTCATGTGGCTTCTCTATGTTAGCTGTGCCTGGGTTGCCGGGGTATTCCTGGGTTCAAAGCTCGGTCCGCCTTTACTTGCTCTTGCCTTCGGACTTATCCCCTTCGCGCTCATACCCTTCCTCCCCAGCAGCAAGAAGACCTTAATAGTAGTCGGGTTATGCCTCTTTGCCCTCTTCGGCGGCGGACTTCACTTCTCGTCAAGCTTGCCTCCGACAGATGAGCATTCCCTGTGCTACTACAACGACACGGGGATTGTAGAGATTCAAGGCATGGTGGTAGAGGAACCCGAAATTCGGGATAGGTATTGTCTGCTGACATTTTCCGCCAGCGAAATAATTGTAAACAGCGAAAAAGAAGAGGTATCGGGAACCGCTTTGATTCGAGTACCCCGATACCCCGCCTATCATTATGGGGATGTCCTTAAAATAACGGGGAAGCTGGAGACGCCAGCTCCATTTGATGACTTCGACTACAAAAGCTACCTGGCTCGCCAAGGAATTTATTCGGTCATTTACTACCCCGGGTTAGAAGTTCTAGCCCATAGCCAAGGCTCCAAACCTTTGCAGTGGATTTACGCTTCGAGGGAGCGACTCTCTGCTTCTTTAGCCAGAGCTTTACCTGAGCCACAAGGTTCATTAGCTCAGGCTATTTTGCTGGGACTGAGGGGAAATATACCTGATTCCCTTTACCAAGCCTTTTCCAGGACGGGGACAGCACACCTGCTAGCTATTTCCGGCTTACATATCAGCATCATTCTGGCCATGTTGCTCAGCTTTGGCATCCTGGTCTTTGGCAGGCGGCGTTCCATATATATCTGGCTGACTCTCGCGCTTATATGGCTTTATGCCCTGCTCGCCGGGATGCGTCCGCCGATAATCAGGGCGGTGACTATGGGAAGCCTATTTTTGATAGCTGAATATCTGGGGAGGCAGCGAAGCGCCATTATTGCCCTGGCTTTCGCTGCCGCGGTGATGGTGGGAATCCAACCGCATGTCTTGTGGAGCGTCTCTTTTCAACTCAGCTTTTTGGCCATGGCCGGGCTTGTTCTCCTCTATCCTTACTTTCAGGCGTGGGGGAGAAAGGGCGTTGCTTCCTTGTTTGGAACTAGGGAAAGGATTGCGGCCGCAGGCGGTATGATAACCGACGGCTTTGCCGCCACTCTGGCAGCTATCGTGGCAGTCGGGCCGCTTGTAGCTTATAACTTCGGCGTAGTCTCCCTGGTTGCCTTGCCGGCAACTTTCCTTTCCCTGCCTGCTTTGCCCTTTATCATAGTCACGGCAGCGTTAGTCGCCTTCGCAGGGCTACTTGCTTCGCTTGCAGCTCAAATGCTCGGCTGGCTCGCCTGGCTTTTTCTCAGCTATCTCTTTTTTCTAGTTCAAGGCTTTGATGCCCTGCCCCACTCTTCATTAGAGGTGACCACTGTTTCTACCTGGCATATCTGGGGGTACTATGCTATATTGGCTGGAGTTATAGCATTCCTTAACCACCGAAAACAGTTGGCTGATTTTTCCTCCAGGTTGACTTCGGGAATAAAGAAAGTCGCGGAAGGCATTCCTAAACCTCGCCTCGGCTTTTCTATGAAATGGCTTATCCTTCCCCTTTTGGTAGTAGCTATCCTGGTGTGGTCTGTAGCTCTGACCATGCCTGATGACAAGCTTCATGTGAGTTTTCTTGATGTGGGACAAGGAGATGCCATCCTGATTCAAACGCCCAATGGCCAGGACATACTCATTGATGGCGGCCCTGACCCCCAGAAAATTAATTTGGAGTTGAGCAAGAAGCTCCCCTTCTGGGATAGGACGATAGACCTCGTGGTCTGCACTCAACCTCAAGCCGACCATGTCACAGGCCTGGTAGAGGTCCTTCAGAGGTACAAAGTGAAGCAAGTGCTTGAGCCTGGAGTACCCTATGATTCAGCTACCTATCAGGAATGGCTCAGACTTATTGAAGAGAAAGGAATCGAATATAACATAGCCCGGGCCGGACAGGAGATTGACTTGGGCAGCGGAATCAAGATGGAGGTGATAAATCCGCCAGAAGGCTTATTTGAAGGGACTAGCCACGATGTAGATAACAATGGATTAGTGTTAAAGTTAACCTGGAACAAAGTTAGTTTCCTATTTACTGCCGACATACGGGAAGAGGCTGAATTGGAGCTTATCATGCAGCTAGCTAATTTGAGGAGCGCCGTGCTGAAAGTCTCACACCACGGCAGCATGACCTCTACCATCCCCCAGTTTCTGGCCACGGTTGACCCTGAGGTGGCGGTGATTTCGGTGGGAGCGGATAACTCCTTTGGCCATCCCAGTCTTGAGGTGGTGGAGAGATTGATTGACAGGGTGGGCGAGGACAATATTTATCGCACAGATGAAGATGGCACCATCGAGTTCATTACCGATGGGGAAAGGTTGTGGGTGAAAGCAGACAGCTAGGAAATTTATTCAGTAGCCAGGTGCTTACAATGGGAGTCTTCCTGCCGTAGCAGGACACCATGTAGGGTTGCTCCTGGCCCTCCTCCCACCGAGGTACGCCCTTCTGCTTTGCCCCAGGAAGCGACAACCAAATCGCCAGGATAGCCCATCACAGGCACTGGGACGAAGCCTGCCTTAGATCAGGATCTTGCCGTCTTTGAGGAAGAGAGTCCCATCTACACGCACTTCCCCGCCATCACGGAGGTCGCACACCATATCCCAATGGATGGCCGATTTGTTCTTGCTCCCTGTCTCGGGATAGCCCTTTCCAAGGGCCAGGTGAATAGTCCCGCCAATCTTCTCATCGAAGAGTGTGTTCTTGGTGAATCGCTGTATCCCGGGATTGGTCCCCAAGGCGAACTCTCCTACATAGCGTGCCCCCTCGTCGGTCTCCAGCATCTTCAACAGAAACTGCTCATTCTTACCCGCCGTGGCCTTGATGACTCTCCCGTCCTCGAATTGGAGTCGGACATCCTCTACCTCACGGCCCAAGTCGCAGGCAGGATAAGTATATCTGATATATCCGTTCACACTGTCCTCGATGGGCCCGGTGAAGATCTCCCCATCAGGAAAGTTCTCATGCCCGTCGCAGTTCTCCCACTTCCGACCTGTGACCTCGAGCTTGAGGTCGGTATCCGGGCCAACGACATGGATCTGCCTGGCCTTGCTCAACCAACCAACGAGGCGCTGCTGCTCTTTAGAGATTTTCCTCCAAGCCTTGATTGGATCAGGCTCATGGACCAGGCAACCGTTATAGACGAAATTTTCGAACTCGCGGAGCGACATCTCCGCATCCTGAGCGAAGGCCTGGGTGGGGTAGATAGTCAGGGTCCAGCGCAGCTCTTTCTTAGCGGCCCGCTCGAGCAATCGGTCGGAGAGAGGACGCATCGCCACTGCCCGGCGAGATTGCTTGGCAGGGTCAGTATTGGTGAACTGCTTGGTATTCACATCCGTCCAGATCGAGATGTTTGTATCGATTTGTTCAATGACATCCCTCATAAACGGCGGAACGTAATCAAGTTGGCCATCGCTGGCATAGGCGTACAAGAGCTCCTCTACCCCTTCCAGTCCAACCTGCAGAAAGGGATGAGCACCGCGCTCCAGAACCTTTTGATAGACAGCCAAAATCAACGGCGCACCTTCAGGAGCACCATTGATCCGCACCAGCTGGTTCGGTCGCACTTCTACGGAATAATCAACCAGAATCTTAGCTACAGTTTCGATTCTTGGATCTGTCATTTCACCTCCTTAGATCTGGTAATCGTAGAATGTGTCGGCAGTCTAGCAGGTGCTGTCGAGGGTAGTCAAATAGCCAACGACCTAGCGATATTCAATACACATCGCATAGACAAGTACGGCACCATCGAGTTCATTACCGATGGGGAAGGGCTGTGGTTAAGAATAGAGGAGTAGGCGGCCATATCTATCTTCTCAGGCTTACGTAGTCTATGCCACTCACTCCAGGTGAGCCGTATTGCGATGGTAAAAGTAGGCAGGGATCCAATCACGAACAGCACCCAGTTTTCTCCTGAATTCCGTCGGCAGCCCGAGATATGAGATAAATATCCATAGATAATAGAATCGCCGCAGCAGCGCGGCAGCGAAGCCATCGAAGACACGATTCCCCAACTGAGCCACCGCCAGATTCCTGCCCATATATATTACCTGCCCCTTAAACTTGTAACGGAAGGGAAGCTGGTCCTTACCTCGCATGGCGCGGACGATATTCCTGGCACAGGCCGGGCCCTGTCGCTGAGCTACTTGCTGGGTTGGGGGATAGGGTACCGAGCCATGTTCTTGTAGTAAATAAGCGCAATCCCCGAGTACGTAGACTCCGGGTGACTCCGGTACCTCTAGATACTGATTCACCATGATGCGCCCACCCTTTGCCTTATTGAAAGGCAGCGATTCCACAACAGCGACCGGCTTTACCCCCGCTACCCAAATAACAGTGCGAGTCGGTATAGTTTGCCCATCAGCAGTCTGAATACCACCCGACCAGACCTTGGTAATACGAGTTTTCAACAAAATCTCAATTCCTCGAGAGCGCAGCCGATTGATAGCCAGTTCCGACATTTTAGACTTCATGCCAGATAAGAGAGCATCTTGTGCCTCGACCAGGAGCACCCGAATCTGGGACATCAGGGAAGGATAATCCCGTACCAGTGCCTTGCGCACGAAGTCCTGAATAGCCGCCACCAGTTCTATCCCGGTGGGCCCACCTCCCACTACCACAAAAGTAAGCAGCTCACGCTGGAGTTGTTCATCTCCCTCCCGCAACGCCGCCTCATAGTTGTCTAAAATGTGATTGTGGATATTGACAGCATCGCTCAGAGATTTCAAGATTAGCGAATTTTCCTCGACATCGGCCATCCCAAAGAAATTGGTAGTGCTGCCCAGGGCGACCACCAGATAGTCCCACACCAGCTCTCCAGTATCAGTGCTGACTACCTTCTTCTCCACATCTATGCCCTGTACTCGGCTGTGCCTGAATTTAACCGGTCTCACAGCATTTCTACTCCTCAGCAGGGCATGCAAGGGAAAAGAGATATGACTGGGCTCAACGCTGCCGCTAACCACATGCCATATAAAGGGCAGCGGGTGATGATAACCCCACTGGTCCACCAGTGTTACCTCCAGCCCGGGAGCACCAGCGGAAGCCCTTTTCAACTCCAGTGCAGCGCCAATCCCCGCCGCGCCCGCGCCCAGGATAAGCACTCTCTTGTTGTCTCCAGCCACGGCCATCTCACACTAAAGGAAGTTTTGCTCGTTTTAATAAGGTTAACGTTAGTTTATCCAGATGTCAATGAAAATATCGGTAGACCGTTTACCAGTTACCGCGTGTCATTGCGAGGCACCCCGAGCGCAAGCGAGGGATCTCGCCCAAGCACCCGTAGCGCAGCTTTGCGGCTTGCTTGAATCGCTTAATTAGGATATTCTGCTAAACAGAGGAATCACAGCTCAGCCGATTAAGGCATAGAGAGCAAGATATCAAGAGTTAACCATGGTTGATTTAGATAATGCTTCAATTTACCGGCAATTTGACAAGTCAGGAATGCTCGATCACCTTAAACCAGCTAAATCCTGGGAAACCAGTGCATAAAACGAGGAGGAATATGGGAATAGAAACGGAAATTCGGTATCTGGATGATATGAGGACGGTCCTTTACGACAAGGCATGGGCAAGAACCGCCCCCAACTTCGAGGTTTATTATATGGAGCGAGGGCTCGAGGAGAAAGATGGCTTAAGATATGATATTACGACGATTCCGCCCAAGATGCTGGGCCAGGAATTTGTAAAAACAAAAGGACATTACCACATTGGGGGATATCAAGAACTATATATTGTCTTAGAAGGAGAAGGAATTTTCTTGATGCAAAAGAAAGGAGAGGAGAAAACCCAGGATGTTTGCTATGTAAAAGCAACGGAGGGAGATCGTGTTTTAGTTCCTTCTTCTTATGGACACGTAACAATCAATCCCGCTGCAAAAATATTGAAAATGGGAAATTGGATATCAAAAGAATGCAAATCTGACTATGCAAGTATTGAAGCAAAAGGAGGATTTTCGTACTACTACACGCAAGCCGGGTGGATTAAAAATAAAAATTATGAAGAAGTTCCTGAACTTCGTTTTGAAATGCCCCTGGAATCAATGCCGAGAAATTTAGATTTTTTGAAAGGGCCTAAAACTAAATAAAAGGGGTCTTATCTCAAATTGTCGGCTTGGTAGCGAGGGCTTCGCTGCCAAGCTGCTGCAGCGATTCTTTTATCTATAGACAATGCTAAACGAAGTTGACCCAACATCTATAGATGCGATAAACTTTGTGAAACAATGCCTCGCACAGTCCGCTATTTCGAGTGACTAGAGTTGAGCGAAAGGGCATAGTTTGTCGGGAAGATGTGTGGCCAAATCAACAGGTACGGTAGTGGGGTGACTGGGTGAAAGCTTTAGTCCTGGCTGCCGGCAAAGGCACAAGACTTAAGCCGCTAACTAATACTGTCCCGAAACACCTCCTGCCAGTGGGCGATAAGGCGGTTTTATTTCATGTACTAAACTATGCAAAAGAAGCTGGCATCAAGGATATCGGCGTCGTTGTATCTCCGGAGTCTGGTCCTTACGTAGAGGAAGCCATAGGTACTGGCTCGGAGTGGGGAGGGCAGATTACATTCATCGTTCAAGCTGAACCCCTGGGGCTGGCGCACGCTGTCAAGGTAGCTCAAGGCTTCCTTGGCGATTCACCCTTTCTCATGCTCCTGGGCGATAACCTCGTCCAGGAAGGCGTCAAAAATTTCGTGGACGAGTTCCATACCTCCAACTCCGACGCTAGCATTCTCCTCAGGGAAGTATCCGACCCCAGGGCTTTTGGTGTAGCTGAACTCGACTCTTCGGGAAAAGTGATACACATGGCGGAAAAGCCCAAAAAACCGAAGAGCAACCTGGCCATAATTGGAGTTTACCTCTTCACCGCTGAAATTCACAAAGCTATAGCTCAGACAAAGCCTTCTTGGCGGGGGGAGTTGGAGATAACGGACGCCATTCAGAAGCTTCTGGAGATGGGAAAGGAGATTAGAAGCCACCTTCTCCGGGGGTGGTGGCTTGACATCGGCAGCAATGATGGACTTATTGAGGCTAATCGTGTTGTTCTTGATGCCTTCCTGAAGCGGGACATTAAGGGGGCAGTGGATGAGCAAAGCCGCATCGTGGGCAGAGTCGAAATCGGGGAGGCAACAAAAATAGAAAACAGCCTCGTTCAAGGCCCGGTATTTATCGCAGCAAATTGTCGGATAAAAAATTCCCTCGTTAAACCTTTCACCAACATCAGAGCTGGAACAGTGATCTGTGACTCATGTCTGGAGCGTTCAGTAATACTGGAGAATTGCCAAATCTTGAAAATCAAGCACCTGGCTAATAGTGTCATTGGCAAAAATGCGATATTAGCTGGACAGGGGAAAGGCCCTGGGAAGATAAGGTTGTTCATAGGTGATGATTGTAAAGTAGAATTGGAGTAAAAAATCATGCGCAGGTTGTTAATTGTATCAAATAGGTTGCCTACTACCGTTCAGGAGAGGAAAGGCGAGTTGCACCTTGAGCCCAGCGTCGGTGGCCTGGCTACAGGCCTGAGCTCTTGGTACAAATCCCGCGACAGTATCTGGATAGGATGGCCGGGGATAACCGGCAAAAAAATAAAAAGGGAAAAAGACATCCTGGCAAAATTGCTATCTGAAAACTGCCATCCAGTTTCTATCACACAGCATGATGTCGAAGCCTACTACCACGGTATCTGCAACAGAACCATCTGGCCTCTCTTTCACCATTTCCCCCTCTACACGGAATATAGCGAAGGTTTCTGGCAGGCCTACGAACGAGCCAACACAGCTTTCGCCAACGTAGTTGCTGGAATCGCCAAACCTAATGATATCATCTGGATACACGATTATCACTTAATGCTCCTGCCCAAGCTCTTACGAGAAAGGTTGCCAAAGGCAACAATGGGCTTCTTCCTCCACATTCCCTTTCCGTCTTTTGAAATATTTCGCTTGCTACCATGGCGCAACCAAATCCTGGAAGGACTTTTAGGCGCAGACCTCGTAGGTTTTCACACCTATGACTACACCGGGCACTTCCTGGACAGCGTGCATCGTCTATTGGGTTATGAAGTGGCCATGGGGCAGGTCACTGCGGCCGATCGGGTAGTAAGGGCGGACGCATTTCCCATGGGAATAAACTATGACCTATTTTCCAACGCCGTCCAGGACTCAAAGACACATGCGGAGAGAAAAAGGTTTCACAAAAAACTAGGAGATTGCCGGGTAATTCTTTCGGTGGACCGCCTGGATTACACCAAAGGCATCCCCCAGCGATTGGAGGCTTTCAGTTTGTTTCTGGACAGAAACTCCAAATTCTTAAGGAAAGTAATCCTTGTTTTGCTGGTAGTACCTTCACGTACAAGAATAGGACACTATATGCAGTTGAAGAAACAGCTAGATGGACTTGTGGGCGAAATCAACGGAAAATATGGGACTATAGGCTGGATGCCAGTCTGGTACCTATACCGCTCTTTACCCTTCCACTCCCTCGCCGCCCTTTACAGCCTGGCTGATGTTGCCCTTGTTACCCCTCTCAGAGACGGGATGAATCTTGTAGCCAAAGAATACACGGCAACCAAGATGGACGGGAAAGGGGTTTTAATACTTAGTGAGACTGCCGGAGCCGCTCAAGAGCTGGGGGAGGCGATTATAATAAATGCCAATAACCAGGAAGAGATTGTCCAGGCATTGGAAAAAGCCCTGGAAATGCCAGAACAAGAGCAAATAGAGCGCAACCGCATAATGCAGAAACGCCTGCGTCGTTACGACGTGGTGCAATGGGCAAATGAATTTATGGATAAACTGCTTTCCACCAAGAAACTTCAACAGGAGATGACAGAAAAGACATTGACTTTTGAGATGCAGCGAAAATTGGTCAACGATTTCCAAGAGAGCGATAAAGCATTACTCCTATTGGATTATGATGGCACACTTGTCCCTTTTGCACCCAAACCGGCTGAAGCAATGCCTGGAGCCAATCTCCTGAGATTGCTTGAAAAGTTTACCAAGAATCCTCGAACCGAAGTAGTGCTCATAAGTGGACGCGATAAAGATACCTTAGAGGGGTGGTTCGGCAGTCTCGATGTGGGATTGGTGGCTGAACATGGCGTGTGGATTAAAGAAAAGGGTGGAGGATGGGAGACGATAGAGACCCTGACAAGTGAGTGGAAGGAAGAGGTGCATCCGATACTTGAGTCATGGGTAGATAGAACCCCGGGCTCCTTCATTGAAGAAAAAGAGTTCTCCCTTGTCTGGCATTACAGAAAAGCTAACCCCAGGCTAGGTGAGCTTCGAGCCCGGGAGCTGATAAACAATGTCTCAAATACAATTGCCAATTTAAACCTTCAGGTGTTGGAAGGAAGCAAGGTAGTGGAGGTGAAAAACACCGACATAAACAAGGGGCGCGCGGCGTCAAAATGGATTTTGAAAGATAAATGGGACTTTATATTGGCACTGGGCGATGATTGGACCGATGAGGATACTTTCAAGGCTCTCCCTTCTACAGCGTGGTCTATAAAGGTGGGGTTTGGCGCTTCGGCAGCTAGGTTCAGCCTCAGTTCCCCAAGCGAAGCGACCTCTCTGTTAAGAAAAATGGTACGAGCGCGGTGAAAGCTAGGAAAAAAATTGAACTTTTTTCCGCTTGCTTAAGTTAAACCAGGGAGAAAAGCTGATTATGCTTTCAGCACTGACTTCCTTGTTGACAGCCCCACTTACCACCATGTTTATGGCCATGAGATAATCGGCAATCCGATCAGGAAGGAGAAAATGCTGCTTTACATACTCTCTGCCCCTTTTGCCCGTCGCCTCAGCAGCCTTGGGTCTCCCCAATAAATAGATTATCTTTTTTGCCGTCTTGCGTGGTGTCTGGTAAAAGTATCCGGTATCGCCGTCCCGAATCTGAAGGGGTATGGCTCCCACGTCAGCGCCTATCACCGGTTTGCCCTTCCACAATGCCTCAGTAATCACCAACCCGAAGCCTTCTCTGGTAGATGGCTGCATTATCACTCTGGCGGCCCGCTGGAAGGCATTCACCTCCCTATGGTTCTCCAGACGGTCGTCCAGCGACAGATTTAGCACGTGGATGTCTTCATCGTCCTTGGTGTCTTCATAAACTCGGGACAGAATTCTCTCTCCTTCCGGGTCATCGGCGGCTAAGCCACCTGCCAATATAAGCTGGCATTTTCTTTCCTTCCTAACCCGGCGGTAGGTGGCAATAGTCCTATCTATTCCCTTCCAGGGGTCGAATCTCCCAATTTGAGCAATGATTGGAATCTCAGGGTCTATGTGGTATCTGGCAAGAACACTATCTATTTCCTCCTGACTCAACTCCCTATTCTTCTCAGAAAGAGGATCGATGAAGGGAGGGATTATGAACTTGGGCAACGGCCACCATGGGACAATATACTGAGCCGCCGAAAATATGACGGCATCATAGTGCTCACTCCACCCAGTTAGGAAATTCCACAAATCAGGGTTGCCCTCTATTGTCTCTCTATCAATATCTATGTGGCATCTCCAGAGCCAGGTTTCCCCCGGTCTTTCGAGATAGTGACCCAAGCCCAGTGGCTGTGGGTCATGCACATCTATCACGTCATGTTCGTAGTCAATAATATTCTGCCTGGCACACTCCTCGAGAGTGCATATGTAAATCTGTCGACGCTCCGGACCGAAGGAGCCTGCCTTGCCCTGTAGTAGGTTATGTAGCTCCTTCGTAGCCTCGAAATACTCCCTGGTGCCACGAATAACCTTCCACTCAGCTTCTATGCCCAGCATATTCAGGAATGGGACAGCGCTGTAAAGCATCTCAGCGACACCACCACCTTGGGCGGTAGCATTCAGGCTTAGTATTTTTAAGCCTTTCACTCGCCGAGCTATCTTCTGTAGTCTCTCCACTCTCTCTTCTCCCACGATAGGGGCATAAGCCTCCGGAGGAGGTGTGGAGAAAGGGCAAAAGTTCTTTCTCTTACTGTAGACGGTTCCGTCTGCCAGCACGGAAGAGATGCCTGCTTTCGTCATTTAAAATCCTCTCTTTGCAAGTTATACCAAACCAAAGCTACCTTACGCAACGTAATTGACTGATTTTACACCTGATAGCGCACATTGGCAAGCCCTCGATTTAAATCACCTAAAAACTAATCGAGATATCGGACGAGGTAGCCTTGAAATTGAAGATGGTGCGCACGGCTATAATCGATAAGTCCCATTATTCTTCCTGGAGCTTTAACTTCACTTTTAAACAGGTGCAGTGAGCTCTTGTAGGGGAGGGCTTGTCCCCTCCCAGGCTTTTCTCAAGGGGGGAGGGTAACAATCGACCTGTGGTTTTCCCCGGTTCAGCGAACTCTGCGGGCGCTGACACTGACTGGATTAAACTGGGCAAGGAAGCAATCGATGTCTTGTAGCCTGTATCTTCGGTCACCTCGGGGGGTAATGCGGTATGCTATTATTCTTCCGTTATTACTCCACCGTCTCAGGGTATTAGGATGGACATGGAGGAGTCGGGCTACTTCCGTCACCGTCAGCATGTCATCCATTTGCTCTTCATTTGCCATATCTTTTCCTACTTCTTCTTTAATTAACCTATCTTAAGGGTAACTCACTTCAGCTAACTGCACAATCACCCAAAAGTATCAATTTGATCAGAAAATAGTCATAGGAAAAAAGTCCTCGATTGGTAAAATTGGTAAGAAAGGGTAAGTTAGGTATATTGACTTCGTCTTGAAGAAATGTTATTTTTAATCAAATGGATGTTACTCTGATACGAATTATTGGATATTTATTGTTGTTACCAATAATCTGTATAGAGGAACAATGAAAGAGCAATTGCATAAGTTCCCGTGAGTGCGAGTTGGGTGGTCGGAGAAAGCTGATAGCGGGCAAATGCATGTGTAAGGAAGGATAGGCCGAAGGTTCTGTTGCCGTTTTACGTGTGAGGAGGCGGTGAAGCTGAGCCTGTAGGTGGTCGCTTGGGTTTGGCGGAGTCAATAGCGAAACCGACCTGACGAAGGTAAGTTTTTTGTTGATTAGTTAAGGATTGGCATGAAAGTCTTGCTTGTGAAACTGCCGGAAGAGCTATCCGAATATGTCGCCCTTGTCCTGAAGGTAAGATGGCCCAATTTGAGCTTATTCCGCGCGGATGAAGCAAGGGAAGCCGTACAGCTAATACATAGTGAGCAACCCTACATCGCCATGCTCCATCTTTCTGAGCAAAGCGAAGGACCATCTTCTGAGGACTGCTTTGACCTGATAACCCAGATTCACAGCTTTTCCAGTGTGCCGCTCATTGTTATTGGGCAGAGCGACAATGTCATGGACAAGGTAAAAGCTCTGGAGCTGGGTGCTGATGACTGGGTGTCACCATCTTTCATACCCATGGAATTCATTGCTAAGGTCAATGCCATTATCCGCCGCCGCTCCCTCAATAATTACAGAGGTTTCTTTTTCTTGAATGACAAGCTGTCTATAGATTACGCCACTCGCGAGGTACACATCTCGGGAAAGCCAGTGAAGCTAACCCCTATTCAATATAAACTCCTGTGTCATTTAATCGAGAACCAGGGAAGGGTGTGTAGCAGCACCGAGCTACTCCAGCATGTCTGGGGGCCAAACTACACTGATGAAAGAGAACTCCTCAAGCTGAGTGTTTACCGCTTGAGGTCTAGAATTGAGGAAGACCCCTCAAACCCGGAAATCATCTTCAATGAAAGAGGTATAGGCTACGTTATTAGGTAGAGCCTCCGGTTCGAGTGCGTAGAGACTTCTCTGATATTCTTGCAACCAAAAAGAAACCCTTTGTAACCAAAAAAAAACCCCCTGTAACTGAGTAGCTACTGACTTCTCTGACGTTCCCCATTACACTAGACTTAAGTACTGGTACTTAAGTACTGCTATTTAAATTTGGGTTAAACATGGAGAATATCTTACTTGTTTGTCCCGACTTAACGATGAAAGATAACTTAACCTTTATGTTACAGCATTCCGGTTTTCGAATTATAGACGCAGCCGAGAGCAAGCAAGCTTTGGCCGAGATAGGTAGAAGCTCCCCCGACCTCATAGTGATGCGTGAGAACGCCCAAAGACTGAATGGAGATGAGCTTTGTATCCACATTCGGGAGCTATCTGATGTTCCCATCATCGTTCTCGGGCAGGAGCAGGAAGAGGCGGCGGGAGTCGAGTTTCTGGAAATGGGCGCTGATGCCTACCTTTCCTCTCCCTTGAACTTCAGGGAATTGGTTGCCAGGGTTCGCTCCTTGCTGCGCCGCACCCGGGCCTCTCAAGAAACATGAAAGAGGATAGTTAAACTTGAAAATACAACATACTCTATGTTTAAGAACTTTATTGATAATAACGACTGCCGATGCCCTGGACCCGTTTTCAGGCAAGTCGATCAGGGCAACCGAGCTTCCTTATCCAGTCTCCTCTCTCGGCGGGAGAGGATGCAGGTGAGGATGGACTCAATAAGGCACGCCTTAAATCAAAGATGAGGTGGAATGATTAATGAGAAACTCCAAAAAAGGAGGAACATAAAAAATGAAGAAAATAGGACTTTTATCTCTAGCACTGGTCCTGGCGCTGGGCGCGCTGGGCGTGGGCTATGCCATGTGGTCCGACACGCTCCAGATTGTGGGCGATGTGAACACCGGCGAAGTGAGTGTGATTTTTGACAGCCAGTATGACAACGATGTCAATGCCCTTGACCCCATGGAGGCGGGCTCGTGGAATGTATCGGGTGAAGTAAAGTGGACCGGGGCAAGATACACCAAGGACATAGCTTCCACTACGTCGACCTTCGAGGACAAGTCGGCGAAGATCATTGTGACCAACGGCTATCCCTGCTACTGGGGTAGCTCAATCTGGGACGTGCTCAACGATGGCACCATCCCGGTAAAGCTCCATTCGGTAACGCTGACGCAGCTGAGCAAGGGCGCGGCCGAGTGGGTGATGAATATGACCCTCGTCATCGGCACCCGGTACTACGTTGACGTCGAGCAACTGAGAGTAAACACTGTGCTCGAGGCCAACGATGACTTCAGCTTCATACTAAGTGCGTTCGGCTGCGAGCAGATTGATGCGCTTGAGCTAGGCTACCTGGACGTCACGGTGCATGTGGAGCAGGACGCTACGCAGAAGACCTCGTACGACTTCGTCATTGACTATGTCTTCGCTAACTGGAATGAATGATGAGTTAAGACTGAGAGGAAGAGCTTTTCGGGGAGGGGGTTCTGTCCCCTCCCCGAAGGAGCCCGCCCTTCGGGGGGAAACGTGAATAAAAAGGTCTCGGGAAAGCCCCGCCCCCTCTCCTTAGCAGGGGAAGAGGCAAAGGTCTATAATGGTCTTTACCCCTTCCCCTGGAAAGGAGAAAGGAATAAAGAAGCTGCCTTTCCGGCATAAAGATAAGGTGAGGACTTGAGTATAATGAAAAAGAGAAGAAACAGGTTTTCCCGACTGGGACTGCTGCCCATAGTGCTGCTTTTGGTCCTGTGTCTCACCGGCGTGGGCTACGGCATGTGGTCGGACGAGGTTTACATCGAGGGCACAATCACCACAGGCACGTGGGATGTGGGCGGCACCATCGGCT
>Ga0209991_10000246_pt1 | contig 24425 bp, 36 predicted proteins | sample ChitaG_FD_183167 | JGI IMG/M metagenome (GOLD analysis project Ga0209991, IMG submission 183167) | Deep subsurface microbial communities from South Pacific Ocean to uncover new lineages of life (NeLLi) - Chile_00310 metaG (SPAdes)... | ecosystem: Environmental > Aquatic > Marine > Oceanic >... | reverse complement strand
AAAGAAATCTGGGCAGGGCTGGCCCCCCAGGCTACGGAACTGCGGTTTGCCATTGCGGGGTACGGCCGCTTTTACCTGAAGTTTGACCCTGCACTCAACCCATTCAGGAGGATGTCATGACAAAACGTCGAACAAAACCGCGATCTTCCAAAACACGAGCAGCGACTCGTCCCCGATCCTTCGACAAGCTCAGGACGCCGTCTGGAAAGGACCAGACCTGGCGCATAGCAGCTATCGTACTGGTTGCGCTGGTGGTCGTCAGCGCTGGCCTGTGGCTGATCGGAGCGCGGCCCGATCAGTCCCCAACGGTGGCGGCCGCCAACTCGGCAACAAGCTCCGATGTGCCGATCCAGCAAATCTATGACCTGGAGCAGCTTCCCCCCGGCCAGGCGGAACACATCGAGGTGGCTTACTTCCATCGCACCCAGCGCTGTGCAGGCTGCATCGAAGCTGAACGGCTGATCCGCAAGACGTTCGATACCTACTTCGCCGACCGGCTCAAGAGTGGCGAGATGAGTCTTATGGTGACCGATATCCAAAAGCCACAAAACGCAGTCCTGGCGCAAAAGTACGATGCCTTGAGTTCGTGCCTCTACCTGGGTATCGCGAAGGATGGAATCGAGTACACTTGGCTTGTAAGCGATATCTGGTTCGCACTGAGAGACGAGGCGAAGTTCATGGTGGTGTTGCGTGACAAGATCAACATCGCTTACGGAGGCCGCTGATGGACCTCGGTCCCTGGATTCAGGACATCATCACCACTACCAATTTGCCGTTCCTGGCTGCGTTCCTGGTCGGATTGCTGGCATCCATCGGGCCGTGTCCGCTGGCGACCAACGTGACGGCGCTGAGCTACACGGCCCAGCAGTTCACCGATCGCCGGGCGGTGGTGGCGACCGGTGTGTTGTACACCCTGGGCCGGGCGATAGCGTATGGCCTGGTAGGGCTGGTGGTGTTGGTGGCCGGGGCACAGGTGGGCCAACTGGCTGGCAGCCTTCAGAACGTGGCCGACGTCGGCCTGGGACCGTTGTTGATCCTGGTGGGATTGGTGCTGCTGGGCGTGATCCGGCCCAACCTGACAGCGGGTTCCGGGATGCTCATGCAGTTACAAGAGCGAGTCGCACAGTGGCGCGGGGTCGGTGCTTTCTTGCTGGGCTTCCTGTTCGCCCTGGCGTTCTGTCCGTACAGCGCCGCTCTCTACTTTGGCATCCTGATCCCGATGGCCTTCGGTTCAACCGCCGGGCTCACTCTACCGCTATTGTTTGGGATTGGTACAGGCATGCCAGTCCTGGTGCTGGGCGTGCCGCTAGCGCTGGGGCTGGAGCGTGCGGCGGCCGGGCTCAATCTGCTGGGGCGAGCCGAACTGGTAGTCCGTAAAGTGGCCGCCTGGACGTTCATCGGGGCTGGGCTCTTCAGCCTGGCGCGCTTTGTTCAGACGTTGATCGGTTGACAGGAGGTGGCAGCATGCCAACCTACGAATTCAAATGCGGTGATTGCGGTGAACGGTTTGACGTCCGTGCTTCATTCAGCGAGAAGGACAAAGGGTTGAATCCCAAGTGTCCCCGCTGTGGCAGCGAGGACACAGGCCAGGTCTTCGGTGGTCTGGTCTTTTTTGCCAAATCAGGGGCAGTGGCTTTCACCCGCCCGGCGGGGGGCAGTTGCCTGCCGGGTTGCGGCAGTTGCGGTCCGGCCCGGTGACCAGGAGGTGAGATCATGCCAGGACGGGGACCGATGATGTGGCGGATAGCCAGTTGCTGCGGTGGCAGCGATGAAGTCACCCAGGTGGACATCCGGGGTGACGGCATGACCGTTGGAATAACTGGGCTCAAGGCGGCCTTCGAGCAACTTCACGCCATGGGGCGGGGCCCCGATGACTCGACCCAGGACGAACTGTTGGCCATGGTTGAGGCTCGCAACTATGTGCCTCGATCCGCAGAGGAAGCCTACAAAGCAGCTCTCTTGCGAGAGTACGCCGCCTTCTGCGCGAAGAAGGGGCAGGAAAATGGCTGATGTCAGGATTATTGCCCCGGCGGCTGTGGAGGTTCCGGAAAGAGCGGGAGACACCCTCGCTTCTGGCCATCTTCGCCCATCCCGATGACGAGTCCTTCACCGTCGGAGGGACGCTGGCCAGGTATGCCGCTGAAGGGGTGGAGGTCTCACTGCTCTGCGCCACGCGAGGCGAGGCGGGAATCGAGGGTATAGGCTCAGGAGAGGCTGCCGGGGTGAGGGAGCAGGAGTTGCGGGCCGCCTGTGCCGTGTTGGGGGTCAGGGAGGTACGCGTCCTGAGCTACCGCGACGGGGCACTGGCCAAGGCTGACCCCGCTGAGGTCAGAGCGAGGATGGCCCAGGCCATGCTGGAGCTACGCCCCCAGGCGGTGATCACCTTTGGCCCCGATGGCATCTCCGGTCACCCGGACCACGTGGCGGTGAGCCGGCTGGCCACCGACGCTTTCGATGCCGTAGCTGGCGAGGGCTTTGTGCGCAGGCTGTACTACGTGGCCCCCTCGCCAGCCACGCAGCAAGGGTGTGGCGTGCCGGCCGGGGAGGTCGGCGAGGGGGTAGTGGGTATTGACATTGGACCGTATCGGGAGGCCAAGGTACGAGCCATGCAGTGCCACCGGAGCCAGCATCAGCCTTTTCCTAGCGAGACAGCCGAGGAGGCTGAGCGAATGGTCTGCCACGAGTTCTTCCGCCTGGCCAGAGGCGAGGGCACGCCGGAGCCCAACCTGTTTGCTGACCTGAGCTGAAGGACTGGAAAAGTCGTCACACAAGGAGTAGGAACGTGCGGATCAAAGTGATGCAGGACATTATGGCCGCCAACGACATGATCGCCCGGGAGAACCGGCGCATCTTCGACCAGCATGGGGTATTTGTCGTCAACCTGATGTCTTCGCCCGGCGCGGGCAAGACCACTCTGCTGGAACGGACCCTGGCGGCGCTGAAGGACGAGTTCGCCATGGCCGTCATCGAGGGAGACATTCAGGGCCAGTTGGACGCCGAGCGCATCGGGCGCTACCGGGTACCGATACTCCAGATCAACACCGGCGGTGAGTGCCATCTGGACGCCAACATGATTCGCCACGCCCTGGACGGGCTGGACCTGGCCGGGCGGGAGTTGCTCATTATTGAGAACGTGGGCAACCTGGTCTGCCCGGCGGAGTTCAAGGTGGGTGAGGACCGCAAGGTAATGATCCTCAGCGTGCCCGAAGGGGACGATAAGCCTTTCAAGTACCCTTTGATGTTCATGAAATCCCAGGCCATGGTCATCAACAAGATAGACCTGCTGGTCATGGTGGATTTCGACGTGGAGAAGGTAGAGCAGGCCGTGTTGGCCCTCAACCCAAAGATGGCCATCTTTCGTCTCTCGTGCAAGACGGGGGAAGGAGTGGAGGCCTGGCTGGATTGGCTGAGGGGACAGGTGCGGTGCGGAGGGACAGGACAACCACAGGCGTTGGCCAGGAAGGGGACATTATTGCAGGGTTAGGGAGGAGTGATGAAGAAGGCCCTGGTGGTGCCTTTAACCGACGAGGAACTCCTCGACCTCTGCCGCATTATCCTGGACAAAGATGCGGGAGGGGCTTTGCATTTTGTGGAAAGTCACCTCAAGAAGAAGGCCAACCAAGCCCTGGAAGGCGGCTGAAAGGTGATGATCGAGGTGCCCGGTGCGGGCATCCAGAAAATGCCGGGGCACAGATTGTTCGGGTAAAGAGGAGAGACGCGAGGGAGCGATCATGGTCGGTGACGACCTGCTGTTGCATGGTTTCACCATCACTCACGTCTTGGATTGCGTGGCCGACCCGACCAAGAACCGGGTCATCGCCAGGTTCTCGGACGACGTGTCGGGGGTGTTCCCTTATCTCAATGCCATCGTGCCCAATCTGATGTACAACCCCGGCGCCAATGCGGTGACCGTTAAGCGGGCCTGGCGCATCCTGACCTTCTATCCCCACGTGGCGGTGATGGCCAAGGTAGATGGCGAGGAGGACGCCGTGGCCCAATTGCGCTGGTTCCAGGAACTGTGCAACGACACCTGGCGTCGGCGGGAAGAGATCACCCCCTGCCACGAGAGGCGGAAGCTGCTGGGGCCGCTGGACGTGTACTGGCTGTTGCCGAAGCTGAACTGCAAGGCGTGCCACGAGGCCACCTGCATGGCCTTCGCCTTCGGGCTGTTATTGGGGGGACGTGAGTTGGCCGAGTGTCCTCATCTGACCGCACCAGATTACGCTGAAGGCGGGCGGCGGCTGGCGGAACTGATGGGGTGATGGGTTTTCGAAGGGAGGAAACAGTAATGCCGATGGAACAGGAGATTCGTGAAGCACTGCGCCCGGTCACTGACCCGGAGATCGGGATGAGCGTGGTGGATCTGGGGATGATCCGGGAGGTCGCCATCGAAGGGGGCGTGGTTGAAGTCAAGATGGTGCTGACCGCCCCGTTCTGTCCCCTGGCTGACTTTATCACTGACCAAGTGCGGCAGGCAGCGGCCGCCGTGCCTGGGGTGAAAGAGGCGAAAGTGACCCTGCTTGATGAGCCGTGGGACCCCTCGTGGATGAAGCGGTGAGCGCGGGGAACAAGTTGCCGGACGCGCCGGGCTGCTGACTGGCTGAGGTGTACGAGACTTTGGGTTGGTTCCTGGGTCTGGCCTGCCGGAACAAATGGCAGGAATTGGGTCTGTCTACATCTGTAGGAGGCAAGGAGAAGGCCAATGTGTGAATCGACGGTGTATATGGAGCGGGATGGCCAGCGTGAGAAGGTAATGGAAGATGTGGTGCGGATCGAGTTGAGCGAAGCAGGCATTGTTTTGACCAAACTGTTCGAACCGTCCCAGACCTTCCAGGGTGTCATCCGCGAGATTAACTTCCTCGAACATTCTGTGACGCTGGCTACAGAGAGCACAGACCTATGAGCAACCGCATAGATATTGCCTATGAGAAGGCGAGGGCCGTTCTCGCACGGGAGTGTAGTCCCCTGGGGCTGATGGCCTCGCCCGAGGGCTACCCGCACGTCTGGGCGCGGGATAGCGTCATCACCGGCCTGGGGGCCATCCTGACCCCAGGACACGAGGACTGCCTGCGCACCTCGCTGCAAACGCTGGCCGGACAGCAGTCGGAGTTGGGGGCCATCCCCAATAACGTCAGTGTGGCTACAGGGCGGCTGGACCACACCAACGCCGGCTCGGTGGACTCCAATCTGTGGTACATCGTCGGCCACTACGTCAACCACCGGATGACCGGCGATACCGACTTCCTGCGTGCCCACTGGCTGTCGTTGCAGCAGGCGCTGTTGTGGCTGCGCTACCAGGATTCCAACGGCTGCGGTCTGCTGGAGGTGCACGAGGCCGCCGACTGGGCCGACCTGCTGGCCAACCGTTTCAACATCCTGTACGACAACGTGCTGTGGTACGCGGCCCTGAAGGCCATAGCGGTGATGGCTGATGCACTGGAGGAGGACGGCGCGCACTACGACGATATGGCCTCGGACGTGCGTCACAAACTGCGCATCGTGCTGTGGGTGGGGCCGGAGAACGCTGATGAATGGGGACCCACCTGCCCAGGCCATACGGAGTGGAAGCACACCCTCAGCCAGGTAGACCCGGTGCTGGTCAAACGCCCCTTCTTCCTGCCCTACGTGGCCTTCCGCGACTATGGCGACTATTGCGACGTGTTCGGCAACCTGCTGGCGGTGCTGTTCGAGGTGGCTAACCCGGCCCAGGAGCGGCGCATCCTGGACTACCTCTACCAGGTGGGCATCGCTGAGCCCTACCCGGTACGGGTGCTGCATCCGGTCATCTACCCGGGCAACAAGGACTGGCGGGAGTACTACCGCAACAACAACCTGAACCTGCCCGACCAGTACCACAACGGCGGCATCTGGCCCTTCGTGGGTGGTTTTTACGTGGCGGTGCTGGTCAAGACAGGGCAGCAGGAAGAGGCGCGGCGGCAACTGGTGAAACTGGCCGAGGTGAACCGGCTGGGGATCAACGAGGAGTGGGAATTCAACGAGTGGTGCCATGGCCGCACTGGCCGGCCGATGGGCTATCCCCACCAGGCCTGGTCGGCGGGAATGTACCTCTACGCTCATCACTGCGTGGCCGACGGCCGGGTGCCAGTGTTCGACGATGAGCTGTGGAGGTGATATGGCAGAGCTGTACCCCATGCTGAGCGTAGGAGAAGCCCTGGCGCGTGTGCTGGCCGTCTTCGGACCACTCCCGCCGGAGCGGGTGCCGGTGCTGGAGACGCTGGGCCGGGTGCTGGCCGAGGACGTCTATGCGGACATGGACATCCCGCCACTGACCAACACGGCCATGGACGGCTTCGCCGTGCAGGCCGCCGACACGGCCGGGGCCAGCCCGGAGCAGCCCGTGCGCCTGCGCATCGTCTACGACCTGGCGGCTGGCTACACCACCGATGTGGCGGTGACGCCCGGCACGGCCATCCGCATCATGACCGGCGCGCCCGTCCCACCAGGGGCCGACGCCGTGGTGCGCTTCGAGGACACGGAGCGGGACGGCGAGTGGGTCAACGTCTTCAAAGGGGTGCCGGTGGGCAAGAACGTGCGTCAGGCTGGCGAGGACGTGAAAAGGGGCCAGTTGATCCTGCCCCGGGGCACCGCGATCCGCCCGCAAGAGGTGGGCATGCTGGCTGCCCTGGGCCACAAAGCCGCTCTGGTGCACCGCCGGCCGCGGGTGGCTATCCTGGCCACCGGCGACGAAGTGATCGAGGTGGACGCCCCCTGGCAGCCGGGCAAGATCCGCAACGCCAACAGCTACTCCAACGCCGCCCAGGTGGTGCGCTACGGCGGGGTGCCGGTGCTGCTGGGCATCGCCCGCGATGACGTGGCGGAGCTGACGGGCAAAATTCGGGCCGGGCTGGAGCAGAGGGCTGATCTCTTCCTCACCTCGGGCGGGGTATCGGTGGGCGACTTTGACGTGGTTAAAATGGTGCTGGCGGCCGAAGGGGAGATGGGCTTCTGGCGGGTGCGGATGAAGCCAGGGAAGCCACTGGCTTTTGGCCACATCGGGGGAGTGCCGCTGTTGGGCCTGCCGGGCAACCCGGTGTCGGCCATGGTCAGCTTCGAGCTGTTTGCCCGCCCGGCCATCCTCAAGATGCTGGGCAAGACGAAGCTGACGAAGCCCACCATTGAAGCCACGCTGCTGGGCGGGGTAACGCGCAAAGACAACCGTCGTCACTTCCTGCGGGTCGTGCTCGAGGAACGAGACGGTGAGTATTTTGCTCGGCTGACCGGCGACCAGGGGTCAGGCATTCTGCTCTCGATGGTGCAGGGGCAGGGGTTAGCCATCATTCCGGAAGACGTGGACCACCTGCCCGTCGGCGCACGGGTGCAGGTCATGATGCTGGATTGGGCGGAACGTGGATGAGATCACCTGCTGCCGGTACGAAGACTTTGTGAAAGCCCTGGCCGACGAGACCCGCCAGACCATTTTGGAGTTGTTGAAGGACCGGGAGATGAGCGTGGGAGAGATAGCGGCCTGCTTTAGGTTGACGCAGCCGACCATCTCCCATCACCTGGGTCTGTTGCGCCGCGCGGGGCTGGCGTTGGCCCGGCGGGAAGGCAAGCAGGTGTATTACACAGCCAACCGCTGTTGCCTGGAGGCCTGCACTCGGCGACTGGTCGAGCAACTGACCGGCAGAGAGACGAGATATTCCAGAAATCGTAACTGTTTACTATTGAAAGATGATGCCACACACAAACCAAGATCAAAAAGTCATGAGGAGTAGGTTTGGGCGTTATGAGGCAAAAGGCTAAACTACTGCTAGTACCGTTGCTTTTACTGGTTTTATTACTGCCCACAGTCCAGGCTGACGGGCCAGTTGTTCACCTGTTGTTCTTCCACTCACAGGACTGCGATCATTGCCAGGTGGTAATTGACGAAGTGCTCTCGCCTTTACAAGAAGAGTACGGGGCACAACTGGAGATGCAGTCCATCGAGATTTCCGACGCCGACAACTACCAGTGGCTGCTCGATATGGAGACGGCCTATCAGATACCACCGGATAAGGCAGGCATCCCGGAGGTCTTCATCGGCGATACGGCTCTGATTGGAGAGGCCGAGATTCGCGCCCGCCTGGATGAGATCATCGCCAGTTATCTGGCGGCCGGCGGTGTAGACTATCCGCCCCGCCCTGGCGGGGCGCCTGCCCCGACGGGCGACGCGCCACTCATTCACCTGGCCTACTTCTACCAGGCCGGCTGCCGAGAGTGCGACCGCGCTGAGCTGGACCTGCACTATCTCCAGCAGCGCTATCCGCTGGCGGTCACGGAGTTCGACGTGAGGGAGCAATCGGCGCTGTGTGAGTGGTTGGGCGCACGAGCTGGGGTGCCAGAGGAAGAGCTCCTCACCGCGCCAGCCATCTTCGTGGGCCACGAGGCGCTCATCGGCCAGGAGATCAACGCCCGCAGCCTGAAGGCGCTGGTGGAGAAGTACGCCGTCACCGGCGCGCCGCCCACCTGGGACGACTTCGACCCAGCGGCGGTGGAGCAGAGTATCGTCGAGCGCTTCAAGTCGCTGGGCGTCTTCACTGTGGCCTTCGCCGGCCTGATTGATGGTCTCAACCCGTGCGCCTTTGCCACCCTGATCTTCTTCGTCTCCTACCTGACCATCAGCGGGGGCAAAGGGAAGCAAGTGTTGGCAGTGGGGGCAGCTTTCACGGCGGGCGTCTTCCTGGCCTACCTGGCGGTGGGGCTAGGCTTCCACCACGTGCTGGGATTGTTTGGTAACCTGTTGACGACATTGGGACGCTGGCTCTACGGGCTGATAGCTGCTCTTTGTGCCGTGCTGGCCGTCGTCAGCTTCCTGGACTTCCGCAAGGCGCGTCGCGGGGAGATTGGCGACATGGCGCTCAATCTGCCGCACGGATTGCGTATGCGTATCAATGCCATCATCCGGCGAGGGCGCAATTCACGAGCCTTGGTGGCAGGCGGGTTCGTGACCGGCATCCTGGTCTCGTTCCTGGAGTTGGCCTGCACTGGACAGGTCTACCTGCCCACCATCATCTTCGTCATGAGCGTGCCGGCGATGCGGCCCCGCGCAGTGTCGTTCCTGGTGCTCTACAACCTGCTATTCATCATCCCACTGGTGGTGGTCTTCATCCTGGTCTGGTACGGGACGACGGGGGCGAAGCAGTTGACTGGCTTTTTGCAGCGACACGTGGCCACGGTCAAACTGGGAATGGCCCTGCTCTTCGCAGGGCTGGCCGCCTGGCTGGTCATCGCTCTCTTGTAGACCACCCTCGGTATAAACACATGAGCAAACAACACGACTGAGGAATGTGATGCACAAACCAAGTTATCGTCAGATTCTGGTGGGGCGCTTCATGAGCGGGATGATCGGCCTGGACGAGATGTTCGGCGAGCTCTATGAGGCGGGCGGTGCTCCGGATGAGGCACTGGTGCCGGAGCTCCTGGCCGGAGCGCGGAAGGATAACTACATCCTCGCCGCTGCCGAGGCGGATTATGCCGCTGCTCTGCTGCGCGAGTACCGCAAGTATTGCGAACAGCGGAAGAGCGGCTCCGCCTGCCGGACCGACTACAGCACCTGGCGGGGCATCCCTCGCGAGCAGATTCCCTGGTATCCCACTCTCTACGAGGACCTGTGCGACGATTGCGGCAAGTGCGTCTCCTTCTGCCCCGAGAAGGTGTTCGCCTTCACCGAGGACGATCAGGGAGTTTACGTGGCCTCGCCGCTGAAGTGTCAGGTCGGGTGCGCCGAATGTGGCCGCATTTGCTCTCAGAAGGCCATCGCCTTCCCGCCGCGCACGGTGCTTCAAGCTTTTGGAGGGTGAAACGGAGGACCTGATGGGCGAAGCTTCGTTGGATATTGGGAAGGCAAGTGACCATGTCCCACAGGGGCCTGTACGCTGAGGGACGGTGCACGCGTGAGCGAGCACAGGGACTTTGAATTCAGCCTGCGGGAGTTGGCCGGTTCCATGGGCGACTTCGGCACCCTGTTCCCCCTGGCCATCGGCTACATCGCCGTCAACGGCCTTGATCCGGCCGGCCTGTTCATCATGCTTAGCCTGACCAACATCGCCATCGGACTCGTCTACCGCCTGCCGATGCCCCTACAGCTCAAGAAGGTCATCGCGGTGGCTGCCATCGCCCAGAAGTGGCCTCCGTCGCGGATCTACGCCTCGGGTCTGGGCCTGGGCGTCACCTGGTTCATCCTGGTCTTCAGTGGCGCGCTGCGCAAGATCATCGAGCTCACGCCGACCTTTGTGGTGCGGGGCATCCAACTGGCGCTGGGGGTGATGCTGGCCACTGGCCGAGCTGGCCCGCGTGCTGGACTACGATGTGCAGGTGAAACCTTATCGGGCGACGGCGGCGATGCTTGACCCAGCCATTGCCATGGCCGGCACATACACTGTCCAGGGGAGTTGGCCCGACTTGACAATCGCCTCGTTACGGAGTATAATTCAACCGCTATTGAATCAGTGCCTTGAAAGGGACAGGCGACGATGGAAAGCACAGGCCCAGACCCAACGGAGTTGGCCAGCTCGTTGAAAGTGCTCAGCGATCCCACACGCTTAGCGATCTTCGAAGCCCTCATGCAGGGGGTGCAGTGCAATTGCGATCTGGGCGAGCGACTGGGCCTGCCCATGAACCTCATCTCCCACCACCTGAAGGTGCTGCGCCAGGCCGGCCTGGTGCAGGTCGAGCGAGACCCGTTGGATAGCCGCTGGATATACTACTCGGTGGACGCCAGGGCATTGAAGGAGCTGCGGACCTGGCTGACGACGTTCCTGGATCCGGCGCGTATCCAGCCGCGCCTGTCCACCTGCGGGCCACGCATCATTTGTGAGATGGCGAACGCTGTGCAGGAAGGCTGATTTTTTGGCCGAATACTTCAACGGAGGTTGAACTACGATGGGAGAACCGATCCCGCTGCTCGAAAAGCGGCCGGCGGAGCAATTCCACGGCCCCCGCGTCGAGATCTTCGACCCGCCTATGTGCTGCCCCACTGGGCTGTGCGGGCCGACAATTGACCTCGTGCTGCTGGACGTGAATGAGATGGTGCTGAAGCTGAAGGGCCAGGGGGTGACTGTGGAGCGGTATCTGATGGCCCAGCAGCCCCAGGCTTTTCTGAACAACGCCGAGGTCTACCGCCTGGTGCGCGAGCAGCAACTGGCCGCCCTGCCCATCACCGTCGTCAACGAGCGGGTGATCAAGGCTGGGGCCTATCCAACGCTGGCCGAGGTGCAGGCGGCGCTCGGCGGCCAGCGATGAGAGAAGGAGTGCGTTCTCAAATGTCAACCCAGTTTATTTTCTTTTCCGGCAAGGGCGGTGTGGGCAAGACCAGTATGGCTTGCGCCACGGCCGTCTACCACGCCGACCAGGGTCGCAAGACCCTCATCGTCACCACCGACCCGGCCTCGAACCTGGCCGATGTATTCGAGCAACCCATCGGGCATAAGATCACACCAATCGAGGGCGTGCCTAACCTCTGGGCCATGGAGATTGATCCCGACCAGGCCACCGAGGAGTACAAGGACCGCGCTCTGGCTCCCATCCGCGCCCTGTTCCCGCCGGAAGTCATCCAGGTCATGGAAGAGCAGCTCAGCGGCCCGTGCACGGCCGAGGTGGCCGCCTTTGACCGGTTCGTGGATTTCCTGGACGTGGGTGGCGAGGGCCGGCTCTTCGAGGTGGTCATCTTTGACACTGCGCCCACGGGCCACACCCTGCGCCTGTTGGAGCTGCCGGTGGACTGGAGCCGCCACATTGAGCAGGCAGCCGGGGGCAGCGGCCAGACCTGCCTGGGGCCGGTGGCCACCATCCAGGAGTCCAAGGCCAAATACGACCGGGCAGTGGCCCTGATGCGCGACCCGGCCCGCACCACGTTCGTGTTTGTGCTCCAGCCCGAGGCCACGCCCATCAAGGAGACCAAGCGGGCGATGGCCGAGTTGTCCAAGTTGGGCATTGAGACCCACCGGCTCATCGTCAACGGCGTCATTCCCCAGAAGGAAGGCCACAACGCCTTCTTGGCCGAACGCATCCAGATGCAAGCCCGCTACCTGGCCCAGATCGAGCGGGAGTTACCCCTGCCGACGCAGCGGATGCCCCTGTTGGACGAGGAGATCAAAGGCATAGGGCGCTTGCGCTACGTGGCCGGGCTGCTGTACGGCGGGGAGCAAATAGCCAGTGGCGGGTGGCGGGGGGCGCGTCTCATCCCCGACGAGGAGGTGCGGCGCTGTTCGCCCTCGTCCCACTGGCGAGGGTTGGCCCGGCCGGATGAGGTGGTGCCCCGCCTGGTGCCGGCCAACGGCCACGGCCGCACCCTGTTCTTCGCCGGCAAGGGCGGGGTGGGCAAGACGGCCCTGTCGTGCGTGACGGCGGTGTGGCTGGCCCGGCAGGGCTACCGCACCCTGCTGTTGACCACCGACCCGGCGGCCCACATCGGCGATGTGCTGGGCCAGCCAGTGGGCGACGAAGTGGAAACGGTGGCCGGAGTGGACAACCTGTGGGCGACCAAGATTGACCCCAAGGCAGCCGCCGAAGCGTACAAGGCCCGCATCCTGGATGAGGCCCGGCAGCAGGGACGCCCCCCGGAGTCGCTGCAGGCCATGGCCGAGGAACTGGACAGCCCGTGCACAGAGGAGATGGCCGCCTTCGACCGCTTCATTGACTATGTCTCGCTGGATCGGTACGACGTGCTGGTGTTCGACACCGCGCCCACCGGCCACACCCTGCGCCTGCTGGAGCTGCCGGTGGACTGGAGCCAGCAGTTGGAGGTCAAACTCTACGTTTCGGCCGAGCTTTCGCAGGCCGATGCGGCGGCCAAGACTCGCTTCGGGCAGGTCATTGACATGATGCGCGACCCGCAGCGATCGACTTTTGCTTTCGTGATGTACCCCGAATCCACGCCCATCCTCGAGGCCTGGCGGGCGGTGGAGGAGCTGCGCACGGTGGGCATCGAGCCGGGGCTGGTGGTGGCCAACCAGGTGTTGCCGCCGGAGCAGTGCACCACCGAGTATTTCTGCCGGCGGTCGCTGATGCAGGCCCGCTATCTGGGGGAGATGGCCGAACGCTTCCGGGTGCCCATCCTGACCATGCCCCTGCTGGAGCGGGAGGTGCGGGGACTGGGCACTCTGATCGCGGCCGGCCAGTCGCTGTTTGATGGGGCGTGAGAATGGTCAGGATTCCCATTTTGATGACCTGGCTCGGACTTCGGCGAGCTCAGTCGAGCCGTCAGAGACCGGCCAGAGCATGCGGGAATTGAGGGGGCCCTGAAAGGGACCGAGGAGGAGAATCATGTCAGAATGGAAAGTGCTGACACGAGGGGGTGATGGCGCCAGGATCAGCCGTTGTCCTGGTGGGCTTATTCACCTGGACTACGGCAACGTGACCCTGCGCTTCACCGAGAAGAATTTCCGCGCCTTCGCGACCATGGTTGGGCGGGCGGTGGCCAATCTGGACGCGGCTCGGGTGCCAAAAGGGCTGGCGACCCTGTCGGCGGGCAAAGATACCATTGTCTTTTCCAGGAATTGATGGAACACTTCATGAACCCCCACAACAGGGGATATGCCCGACGCGGACGGGGTGGGCACGGTGGGCAGTCCGGTCTGTGGCGACGTGATGAAGATCTTCCTCAAAATCGAGAACAACCGCATCGTGGATGCCAGGTTCAAGACCTTCGGGTGCGGGGCCGTCATCGCCACCTCTTCCATGGTCACCGATCTGGTCAAGGGCAAGACCATCGGGGAGGCCCTGGCGGTGACCAACAAGACCGTGGCCGAAGCCCTGGATGGCCTGCCGCCCATCAAGATGCACTGCTCGGTGCTGGCTGAGGAGGGTGTCCAGACTGCCATTGAGGATTACCGTTCGCATGATAGACGGGGTTGAGGAAGAGAGGTCAACAATGGCGCGGCTGGAAGGAGGCGTGGGCCCTTGAACGGGAGCATTAGACAGCTCATCGAAGGTATCAACCTGGACAGATTTCTGCGCGGCCTGAACATTGCTGAGGTCGAGGTGCTCATTGAGAACGCCCGATACTTCACGGAGAACGAGGCTGAGAAGCGTGCCGAGATCGTGAATAGATTGTTCGGCGACGACGGGGTGAAGACCATCGTGCAGGCCATCGCCGATCACCTGTTGGATCTCCCGCCCAACTCGGCCGTCCTGGACGTTGGGGCGGGGACGGGCTTTTTCACCCTGGGGGTCAAACGAAGGCTGGCCGACCTTTCGCGAAGTGACCTGGGCTTCTGGGCCATGGACGTGACGCCAGCCATGCTCCTGACCATGCTCAAGGAGACGGGCGAAGAGGCGATCGTGCCCTTTTTGGGGGTGGCGGAGAGGCTGAAGGAGAGCATTGCTATCAATACTCCCCGATACCAGGAGACCGGCCTGGAAATACCGCCACAGTACGCGGGCGTCTTTTCCGTCCTGGCCCTGCACCATTGTCAGGAACCACAGGACGTGTTCAGAAGCGTCTCCTCTGTCCTGAAGGAAACGGGCATGGCCGTGTTTGTGGACCTGTGTGAGCATCCCTTCACAGAGTTGAGGGAAGAGATGGGGGATGTGCATCTCGGCTTTGATCCCGCAGAGCTTAGGGACTCTGCGAAAGAGGTATTCGACCACGTCGAGTGGCAGAAGCTGCCGGGCATCAAGTGCGAGGAATCAGGACGGGCGGCCGAGTTGTTCATCCTGGCCGCCAGGAATCATGTACTTGAAGGAGATCAGGATTATGGAGACAATGTGGCAAACCCAGGAAAGGGTCATGCAGCCGATGGTGAGCCAGAACGAGGCGCTGCAGGCGGCGCGCGAGTTCGCCGCCGTGCTGGCTGAGACGCCGGGGTACCAGGCTTTTGACCAGGCCCAGCTCCGGCTGCGGCGCGATCCGGCGGCCCAGGAAGCTATTCGTGCTTTCCAGGAGCGGCAGCAATCGCTGCAGATGATGCTCATGCTAGGCGCGTTGAGCGAGGCTGACCGCGACTACCTGCAACGCCTGCAGCGCGAGATGCTGGCCCAACCGAGGGTGCAGACCTACGTGGAGGCCCAGGAGCAGTTGAGCCTGCTCTGCCGGGAGGTGGCCGACCTCATCTCCGAGGCCATCGGCCTGAGCTTCGCCGCCAGTTGCGGCCCCGGCTGCTGCTAGTTGTGCAGGGGAGCAGAGGAGCACGCGAGTGGAGAGGCCGAGGGGGAGGAATTCGCCTCGGCACCTCTGCATCCCTGCCCCTCTGCACAAGAATACAGGAGATCTGTATTGGATGCAACGGTAGAAGCAGCAGCACGAGAGTTCGCCCTCAAGTTGCGGGCCTCGGCCCCCATTGCCGCCTTCTGGCAGGCCAAAGCGCGGCTGGAGGCCGATCAGGAGGCACAGCGCTTGCTGGCGGAGCTTCAAGAGCGCCAGCAAGCCCTGATGCTCAAGCAGCAGAATGGCAGCAGCATCACCCAGGAGGAGATTGACGCCCTGCGCCGCTTGCAGTGGGAGGCGCAGAGCAACCCGGTCATCATAGCCTACGTTCAGGCCCAGCAACAGGCCCAGGCCTTTCTGCCCGATGTCAACATGGAGATCAGCCAGCTCCTGGGCTTCGACTTTGGCGGCCTGGCCGGGGCAGGGAGCGGCTGATATGCTGGCTGGCAAGACCGTCCTCATCGGCGTGACCGGCGGCGTGGCCGCCCACTACATCCCCGAGCTCATCGGGCAACTGCGCTGGCGACACATGGTTAACGTGCAGGTCATGATGACCCCGGCTGCCACCCGCTTCATCATGCCCCTCACCCTGGAGGTGGCTTCGGGCAACCCGGTGTACGCCGATCTGTGGGCAGCGGCGCAGCGGTCGCCAGTGATCCACGTGCAACTGGCCCGTCTGGCGGACATGGTGCTCATCGCCCCAGCCACTGCCGACATCCTGGCGAAGTTGGCCCACGGCCTGGCCGACGACCTGGTGACGCTGACGGTGCTGGCCACCCAGGCACCGGTGATCCTCGCCCCGGCCATGCACGAGGAGATGTGGACCAAAGCGGTCGTGCAGGAGAACGTGGCGAAGTTGAAGGAGAGGGGGTATCACTTCGTTGGCCCCGAACGAGGGATTTCGAGCACCGGCGAAGTGGCCGAGGGGCGTATGGCCAGCATCGGGGCCATCATCGCCAGGTTGATTGAGATAAGCGAAGCAGAGAGAAGAGCATAAGGAGGAGCCCATGTCCAGTTCCACCGTTGTTCTGTTCACCCGCTTTGGCCTGGGCCAGGCCCCGGCCGATCTACAGCAGAAGATGGCCGACATCTTCCTCTCCCTGCTGGGAGAGTTGGATGCGCTGCCGGGCAAGCTGCTCTTTTACACCGACGGCGTAAAGCTGGTGTCCGAGGGATCGCCCGTCCTGGAGCAATTGCGGGCGTTACAGATGAAGGGGGTGGAGCTGATCATCTGCTCCACCTGCCTGAACTACTTCGGCCTGACGGACAAAGTACAGGTCGGCGTCGGCGGCGGCATGGCCGCCATCCTCCAGGCGCTGGCCCAGGCGGAGAAGGTGGTCAGCGTATGAGCGACGAGCCTCGCGCCACCTCTGGCAAGCAGGTTCGTTTGACCAGCCTGGCTTCGACCGCCGGTTGAGCGGCCAAGCTGGCCCCTGAGGGCCTGGCGCAGGTACTGCGCCCCCTGCAACAAATGTTCGCCCCGGCCGACTACCCCCAGGTACTGGTCGGACTGGGATCGCCGGACGACGCGGCCGTCTACCGGCTGGATGCCAACACAGCACTGTTCGTCACCGCCGACTTCTTCACGCCCATCGTGGACGCCCCGTACGATTTTGGGGCCATCGCCGCCGCCAACGCCCTGAGCGACGTGTACGCCATGGGCGGCGAGCCGCTGCTTGCCATCAACCTGGTCGCCTTCCCGCGCGATCTGCCGGAGGTACTGGCCGAGATGCTACGCGGCGGGGCGGAGAAAGTAGGCGAGGCGGGAGTGGTCCTGGCTGGCGGGCACACCATCCAGGACAAGGAGCCCAAGTACGGCCTGGCCGTCATCGGCCTGGCTCACCCCGACCGGCTGCTGACAAGGGCTGGGGCGCGGCCCGGCGACGCGCTGGTGCTCACCAAGCCGGTGGGGACCGGCGTCATTGTCACCGCCTCCAAGGGCGGCCTGGCCGAGCCGATCCATCTGGCCGGCGCGGTGCGCTGGATGACAGCCCTCAGCCGGACCGCTGGCCGGGTTGCTGTCGAACTAGGACTACGGGGCGCCACCGACGTCACCGGTTTTGGCCTGCTGGGCCACGCCTGGGAGATGGCCGAGGCCTCGGGCGTCGGGATGTGCATCCGTCTGCGGGACGTGCCGTTGATGGACGGGGCGCGGGAGTACGCTGGACAGGCCCTTTTTCCTGGCGGATCCTACTGCAATCGGGACTTTTACAGCCCGCACGTGCGCTTCGCGGACGATATCAGCGAGGAGGAGCAAATGCTCCTCTTTGATGCCCAGACCTCGGGCGGGCTACTACTGGCCGTGCCACCTGACAAACTGGACGAACTTCTCGATCGCTTCGTCGCTGAAAATCAACCCGGCTGGATCGTCGGTCAAGTGGCGGCGGAGCCGGGGATCGAGGTCATCTCAGAATAGAGGAGATTAGCGACAAATGCCCACATACGATTATCAATGCCGGGATTGTGGCCACGTCTTCGAAGTTTCCGCCACTTTCAAGCAGAAGGAGGCGGGGCTTCAGCCGGAGTGCCCCCAGTGCCACAGCACAGAGACACAGCAGGCCTTTCGCTCGATGATGTTCATCCGCAGCGGCGACGGCGGGGCCATGCCCATGCCGATGGGCTGCGGGCCACTGTGCGGGCCGGGGGCGTGTTAACGTGGCGGTCGCCAGAGGGAAGATGGAGCAACCGGTGACAGTATACATCTTCGGCACACTGACTGCCTGCCGGGAGGGCACGGTGGACGCCTGGCGTGACGCGGCGGCCTTTGGCCGCCGCGCCCTGAGCAAGCGCTTCGGTGATCAGGTAGCCGTCGAGTATTACGACCTGTTCTCCCCAGAGATGGATCGTTTCCCCGAGGTCGTGGCCCTGGTAGCCGCCGGCCAGGGGCAGGTACCGCTGGTCTTCGTGGACGGGGAGTTGCTGTCTTCGGGGGGCAAGGTCTCAGTGCCGGACATCCGCCGCTGGCTGGAGGCAATAGGCCTCAAGCCGCAACTGTAGCCCGATGGCGACCACGGAGGGACGAAGGCGTCTTTATCGCGAGGGGGCGATCACGACCGGCAACGATCTGGTATTGCGCGGTCTGGATGAGGAGACAGCAGTGGACGTCATTATTCGCGGGATGTTGGCCGCGTGAAGACATCACGTCTCCTATGCAACTTTTTGGAGGACGGTTATGAACAAGAAAGTGACCGTTGAGCTGACCGGGCCGGCGCGGATTCAGGCTGGCCGGAAAGAGGTGGGCATAACAGTGGAGGATGACGCCACCTGGCGGGACGTGGTTGCCGCCCTGGCCCAGGCATTGCCGGTGCTGGTGGGAAAGGCCATTACCGAAGACAGGCGCGATCTCATCGGGTCCTATCTGCTGAACGTGGGCGGGCGACGCACTGTCTACGATTTTGATGAAAAGGCGCAGATCGAGGAAGGCGACCTCTTATCGCTGTTGGAGGAAACTTGTTGAGGAGAGAAAAAAGATGACGATGCTGGAAATAAGTCCCGATCTCAACCAGAGATTTGTTGATTTCTATCGAGCGGTCTTTGCCGACGGAGCTCTGGACCGCAAGACGAAACAGTTGATCGGGCTCAGCGTATCTCTGGCTGCGGGGTGTGGGCCCTGATTTGAGAACCACTCTGCCCGTGCGCGCAGATTGGGAGCAAGCGATATAGAGATCCGCGAGGCCATCGCTGTGGCGGAGGTTATCACTGCCGGAAGAGTGCGCAGTATCGTTGCCGGGTCATCGGTGAAGCCGCAACCTGATCAAACCTGAGATGGGTAAGCACAGAGACTTCTCCAGCCCTGCGGAGGTTCGAACCTTCAGACGCCTTTCTACATTGTCGGCTACAGGCGGTTCTGGGCGGTTTTCGCTGAGCCGTGGGCCGGCGCGGAGGAGTGAGACGGCTGTCTGAGTCAGTGGGGCAGTAGCCTGTTGACCGCTCACTATGGATGTTCCTGGCGCAAACTGACCGGCTGTTGCTGGCCGAACTGCTCGCGGCGGTGGACGTGCCCGCTATTGGCCGGCGGGAGTCACAGTGACGGCGGAATTACTGTTCGTAAATCAGCCGAGAGGAGGTGAGGGAGTGTCATACAAAGAGTTGAGGCAGCAGATTGAAGAGCTTCGGGCCCGATTGACGCCAGCCTTCGTCGAGGAAGCCGTCGGCGCGTTGTTGCGCCAGGGCGAGGACGTGGGCGGCGGCGTCAACGCCTTCCGGCTGGTCAAACATCTGCTGGGCAACTCACAGTTGAGGGACGCGGAGGTCACCTGGGCCTACGATCGCCTCAAGCCGGCGTTGCGGTCCGCGTTTGAACAAATCCCATTGCTTTACTTCTTTGAGGGCGACTGATGAGCGGAGGACGCCATCTTCCCGTTGGGAAGAACGAAGCGATGAGGGTCAAGAAGGTGAAGGGAGGCAAATTGTCTTTTGCCTCCTTTTGCGTTATAATTGTCCGTGGCTATTATCACATCATGCAAGCCATTAGATGGCCGCCGAGGAGGTAGAAGCATGAGGGCGAGCGTTGTAGGTCAGAGTCTGCCGCGCATTGACGCCCGGGCTAAGGTCACGGGCAAAGCCAAGTACCCTGGCGACTTCTACATGGAAGGGATGCTCCATGCAAAGGTGGTCTGGAGTGAGCACTCCCACGCCCGGGTGCTGCACATTGACACGAGCGAGGCCGAAGCCTGCGCGGGTGTGGTCGCCGTCCTCACTTACAAAGACGTTCCTGTCAACGAGTACGGCATCAACATCATGGACCAGCCGGTGCTGGTGGCTGAGGGAGACAAAGTGCGCTGGGTAGGCGACCGCATCGCCATCGTAGCGGCCGAGAGCGAGCGCATCGCTGAGGCGGCCCGTAAGCTGGTCGAAGTGGACTATGAGCCGCTGCCCGTTGTGGACGACCCGCGGGAGGCGATGGGGCCTGATGCGCCCCTGGTCCACGAGGAGAGGGACACTAACGTGCTCAAGCAATTCAAAATTCGCAAGGGGGACGTGGAAGCCGGCTTTGCCAGAGCTGACGTCATTGTCGAAGGCTACTACGTCACCCCCTTCGTGGAGCACGCCTACCTGCAGCCCGAAGCTGGCCTGGGCTATATTGATGAAGAGGGGCGGGTCACTGTCATTGCCGCCGCTCAGTGGTCCCACGATGACCTGCATCAGACTGCCCATATGCTGGATTTACCCGAAGACCGCGTGCGCGAGATCGTGCCAGCCGTGGGGGGAGCCTTTGGCGGGCGAGAGGATATGTATATCCAGCACCTCCTGGCCCTGTGTGCCTACTGCCTCCAACGCCCGGTGAAGATGGTCTTCAGCCGAGAGGAGACGGTGTGCCGCACCGGCAAACGCCATCCGTACTATATGCGCTACAGGACCGGAGCCACGCGGGACGGGAAATTGACGGCGATGGAGATCGAGCTCATCTCCGATGCTGGAGCCTATGCCAGCACGAGTATCCCGGTGATGGCCAACTCCACGAGCTTTGCTGCCGGACCCTATGTGGTGCCTAGCGCGAAGATAGATACCTATACCGTCTACACCAATAACGCCGTGACTATGGCCATGCGTGGTTTTGGCTCCACCCAGCCGCCGGTGGCCTACGAGCAACAGATGGACAAGCTGGCTGAGGCCCTGGGCATGGACCCGGTGGAGATCCGAATGAGGAACCTCTTCGAGGACGGCTCAATCGCGGTCACGGGGAATCCCATGCCGCCTGGGGTGGGCATCAAGGAGACGCTGCGGCAGGCAGCACTGACTGCTGGCTGGCGCGAGGAGAACGGACACTGGGTGCGGCCGGAGCCGTGTCCTGAGCTTGTCGAAGGGCGGTGTCCTGATGATTCACTTCGACCCTTCGACGTGCTCAGGACACGGCTGGGCTCAGTACAAGCGACAGGCTCACCACGACGGGTTGTCGGAGGGAAGCCCGCACCTGCGGACGGCAAGCTGTACGGCATTGGGGTGGCCTGCGCCTACAAGAACGTGGGATACAGCATGGGCTTCGACGACAAATCCACGGCAGTGGTCGAGCTTTCCCTGGACGACTCTGGGCAGGTGGAAACGGCAGTTGTGAAGATTGGAGCTTCGGAAGTGGGACAGGGGGTGCATACTGCCCTGGCCCAGATCGCGGCCGAGACGCTGGGTATCGGTGTGGAGAGGGTGAACATCTCCCTGGTGGATACAGCCGACGTACCTGACGCCGGAAGCTCGTCTGCTTCCCGCCACGTCTATGCCTCCGGCAACGCGGTGATGGCGGCCTGTCGGCTGGCCAGGGAGAAGTGGTACGCGGCCTTGCGGGCCGAGGAGGGCGAGACCCACATCGAGGCCCGTTACACCTTCCACGGCCGCGACGCCAGGCCAACCACGCCCTTTGATCCTGAGACCGGGATGTGCGATCCCCACATCAGCTATGGATACGCTACCCAAATCGCCCTGGTGGAAGTGGATGCCGAAACAGGAGAGGTACGGGTCCTCAAGCTCTACTCGGCGCATGACGTGGGCCGGGCCATCAACCCCCAGATGATCAAAGGACAGATTGGCGGCGGGGTGCACATGGGTGAGGGGTATGCCCTCATGGAGGAGTACATCCAGCAGAAGGGAGTGGTCAAGACCCGCAAGTTCAGCGAATATTTTATCCCCACTGTTCTAGACATGCCCCGCGAGCTCGTGCCCATCATCGTCGAGGTGCCTGATCCGACGGGCCCGTACGGAGCCAAAGGGACGGGGGAGATGACCACCCTGCCCACCGCACCGGCGATACTCTCAGCCATCCACGATGCGACGGGGGTGTGGATCGAGGAGTTGCCGGCCACGGCGGAAAAGGTTCTGATGGGGATGAAAAAGTTGGTGTGAAGCTCTGGTGAAGGGAGGCATGGATGAGAGAATTCGACATCGTGACAGACTGGAGACTACTGTGGAGCACCTTCGCTCTGTTGTTCATGGCGGAACTGGGGGACAAGACCCAGTTGGCGGTGATCTTCAGCTCGGCCAACTCCGACCGTCCCTGGATAGTCTTTCTGGGCGCTGCGCTGGCCTTGGTTACGGTTACCCTGATTGGTACGCTGGCTGGACAAGTCATCGCCCGCTTTGTTTCACCCGATCTGCTGCGCAAGGGAGCGGCAGGCCTGTTTGTGGTGATGGGAGTGTTGATGTTCTTCAACAAGATCTAGCGAAGCTTCGCCTCAAACCGACAAGTCAAAGGGTGTCATTCCTTCGGCAAGCCCCTGGTACTGTGTCCCAGGGACAAAGTGCTCAGGACAGGTCTGAGCGAACGAAGGGAGCGAAGAATCTCGCGTGAGAGCGGACCAGAGACTCTTGGCTCCGCAAGCTCCGCTCGGAGTGGCAAACCACGGGGAAATCTTGCTCTGTTTGTAAAGAATCTGGGGTGTCAAGGAGTCCAGAGCGGATGACCTCACGGAGTTGTTTATGAAGCAAACCTTCAGCCTAATCTTTTCTTCATTGAGGACAAGGGCATATTTGCTTGCCCTGGCTTTGGCAGCACTGGTGCTCACTTTGGGCGGTGTTGTCCTGTCTTTTGCCCTTTCTCCCAGAGCTCCCGAGGCGGAGGTTTCACCGCCCCGGGTCATACCCAATACTGATGTTAACCCCTATGGGGCTAACTTCTTCTTGGCCCGTGAGGTAGAGGAGTGGAAGCGGGAGAAGACGGTAAGGATGGCCCGAGAAGCAGGGATCGGCTGGGTGAAACAGCAATTCGTCTGGGCGGAGATAGAGCCCCGCCCAGACAGTTTCGCCAATGTCACCAACGGGCAGAGTAGCTGGGGGAAGTACGATCACATCGTCGAGCTCTGCGACAATTACGGCCTGCAGATCATCGCTCGCCTCGACCGTCCTCCCGATTGGACACGCCAGGATAACACCCTCAAGGAGCGCCCCCCCGATAACTTCGAGGACTACGGTGACTTCGTCTATCAGTTCGTCAAGCATTATCAGGGCCGTATTCACTACATCCAAATCTGGAATGAGCCCAACATATTCCCTGAGTGGGGCAACCGCCCTGCGGACCCTGCCGGCTACGTGGAACTCCTAGAGATAGCCTATCGTCGGGCCAAGGAGGCCGATCCCGATGTTTACGTCCTGAGCGCTCCCTTGGCCACCACCTTGGGCGAGCCCCACCCTGAGCCCGGCAAGTGGCGATCCATGAACGACTTACAATTCTTGGAAGAGATGTACAAAGCCGGGGCTAAGGATTACTTCGACATCCTCTCGGCGAATGTCTTTGGAATGGATCGCCCGCCAGAGGATTCCCCCCATCCCCAGGTGCTAAACTTCTCTCGTGTCCTCCTGCAGCGGGAGATCATGGAAAAGCACGGCGATGGCAACAAGGCCATCTGGTTCAACGAGTACGGCTGGAACGCAGCGCCGGATGACTTCTCGGAAGAGGAACTCATTTGGAAGAGGGTGGACGAGGAGCAGCAGGCTGATTATACCCTGCGAGGCATAGAGTTGGCCCGCTCAAAATGGCCTTGGGCTGGGGTCTTCAACATCTGGTATTTCCGCCAGGTCGGCAACATCACCCCGGACCAGGCCGAGTACTATTTCCGCGTGGTGGACGTAGATTTCACACCCCGGCGGGTCTATTACGCCGTAAAAGACGTTGCGGCGGGCTTCAGAGTGGCTGGGCGTGGCCATTATGAAGAGGCCAATCCAGCCGTTTCGGGAGCCGAGGGATGGCGGCCTCAGATCGAACCTCGGGCCAGCGGCCAGGCTCACCTGGCCAGCCAGACACCTGGGGCCAGCCTATCTTTTACCTTCAAGGGCGACCGGGTAGATTTGCTCACCCAAATGGACGCCCAGGGGGGGCGGTTGTTAGTCACGCTGGATGGCCGCAGTGTGACAGGCTTAGATAGAGACAAGGAGGGCCGCTCGTACGTTGATCTGTACAGCCCCCGTCCTCAGTGGCGGGCCAGGGTGCCTCTGGTGCGGGGGGCGGGGAGTGGCCAACACGTTCTGCGCCTGACGGTGGCCGAGGAGAGGAATCCGGCTTCCGCGGGGAATCGCTGTGCGATAGATGCCTTTGAGGTGGCTCTGGCCCCACCGGCAACTTTTCCCTACGCACCTGTGGCCCTGCTGGGCATAGGTCTGACGACGGTGAGCTGGCTTCTGTACCGCGAGCTGAGAGGACAGCGCTTTTGATCGCCTTGGGACACAAACTGCACGTGGAACAGCCCTTCCAGTCCGCTGGGCGGGCGTGAAAGCCCAATTCACTCACCTTGCTCCCTTCGACAAGCCCCTGGTCCTTTGGCACTTGTCCTGGACGACAAGTACAGGGCCCAGGGAC
>Ga0209991_10000245_pt1 | contig 24551 bp, 29 predicted proteins | sample ChitaG_FD_183167 | JGI IMG/M metagenome (GOLD analysis project Ga0209991, IMG submission 183167) | Deep subsurface microbial communities from South Pacific Ocean to uncover new lineages of life (NeLLi) - Chile_00310 metaG (SPAdes)... | ecosystem: Environmental > Aquatic > Marine > Oceanic >... | reverse complement strand
CTGCCTGGAGCATGGGATGGAGGTCGTCTCTGACGGCTCTTACCGAGTCCCAGTGATAAAGGTGGAGGGCATGGGGCTGGAGCTGGAATGGCCGGAGGGAGATTGAGCAAAAGGCCTACTCGTACTACAAGATGGCTGCCCAGGCCACTGTGCTGCTGACAGCAAAGGCGAGATATGGCAAGGATTCTCCAGTGTCAGTTCGAAGGTCGAGAGGGTGCTGAGGAGGGGGATAGTATGGCAGCGATAGAGATGGAGAAGGTGGTCAGAGCCTTGCCAGGGTTGCTTGCGATCTCTCGGAGGGTGTGGATGGACTATGACGAGGGGGCAGATGTCCTCTAGATAAGCTTTGGAAAGCCCCAGAGGGCTACGGACAGCATTGCTGAGGATAATGTGGTCTATCACTATGATGAAGACCTGCTGGTCGGGATGACCGTCATTGGGGTTAAGGCTGCCTTCGGCTCGGGCTTCGACGGTGAGCAGTTCGGCCCTGAGCTCACTGCCGAAGGGTTCAGCCGACCGCTCGCCGAGGGCTGCCGTCGGCTGACAGCGGACGTTACCTTGTCATCGCCGGGAAGCTGGGCTTGTTGGTGGGGGTGTTTGGGGAGAGAGCATTTTTAGAAGCCAAGGCAGGGGCGGGCTTGAGGCGCAGCGGTCAGGAGTCAGGGCACAGCGCTCAGAAATCAAAAAGCTCAAGCCCGCGGTTCTAATCTGTAGTCATAATAGCGGGCTAAGCTATTTGGAGGAAGAGCTGATATGTGTTGAGTCTGGCCAAAATTCGTGGGAAGCGTTGGAACCTCCCGCAGGTTAGGCGGATGAGTTCCGCGCTGGATAGGTTTTCCATGGCCAACAGCACGTTCCTGGATGCTTAATGGAAACCTGCGGAAGGGTTTCCACAGTTTTTGGCCACGCTCATATGTATTCTATGGAGTTTGACTACGCGAGACATAGGCAGAGAGATGTCCCTAGGAGGCGATGGAGGAAGGGGAGAGGAAGCCCTGAAAGGGTGTGAGGTGAGGGATGAACGAGGTAGATGAAGTTCGCGGCCGAAATCCTGGGACAAGTGGGAGGAAAGGGATGGCACAGGTGCGGCAAGAAGTGCTGAATGAGATTATCTGGCGCATCGTTCAAGTGGCGCAACCTGAGAGGATCATCCTTTTCGGCTCAGCCTCCAGGGGAGAGATGGGACCCAACAGCGACGTGGATTTGCTAGTGGTCAAATCGTGGGTCCATAAACGCCGGTTGGCCCAGGCCATTCATATGAATCTCGTCGGTGTAGGGCAGGCGGTGGATGTCATCGTTGTTACCCCGGAGGATATCGAGCGATATCGGAATGCTATCGGCTTGGTCATCGAACCGGCATCGCGGAAAGGGAAGGTTGTCTACGGGGCCTAAACCCTTCAGCCTTGCCCTTCGGCGGAGTTTATCCCGAGGGAAGCCGAGGGTCTTAGGACAGGCGTTTTCCGCCAGATGACCCCTAGGGAGTGGTTGAATCGGAGCTTAATGAGAGAGGGTTGTGGAGATCGGGCCTTAGGGATCAGGGCCTGTGGTCCAAGTGGATTAATAAGCGGAATCGAGAATCATGGAGGGCCAGGCGTCTGTAGAATTGCCCTGAACGGGCGCTTGAAGTCCACAAGTTTGTGATTCGTCAGAGTTGCTGATGATGGGAGGCGATGAATGGCTTATACCACCCTGAAGAGGATCGACAAGGTTGACGATTCCCTTATCCGAGAGGTCGTAGATCGAATCGTAGAAAGTGTGCACCCTGAGCGGATCATCCTCTTTGGCTCCCATGGCTATGGGACCCCGCACGAGGGAAGCGACCTTGACATCCTTGCGGTGATGCATTCCGACTTACCCCGTTACAAGCGCTCCGTTCCTATCTACAGAGCCCTTGCGGGCCTGCTCATTCCCAAGGACATCCTCGTCTACACCCCTGAGGAGATAGAGGAGTGGAGCGATGTCCCCCAAGCGTTCATCACAACTGTAATCAGGGAAGGAAAGGTAGTTTATGAAAAGAAGCAAGGCGGATCTGGTGAGGGGATGGCAAGAGAAGGCCAGACGCGATCTCATCATAGCGGATAAGGAGCTTGATTCTGAGGAGCCTTTTACAGACATCGTTTGCTTCCATCCTCAACAGGCAACAGAGAAGTACTTGAAAGCTTATCTGCTCTGCGAGGAGGTCGAGTTTCCTAGAACTCACGCTTGGGAGGATCTGGTGCTCCTGGCAGGGCAAAAAGGTCCCGCTTTTTTGGCCCTGAAGGATTTTGTGGCTCTTCTTACCCCCTATGCTGTGGAGACCCCGTTACCCTGAGTTTGAACAGCCAGGGCTTGAAGATGCAAAGAAAGCAGTAGAGATCGCTGAAGAGGTTAGGGGCTTTGTGGTTGAGAACTTGCCTGGTGAGGGAATACACCTTTAGAATCAGAATAAGTTAAATCCTCTCCGAAAGCCTGGGTTAACAAGGCGGGAAAAGAGTACGGATAAAGGATAAAAGCTCATGGACTATGAGGCAAAACTCTTATATGAGGATAGCTAATCCACATTCTTGGATTGTGGAAGCCCCGTATCCTGGCCTTTTTTTGAGCCGGTGACCCCTGAGGAGTATGAAGAGGCTGCAGCCATAGCGGGGGAGGTTGTGTGCTGGGTCCAAGAGGTGATCGAACAGGGGAAAGGGAGATGAGTGGTTAGGAGAATAGCATAGTCCGAGAGGGGTTCCTGTATAGAGTCTTGCCAGAGTTGCTTGCGATCTCTCGAAGGGTGTGGATAGAGTACGACGAGGAAGCAGACATCGGGGTTAAGGCCGCCTTCGGCTCGGCTCAGGCCGAGGCCTTTGCTGGGTTGGGGAAGGGGTAGAGGATTCGAACGTCCGCAGACGGCTCGACTGAGCCTGTCCCTTCGATAAACTCAGGACATCGCCTGAGCTGAGCCGAAGGGCTCGCCGAAGTCTGTCGTCGGCTGACAGCGGACGTTACCTTGCCATTGCCGGGAAGCTGAGCTTGTTGGTGGAGGTGTTTTGGGCCTTTAGGGGAGAGAAGCAGACTAGGGAAGGATACGAACGCGAATCTGGATTCTGAAACCTAGACAAGAGGTGCATTGGTGAAACTATCTGTCATTATACCGGTACACAATGAAGAACAGATCATTGGAACCGTCATAGAAGAAGTGTATAATGTCCTTGGACCCCGAGATGACATAGAGGTTATTGTGGTTGATGATGGCTCGACGGATAGAACAGCTCAGGTCATCAATGAAACGGGAGCGAGGATCATCGAGCATCCATACAGGAAAGGCAATGGGGCGGCGATCAAAACGGGCATTAGGAATGCTTCGGGCGATATTTTCGTGTTCATGGATGGGGATGGGCAGCATAACCCCCAAGATATCCCTCGATTGCTGGAGCCTATCGGCGATTATGATCTGGTAATTGGGGCACGAATAAAAGAGCCAAGAAGCCCACGTCATAGGAGGCTGGCCAATGCAGTTTATAATGTTTTTGCGCGCTATCTAACGAGTTTTCGAGTGGAGGATCTGACCTCCGGATTTCGGGCTATTAAAGCGGATCTGGCGAAGAAATGTTGCCATCTTCTGCCCAACACTTTTTCCTATCCAAGCACCATGACCCTGGCTCTGATCAGTGCTGGCTACAGCCTGAAATACGTGCCCATAAAAGTATCGCAGCGCCAGATGGGGTCAAGCAAGATCAACGTCCTCCAGGATGGTTTTCGGTTTCTGGTCATCATGATCCGGATCGCGGTGTTATTCAATCCCCTGAAGGTCTTCATGCCTCTTGGATTCCTGGTCTTCTCGCCGGGCTTCCTTTATGCCGTGTACCGGCTTTTGACATGGCAAAGAATATTTACCCAGCCGATCGTAGTATCAGTTAGCATTGGGGCGCTGATCTTGGCATTGGGGCTCATCTCAGAGCAGATCGCGTTGCTGCGGATGGCCCAGTTTGACCGCTAGATTATAAGGAGATGTGGCAAAGAAACACGATGAAGATTCTCTTTATCACTTGGAACTTCCCACCCAAGGTGGGTGGGATGGAAACAATGCTTTATGAGATTTGGAAACAATTGCGAAGCACCCACGAAGTTATTGTCATTGGTCCATATGCTGATTCCAAAAGATGGGCTGAAGAGAGGATATACACTGCGCCACGTGAGGGGCTTAGCTTCTTTCTCATTTGGGCATTGGTACAGGGAATTCAACTATTGGCTCAACAGCGTTTTGATCTAATCTTGGCTGGTAGTGCACTGCTTTCTCCTTTGGTGATCCTCCTAAGTCGATGCTTTGGGACAAAGTCGAGCAGCAATGTTTACGGCCTGGATTTGGTCTATCCCCATTGGCTTTACCAAAAGCTCATTTGTGCTTGTCTGCCCTACCTAGATTTCGTCGTGGCGATTAGCACAGCTTCCCGGGATATCGCTATAAGGAAAGGGATTGATGGTAGTAAGATAGAAGTTATCCATGCTGGCGTAGATTTTGCGAGATTTGACCCGAAGACCCAGATTGAGAAGCTAAAGCGAGACCGTCGTCTCTCTGATCAACACGTCATATTAAGTGTGGGGCGTTTAGCCAAGAGGAAGGGAATACTGGAATTCGTTCGCTATGCTATGCCAATCATCACTCATGCAGTGCCTGACACAGTTTTCGTACTGGCGGGTGGAAATCCTACCGATGCTCTGGCGCACAAGGAGGATATGCATTCACTTATCGAGGCTGAAGTAGCAAAACAAGGGTTAGAAACGCACGTGCGACTGATGGGGCGAGTGGATCAACGGCCTGCCGCTGCCTCGACAGACGGCGGAGACGACCTTGTTCTTCCCCGAGACTGAGCCCCTCCGGCTGGAGTGTGAACACTTTCTCCAATGCATCAGGGATAGGGGCAAGCCGAAGACCGACGGTCACAAAGGCCTGATGGTGCTGAAGGTGCTGGAGGCCAGCCAAAGATCTCTGGAGAACAACGCGGTTCCCATATCCCTGCAGGGGTTGGAGCTCTCTCCCGATGACTGAAACCCTTGTACTGAGCCCTGCCGAAGTAGAGGGATTCTTTGTCCACGAATCAGCGTATATTGATGAGCGGTGTGAGATCGGGGCAGGCACGAAGATCTGGCACTTCTCTCATATTATGGCCCAGGCGAGGATCGGCAGGAAGTGCAGCATCGGCCAGAACGTATTCATCGCCTCGGACGTAGTCATCGGGGATAACGTCAAAATCCAGAACAACGTCTCGGTCTACACAGGGGTGGAACTGGAGGACGATGTCTTCTGCGGGCCGTCGTGTGTGTTCACCAATGTATCCAAGCCCCGCTCGGAGATCGTGCGTCATCATCTGTACGAGCGCACGCTGGTGGGGCGGGGGGCAACGATTGGGGCCAATGCCACGATTGTCTGTGGTGTGACCATTGGCCGCTATGCCTTTATTGGAGCTGGGGCGGTGGTGTGCTATGACGTTCCGGACTACGCCCTGATGCTGGGCGTGCCAGCTCGCCAGAAGGGGTGGATGAGTCGGCATGGGCATCGGTTGCACAACCCGAGCGACGATGGTATAGTGCTTTGCCCAGAGAGCGGCTGGCGCTACAAAGAGGTGGAGCCAGGGATGTTACACTGCCTGGATTGGCCGGAGGATGAACCGTTGGCAATGGCAAATGACCAATGACCAATGATGAAAGGGCAGATGGGCAAGGGAGCAGAGGAGCAGGGGAGCGGAGGGGATAGGGGGACCAGGTTAGGGGGAGACAAAGGGAGAGGGAGGATAGATAGGATGTCCACTGAAGTAGGAGTAAGGGAAGTAGAGCGAGCAGCACCCAGAGTGATTAGGCGATGGGGCGATCCTTGGGCAGCGGTGATGATTTTCGCCCGCATGTTGACGACGGTTGCAGAAGCAGAGGCGGTACTGGTTATTGATCGTGGCTGGGGAGTAGATGTATGGACAGTGGTCAATCATTCTTCCTCTCATACACGTGGTCAGTTGGCCGACAAGCAGTGGAACTTCATGCAGGTTTTCCCCGATTTAGACGTGGATTTCCACATTCTGGATCGTAGAGGCGAACCGCTGGAGAGCTTTGTTCATCCTAGCGATTATGATATCTTTATCAGGTTGAAAGCCAATGCCTACTCCTGATCAACATCGTCAACAGGCTGAGCACAATAAAGCTTTCACCAGAGTTCTGGACCTTGATACCACGCCCTATCTGGACTGGGTTGTCACAGGGGCGTTCTATGCTGCTTTGCATCTGGTAGAGTGGTTTTTGACGTCGAGAGGTCACACGGGACGAAGGGACCATCAACTGCGAGCCGCGCACATCTCTGGCGAGGCGGATCTGAGAGCGATATATGGCGATTACACGGAACTGAAGTATCAGAGTGAGGGGGCTCGGTACGAGTGTTTCCGCTTCAAGCCGGCCGAGGTAAGGAACGAGATACTACCATTACTGGACAAGATCCAGGCACATATCATCGGGCTTTTGTGACGATAAGAGAGCAAAGTTGAAGGGACCTACCGAAAGCTGCGAGAGGGAGTAGAATGATCCCTATTCTCGACCTGAAGGCACAATACGAGTCCATCAAACACGAGATCAATGCTGCCATCGCCGAGGTACTGGAGAGCACACGGTTCATCCTGGGGCCCAACGTGGCGGCTTTCGAGGAGGAGGTAGCAGAGTATCTGGGCGTCGGGTATGCCGTGGGTGTGGCTTCGGGCACGGATGCCCTTCTCTTAACTCTACGCGCCTACGGCATTGGGCCCGGTGATGAGGTTATCGTTCCAGCGTATACATTCTTCGCTACGGCTGAGGTGGTGTCTCTCCTGGGCGCAACCCCGACCTTTGTGGACATCGATCCCGAGACGTACTGCATTGACGTCCGTGGCATTGAGGAGCGGATAACGGAGCCCATCAAGGCCATCATCCCGGTGCACCTCTACGGCCATCCTGCGGACATGGATCCTATGCTTGCGCTGGCACGAGAGTACGGCCTTAAAGTTATCGAGGACAATGCCCAGGCGTTTGGGGCCGAGTACACGGGGCGGAAGACCGGCTCCCTGGGCGATGCGGGCTGCCTGAGCTTCTATCCCAGTAAGAACCTGGGCGGTTATGGGGATGGGGGGACGGTGGTGACCAACGATGCGCGAGTCGCCGCGCAGGTCAGGCTGCTCCGCACCCACGGCTGGCGCAGGAAGTACTATTCTGAGACGATCGGGTATAACAGCCGGCTGGACGAGCTTCAAGCGGCGATCCTGCGGGTCAAACTGAGACACGTTGATTCGTGGAACGACCGGCGGCGGGAGGTTGCACAGGCTTATGGAAGGCGGCTTACCGAATTCGGAGTGATCATTCCCAGTGAGGCATCCTATGCCAGGCACGTCTATCACCTCTACGTGGTGAGGGTGCAAAGGAGGGCAGAGCTGCAAAAGCGCCTTCGGGCTATGGGAATCGCCTCGGCCATATACTACCCCGTGCCGCTTCACCTGGTGGGCGCCTATGTCGAACTGGGGCATGGGCAGGGCGATTTCCCCGAGGCTGAGCGCGCGGCGCAGGAAAGCCTGGCCCTCCCCATGTTTCCTGAGATGAGTGATGAACAGCTTGCCTACGTCGTTGGAGCGGTGGAAAGCGTCTCTGCTCGGACAAAGCTATCAGTGTCCCATTAAGACATGCACTTGCCAAGGCAGGCATGCGGAAATAGTTGGGCGAAACTTAGCACAGGGAAAGCTGGAGATGTACAAGGGCAAGAAGGTAGCAGTGGTGGTTCCTGCTTACAATGAAGAGAAGTTGATTGGCCGCGTACTCGAAATGATGCCGGAGTACGTGGGTCGGGTCGTCGTGGTTGATGATCGGAGCGATGACGCCACTGTCGAGGTGGTCAGCAGTTACTGTGATCCCCACTCCCTGGGCGACAAGCTGGTGTTGATCCAACATAAGGTCAATCAGGGCGTTGGAGGGGCCATCGCCAGTGGATATAAGTGGGCAAGAGACAATAAGATCGATGTCACTGCAGTGATGGCCGGCGATGCCCAGATGGACCCTGATGACTTATCTGGCCTTCTCGATCCAGTGGTTAGTGTCGAAGTGGATTACACCAAGGGAAACAGGCTGTTTACGGGCGCTGCCTGGACGCTCATTCCGAAGCACAGGTATTTTGGAAATTCCGTGCTGTCGCTCTTGACGAAGATCGCCTCCGGCTATTGGCATGTGGCTGATTCACAATCAGGTTATACCGCCGTCTCTTTGAGGGTCTTAGAAACCCTAGACTTGGACAAGGTATATAAGAGATACGGGATGCCGAATCATTTTCTGGTAATGTTGAGTATCTATAACTTTAGGGGCAGGGATGTGCCTGTCAAGCCTGTCTACAATATCGGCGAGAGATCAGGGATTATGCTCTGGAAGTTTATCCCAAAGGTGTCTTTTTTGCTGGCGAAGTGCTTCTTGTGGAGGATGAAGGAGAAGTATGTAATCAGAGATTTTCATCCCCTGATATTCTTTTATGCATTGGCCTTTTTTCTCCTAGCAATAAGCGTGCCGCTTTTTGGGCGCCTTATGTACATTTGGTTGTTTGCCGGTCATATCCCCAGGATCAATGCTTTGGCTTTAATGTTTAGCGGTATCACTGGATTGCAGTCTCTGTTCTTCGCCATGTGGTTTGACATGGAGTACAACAAGCATCTGGGAGCGCGCTTCGGTTCGAAATAACGTACTGTGACTAGCAAGCTAGATCCTGCGGAGCCCTAATTAACAGAATGCCCTGGAAACATCCGAACTCGCCTTCGACTGAGCCGATAAGCGTTAGCGAAATCAGTTACTACTATGATCGAACTAGTGAGTCCTACGACGCGAGGTATTATCGCTTTGTAGCACTCACCGATGATCAGCATCTTCGGTTACTCAACAGCTTGGTGTTTGATGGAAAGGCTTTAGAAGTCGGCGTCGGCAGTGGGCGTTTGTTATCTAGGCTTGAGGGGGCTCGACTGGCGATTGGCTTGGATGTGTCGCACCAGATGCTTTTAATTACCCACCGAAGGGGACAGCCATGCATTAGAGCCAATACAGCAGCACCGTTACCATTTCCAGACGAGACATTTGATTTGGTCTATTCGTTCAAGGTCCTTAGCCACGTGCCATATATCGAATCTGTCTTACGTGAGCTAGTACGGGTCACCAAACCAGGTGGCCATCTCGTCCTTGAATTCTACAACCGGCATAGCCTCAAGTATCTGTTATCCCAAAAACTGAAGGATTCTCTACGGTTGAAGCCCATCTACACGCGTTATGATTCGGTTGACGAAATCCGAAATTATGTTCCTGAAAACGTAAGTGTTTATACTATTGGAGGCTATGGGATTCTACAGCCGTTATTCTTGCTCTGGGAGATTCCGGGAATCGGCTGGCTCATGTGCCAAGTTGAGAATGTGCTGAAGCGAACTTGCTTGCAAAGGTGGGGCGGATTCATCGTGTTGCACATGTGTAAGGAACCACCAGATAAGGGGGCACATAATGCGCATCAGGATTGATGCGCCGATATCTCGATTCAATACAAATAGAGTGATCGTGCATGACGAATATGTTATCAAAGAATTTCGTCGTTTTCTCCCGTACGATCTGGTCGGTTGGTTATGGGGCTATGTAGCCAGAAAGCCCTATCGAAGCCCCAGACAACGGTACCAACGCGAAAAGCAGGTTCTGTTGTCCTTGGCAGGTAAGCAACTCAACATTCCCAGATTAATCAACTACGATGACCCGATGCTGTCCTTGACGTACGAGCGCATAGAACTGCGTCCATTATCCGACCTATTCGCCCAGTCTAATGTACCTGCTGAACAAAAGATCAATCTCTTTGGCCAATCTTTGCGGCTGCTGCGACGGCTACACGATTATAAAGTCGAGCATGGAGGTGCGTTACTCAAGAATTTCTTTCTGCTGGAGTCACCCTATCTTGATCCCAAATTGTCTGTTTATACCTGCGACTTTGAGTGTGAGCGACTGGCTGAGCAGCCATATACGTTGGATGTTCTAATGCTAACTGCCGAAGCAGTCAGTCTTAGCCAGGGAGATATTCGGCCCGAACAGGCTTTATCCGTGGTTTGCAGGGAGTATGGTCCGTTTGAACCCTTTCAATTTGAAAGGCGAGATATTTGGTTTTATGGGTATCGTCTCGGAATGCCAATAGGTTTCTTCGACTTTTTCAGTCGAGAGCACCCGGATGTTTCGACGCTAACCAGTAAGATACTATTATGATGCAGGAGATGAAGGCTAAGTTACGATCAGTCTACAGCAGCCTGCCTATGGGCTCAGAGTCCGGCAGACGGTTTTCGAGATGGGGGCGCAGGATAGTCCTGTTCTTGGCTCAGGCTGGTTTACTGGTGCTCATTGTGTACTTTGCACAAGAACGTTTGCGTCATTCCTGGGAGGCTATCTCTTGGGAAAATATGTCGCTCCAGATCAGCTATGTGATCTCCGCTGCTACGGTCCAAGCCGGTGCTTTTATGTTGACTGCGTTCAGTTGGAGCCAGATACTGCACGCCCTGTCGAGCCCGATTTCTACCAACAAGGCCACACTTATCTGGCTCAAGTCACAGCCCTTTAAATACCTACCGAGCGGCTTAGGAGTCTACGTGGGACGCTCAGTCTTGCTGCTGCAAGAGGGTGCGTCAAAATCACTAATAGTACAGAGTAGTGCTGTAGAGGTAGCGCTCGTTTTGCTCACCGGAGCGGTTTTCGCCGCACCGCTGGCTTTTGAGAATGTTGGCCGGTCGCTAGGTCCAATTATAGCTTTGTTTCTGGTTCCCGCACTCATCCTCTTACTGCGAGCGATAGCGCTCACACGTTGGGGAAACCGCCCCATCTTCCGCAGCGGATTACATCTTAGCGGCTTGGCAGAGATACCTTGTTCCCGTTTAGCGAGTCTGTGTTTGTGGTATTCACTACGCTGGTTGCTCTTGGGTCTGAGCCTGACGATGCTTGCTGCTGCATTTTCTCTGGACAGCTTTACCCACTACGGCTACTTTGTTCCGGCGTATGCCTGTGCCTGGATGGTTGGCTTCCTGACACCTTTGCCAGGCGGCTTAGGTGCAAGGGAAGTTGTAATGACAATATTGCTTGAGAGTGTCTTGCCATCTAGTGCGTTGACATTGGCGTTAGCAAGTCGACTGGTCTGGATAGTGGGGGAATTACTTACGGCGGTTGTTGGATGGGTCTGGTCAGGGAGGGTAAAACTCGAATGAAATCAATGGAAAGCGAAAGATTGAATATCTCGACGAGGACCAAAATTGCTAACGTCATGGCTTTCTTACAAGGCGAAAGGGCGCTGAAATATGTGGTAGCGTCGCTGTTGCTTTTGGCTTTCGTGTTAAGGGTAGCCGTGGCCATAGTGTTGCCGCCCAGGTATTTTTTCCCTGATGCGTCTGAGTATGTGAGTTTAGCAGACAATCTCATCCAGACGCATACGTATGGGCACGGGCCCGGAGTGCCAGACGCCCTCATCCCGCCCGGTTATCCATTATTCCTGGCATCGGCTTATCTCCTCTTTGGTCGCAGCATATTGGCGGTGCGCCTGAGTCAAGCGGTCTTGGATACCTTCACTTGCCTTTTGGTCTTCTTTATAGCCAAGAGAATCTACGATCGAAAGGTGGCCATTGTCTCGCTGCTCGCATTGGTATTATATCCAGTCACCATAGCCTGGTCCGCATTCCATCTTACGGAAACGCTGTATACCTTCTTGGCTGCCGTTTTCTTCCTTTGCCTAGTGAAATCGCTCGATTCTCCAACCCCTTTGAACATCTTCCTGAGTGGGATAACCTTTACTCTTATGCTATTAACGCGCGAGCTTTTGGTCATATTCCCCTTCCTCATTTTGCTGGGCCTCTTTTGGGCTGGATTCAAGTTCAAGCGGGCGGCCAAATACATCTTGATCTTTTCCCTCGGTTGTGCCGTCCCCCTTGTGCCTTGGATGGCGCGCAACTACCTTTCATTACACAGATTGGTATTCCTTACCGAGCGTACTGAGAGCCTACGTCATCAGAGTCTAGGCTCAGCTCGCGCCTTACCTTCTTCTCAAGCATCACTGCAGGGACAAAAGCAGCGGAGGCTAGAGGAGCTTATCTCTGGCGTAAGGCCTTTCAATGATACTAGTCAGATAGATGTGTGGAATATGGATTTCATGGTGCAACATCCGTTGCTTTACCTGAAGATGACATGCGTCAGGTTTCAAACATTCTGGCTCCATCCTAATGGATTAGACCGCCTACCGAATTGGCCTCTAAAGGCGGCTTATGTGTTCGGGCATCTTATCTTCTTGGGATTAGGGTGCTTTGGTATGTTTCTGGCCATCCGGGAAGGGAGGAAGTTGACGTATCCTTTAATCCTTGTTTTTCCTTACGTCACAGTGGTAATCCTTGCTTTGCGCAGGCCGCAGCCCAGATATAATTTGCCGGTTCTACCCTATATGTTCATCTTTGCCGTGAGTGGGTTACTCAGCGTGTTATCGTATCTGGGGCAAAGACAGCCCCAGGTCGCTTGAGGGGGGAGAGGGTGAGTGGTGAAGAACAGGGGCATGCGCGTAGTGAACGTAGTGGGGGCGCGCCCCAATATGATGAAGATCGCTCCCATTGTGGAGGAGATGGGTAGATACCCGGACATCGAGCCGATTCTGGTGCACACCGGGCAGCACTATGACGATAATCTATCCCAGGTGTTCTTAAGAGACTTAAATCTCCCCGAACCGGACATTTATTTAGGAGTAGGCTCCGATAGTCATGCCCGACAGATGGCTAGGATCATGGTGGAGTTTGAGGGGGTGTTGTTGGACCGGAAACCTGATCTGATCCTGGTCGTTGGCGACGTGAATTCCACCCTGGCCTGCGCCGTGACGGCGGCCAAGGTGGGGGTGCCCATCGCTCACGTAGAGGCGGGCCTGCGCAGCTTCAACCGCAGGATGCCGGAGGAGATCAACCGGGTGGTGACGGATGCTTTGTCTGATCTTCTCTTCACTACTTGTGAGGATGCAAATCTCAATCTTAATCGCGAGGGCATCCCGGAAGAGAAAATCTTCTTCGCGGGCAACGTGATGATTGATACCCTTCTAAAGCATCGTCAGAAGGCGATGCACACGGGGATCTTGGAGAGGCTACACTTGAAGAAAGGGGAGTATGTCGTTCTGACCTTGCATCGTCCCTCCAACGTGGACGATAGAGAGGCCTTTCTGCGGATCATCCAAGCGCTGAAGTGGATTGAGGCGCAGATCAAGGTCGTGTTCCCGGCCCATCCTCGCACGGTGAAGCGCGTCCAAGAGTTCGGACTCCAAGAGAGGTTCGATGGTATGAGCAACCTTCTCCTACTAGAGCCCTTGGGCTATCTGGATTTTCTGGGACTGATGAGCCAGGCCAAGTTTGTGCTCACCGATTCGGGCGGCATCCAGGAGGAGACGACCGTTTTACAGATTCCTTGCTTAACCCTAAGGGAGCAAACCGAGAGGCCTGTTACAGTGACCGAAGGGACGAACGTTGTGGTGGGGAGCCGAACGGAACGAATCATTGAAGAGAGTGGAAGAATCCTCAATGGGGAGGTAAAGAAGGGTAAGGTACCCAAGTTATGGGATGGCAAAGCGGGGGAGAGGATTGTGGGTGTGTTGCGACAGAGGTGGTGGACGTGAAGACAGGAGCAAAAATCATGAAGGTGATAATATCTTGTTGTGGTTGGTTTCATGCTAGGCATGCTGCTTTAGCAGCATATAAGCACGGGTGTCTAGAGAGATTTGTCACAACGAACGTCTACGGTTCCCAAGTACCAGAAGCCTTTACTAAAAGGATACGCTTTATAGAAACCCTTGAATGGGCTGGTAATCAGATCCCGCTATTAAGGGACATGATATCATTTAATTTGGTCAAGAAGGGTCTCTATGATATCTGGGTCTCCCGTTATGTTGGCGACTGCGATATTTTTCATACCTTCAGTTCTTTCCAACCGATATGTTTTGCCAAGGCAAGGGGAAAAGGTGCTATAACGATATTGGATTGGGGCGCAGCCCATCCGGTTGTTAGAAAAGAACTACTTGGTGAAGAATATGAAAAATGTGGCGTGGAAAAAACTCCAGATAGCATTGAGCGGCAATTGCAGGAATTCGAGAACGTGGATTACATTTTCGTTGCTTCTCAATTCGCATACAATGGCTTTGTGCAAAACGGGCTGAACCCAAACAAGTTGTTCAAGATCCCCTATGGCGCTAATTTGGGATTGTTTAAGCCCATAGCCAAACAGGATGACATTTTTAGAGTGATATTTGTGGGAGGATTAAGGATAAGAAAGGGCGTTCATTATTTGTTAGAAGCCGTTGATCAGCTTAATCTGCCCAATTTTGAACTCCTTTTAGTCGGTAGATGCAGGGAGGGGATTAAGCCGTTTTTGGAAAGGTATAACAACTATAAGCACGTTGACGGAGTCCCCCACACAGAACTGTACAAATGGTATTCAAACAGCTCGGTTTTTGTTCTGCCTTCGCTTTGCGATGGGTTTGGCATGGTAGTACCCGAAGCGATGGCCTGTGGGTTGCCAGTTATTGTTACGACTAACACTGGAGCAAGTGACATTGTAAGGGATGGCAAAGATGGATTTGTCATACCGATCCGGGATGTGGAAGTGCTACAGGACAAAATTCTGTTCTTCTACAAAAACGAGGACGCCCGTGTAGAGATGGGGCGCAATGCGAGAGAACACGTTCAGCAGTTTACCTGGGAGCGGTACGGACAGCGGCTCATTCAGCATTATCATGAAGTCCTTAGTTGACTACAGGTGAGAACTCTTGTCTCAAGAGCAGTCCTGCAGCGCTCAAACGCTTCATGTAGATTCACCTGAAACACAGACTGGACAATATCACAGCCTGGCCACCAAGGCCACACGGGGAAGCCTGTGGGTTGCAGTTGGAAAATACGTCAGTTATGCTATCTACTTTATCAGCGGTATCTTTATTGCGCGACTGCTGAGGCCGGAGGACTTCGGGACAGTGGCACTGGCCACGGCCACGTTCGGAATTCTCTCGCGGATGAGATCGGTGGGCATCGGTACTGCGATCATCCAAAGGCCGGATGAAGACCCAGGGGCGCTCTCAACGCTGTTTTGGGTGCACGCGGGTATTGCAATTGCCATCTTTCTGCTGGCTCTGCCCATAGCCCTCTTCAGCGGTTTGTTTGACGCCCTCACGGCGAGAATCTTTTTGATCATCGCTGCGTTCCGCACAGCCCGAGATATCACTTACCCAGCGGCGGCCCTGCTCCGCAAGCATTTCCAATTTAAGCAGCTCGCCATTGTGGATGTCGTGCTCGACACTTTGTCGTTAGCAGCAGCCGTGATGATGGCCTATCTAGGCTTCGGTGTATGGGTGTTGGTGTGGCCATCCATGATAGGTTTGTTATTAAAAGGCCTGCTGCGTTGGCGCCTTAGCCGATGGCGGCCGCAGTTGGTGTTCGATTGGGATGTCGTACGTGACCTGAAGCGGTTTTCTGCAGCTTATTTCCTCTTCGGTGTTCTGCAGGAGTTTGTGCACAAGATTGATGACGTGCTGCTGGGTAAACTAGGCGGTACGACCAATCTAGGCTTTTACTCCAAAGCATATAATACGTCCGAGATGTTTCACGTCAATGTGGGTGGAGTCATTGCCACCACGGCCCTGCCACTGTTCAGCCGCTATCAGACGGACCCGCAGCGTCTGCGGCGTGCCTATGAATTGGTTATCAAGACGCTGTTCAAAGTGGGTGGGCTGTTTTACATCACGCTGGCTGTTCTCGCTCCTGAGGTTGTCGGTTTGCTCTATGGACAGAAGTGGCTGCCACTGGTGCCCATACTCTGGACCATGCTGCCCTACGCACTACTTCTGCCAGTATTAAACCTCAGCTATATCCTTTTGATGGCTGTGGATCGCATAGATAAGGTTGCCAGGGCCTATGTTCTCATGGCCGGCGTATTGCTGGTGGGCCTTATCCCCGGTATTTTACTCTTCGGGGCTATCGGCGCAGCAGTGGCGGTGGATGTTATGATTGTATTCGGATTAGTGTACCAGTTCGCGAAAATCACCGAGATGTTTAAGGTGGACATGGCGGCAATTGTTTACAAACCGGTCGGATTGACCCTGATTCATGGCATATTGCTTGTGATAGCGACGCAATTTCTGGTATTCGCTACCTCTTGGCTGACCATTCTCGTGATTAGTGGGATCAGCGTTGGGCTGTTCGTGGTGTTAGCGTGGGTGTTGGATCGCTCCTGGTTATCTCGAGATGTGCGTTTGCTTTATGCCACCATGAGGGGGGACCGTGTTGTTGTATAACGCGTTGCATATCCTCAATCAACCGACAAGCGAGGAGGAACGATGTCTCTTATAAGTGCTCTTCTACGCCCAACACGCACTTTGCTGAGAGTCAAGAGACGTATAAGCCGACGTAACTTGACAAGTCTATTGACCGAAGTGGCTGGACTGTCATCAAGCCAATCGTATGCATTACTTGAAGAACTCAAGATAAGTTCCTTCCGTAAAGAGTTGATTGACTTCTGCAGGCGTCGTCGCCTTAAGTATAATGAGTCTGAGAGAAAGTTGGGAGCAGTTCTGAAGAAATTCTGAATAGACAAACTATACCGCTTGTACCCGTTTATCGAGTCCTTGTTGCGCAGTCTGGACTATATCGAATGATTGAAGGAGCGCCTTGTGAGGGATGTCGCTGCATTAGAGAACAGGTCATCGAACTTTGTTGAGATGCTTAGAAGCAGCACGGGCTTCCTCCGGATCGCTCAATAGCTTACCTGGGGCTGGGCAAGATCTTTGGAGGTGTCAAAATGAGGGATTCCATTTGGTCTTTGGGGCTGAGAGCAATTCGCTATCTAGCTAGAAACAGAAGACTGCCAAAACATCGCGTAATAAGGTACTACCTGCGGCCCGAGACAATCAGCTACTACCTGCTACCTGGTGGATATTCTTGCTATCCCCGCGCCCTTACGTTTGAACTGACAGTAAGATGCAACCTAAAGTGTGCTATGTGTTGGTGGGCAAACTTGCGCGGGGAGCAAAAGCGGGAATATCTCGAAGAGGAGATGTCACTAGATGAGGTCAAAGATATTGTGGATCAAATTAGAGGACGGATTCCAGCCATAGGCTTTACTGGGGGCGAACCCTTTTTGAGGAAAGATATCCTTGAAATAATCGAATATGTCACCAAGAACGGCTTTAACCTTGGTATTTTGACGAATGCTACTTTGATAGATAAATATACTGCTAGGGCTATTGTTGATTTTGGAGTGGATGATCTTGGCATCTCGATCGATGGAAAAGCAGCTACTCATGATAGGATCAGAGCAGTGCCAGGCAGTTTTGATAGAACGCTGAATGCCATCAGGAACATCCAGGAATACAAAAAGGGAAAGGGTAAGGAAAAACCCAGAATAAGAATAAATTGTGTTTTATCATCGGTCAACGTAAATGAATTAGATGGTTTGGTTCCTCTTGCCGCTGAATTAGGCGTTGAGTTGCAGTTTCAACATATGATGTGGCTAACGAGAGAAACAATTGAAACCCATAAAATAACGGTGAGAAAGCTGTTTTCCATAGATGACCCTACGGCCGGTGGTTTCGAAAATGATCTTAGCGACTTTGATGTTGAGGCGCTTATTAACAAGATAGACCAAATTAAGAAAAAGGCTTGTGAGATGAATGTACCGCTATTCTTTCAACAGTTTTCTGATGCGGAGATTATTAGAACCTGGTATAGCTCGCAAGAGATCCCTAGGCGCTCTAATTGTTTGTACCCCTACCGGGGGGCGAGAATTCGGGCAAATGGGAATCTGACGCCGTGTCCATTTATACGATACTCACTTGGCAATCTGAAATGCGAGACCTTTAGCAAAATATGGAATGGGGAAAAGGCGAGATATTTTAGAAAGGTCTTTAAGGAAAATGGGCGAGTGTTTCCTATGTGTGTAAGATGCTGCAAGGCATAGGCACAGATAGCCAACATCCCTCAGTTGGACTGCTACATGTTCTCTGTATTTGTTGCTTCATGGCTGACCGGTCTAGTTACTAGCGGGATCAGTATCGAGTTATTCGCCGTGTTACCATGCGTGTTTGATCGACCTTGGTTGCAGCGAGAGTATGTTCGGTTTATGCTGCTGTGTGGGGACGCCCAATTGATATGAAATGAGAATCCTCATCTTGCGCGGTACAACTAAAGAAGTTAATAACGATTCGGGGTGGTACTTTCATCTCGTATTGGACGAAAGAGGTATTAAGCATGACATGGTTTGCCACGATACGTTAGTCAATAACAGCATGTTGGCAAAGGGCATCAACTATTCAGCACAGGTTCTGGCGAAAAGGCGAGGCTTGCAGCTAATCAACCGGTATCGCAATGCGGACCGAGCTGTATTGGGCAAGGTCAAGCAACTAAGGCCAGACCTGATTATGGTGATGAATGGCAAGACGGTGAGGCCATGTCTGCTCAGAGAAATCAGGCAAGAGAGTCCCAAGTCCATCATAGTCAATGTCTTCTGGGACAATCCATTCTTCTATGACATCGCGTTTAGCAGCATCCCAGAATATGACGTTTTCTTTGCAAAGGACACATATGTCCTGAATGAGATGAAGAAACTGGGCATCCGAAATGTCGAATACTTGTCGCATGCTTGTTATCCGAAGGAACATCGGCCCCTGAATGATATTACACCTGAAGAAAGGGCCAAATACGGCAGCGACCTTTCATTCGTTGGATCCATGTATCCGTACAGAGCACGAATTCTGGATGTTTTCGCCGATATGGACCTCAAGATATGGGGAGGGCCTCCCCGGGGAACCATTCCGAAAGACTCGGTAGCATATACGAAGCATCAGGGAAAGCACGTTTGGGGAAGGGAAAAGACACTCATATTCAACGTTTCCAAGATCAACTTGAATACCCAGAATTTTCAAAACGACGTTTTTTCGGTCAGCTCGAAAGTTCACCAGGTGGCCGCCAGTGGGGGGTTTCAATTGGTGGATTACAAGCCGGATTTGAAAAGACTCTATGCGGTAGGCCATGAGGTCATCGTGTTCCGCAGCCGAGAAGAGTTGCGCGAACTTGCTAAGTATTATCTAGAGCACCCGGCGGAGCGAAAAGAGATTGCGGAGCGCTCCCGCCAGCGGGCTTTGGAAGAGCACACTTTCGGCCATCGTTTGGATGAGATTTTGAGAGTCTGCCGTTTCTGTTAAACTCAATTTCTGAGATTGGAGGAAGACGATGATTCAAGTTTTTAGACCCTCGATGGGAGAGGAGGAAGTTCAGGCCGTCTGGGAAGTTCTGGAATCGGGCTGGATAGGATTAGGGCCCAAGACAGCGGAATTTGAGGGGGAGTTCGCTGCCTATGTAGGCGCAAAGTACGCCGTGGGCCTTAATTCGGGGACCGCCGCGTTACATTTGGCATTGAGTGCCTTTGGGATTGGAGAAGGAGACGAGGTACTGGTGCCGCCTATTACTTTTGTCTCTACAGTACACGCCATCCTTTACAACAATGCTTCCCCCGTGTTCGTCGATGTCTATCCCGATACTCTGTGAATCGATGTGGAGGATATGGAAAGAAAGATCACAGAGAAAACTAAGGCCGTTATCCCTGTCCATTACGGCGGACATCCCTGCGAGATGGATGAAATCATGGAAATCGCCCATAAGGAGGGTTTGATAGTTGTTGAGGATGCAGCTCATGCCTGTGGCTCTGAGTACAAAAAAAGAAAGATTGGTTCCATAGGTGACGCTACTTGCTTCAGCTTTCACGCTGTGAAGAATCTGGCCACTGGTGATGGGGGCATGATCACTACGGATAACAAAGAGGTCTATGAGCTTTTGAAGAGGTTGCGTTGGGTTGGTATAGATAAGAGCACTTGGGAAAGGACGGAAGCCATCGAAGAAGCAATGAAATCAGAGAGGAAGGAATATGGGAGATATGGCTGGTATTACGAGGTCAATGAGTTGGGTTACAAATATCACATGAATGATATCGCCGCAGCCATTGGGTTAGTACAGTTAAAAAAGTTAGAAAAGACAAATCAAAGGCGTCGTGAGATTGTGGAAAGCTACAACCAGGCCTTTGAGGATATTGGGTGGCTAGCAACTCCCGTAGAGAGGGGGTATATCAAAAGCGCTCATCACAACTATGTCATCAAGACACCCTATCGAGATGAGTTGAATCTGTATTTAAGGGACAAGGATATTGCGACCGGTGTCCACTATATGCCCATACATCTTCACCCATATTACAAAGGCAAACATAATGCTAATGTCCCTGTCGCAGAGAGAATATGGAAACAACTCCTGACGTTACCTTTGTATCCAGACTTGAGAGACGTTGATGTCCAGACGGTTATAGATGCGATTAAGAGTTTCGGAAGGGAGAGAGTCGATGCTCGTCTCTGATCTACTAAAGTGCGTAAGGAGTTCAAAACATGTCTGAGAGGGGCCTCATGTTTTTAGAGTCTAAGAAGCGGATATCCCTTTTGCTAATTGCATTAGGGATCACCATTGTCTTGGCGTGTGGAGCCCTCTTGTCCATCAATACATTCAGGGGTTATTGCCGGCATCACTGTCAAGACAAACTTATGATTTCCAATATTGGGTTAGAGTCTCCTTCAGCGAAGTGCCTCATTTGGGCGCGATACGTCAACGGCTATGATTCCCTCTGCGAAATGGCTAGAGATATCAAACGATTTAATTAAGATACCACGAGAAAAACGGTATGTGCGAAGTGATGAGCCAATCATGGGGGCAAAGTGCGTAGTTAAAGGCGATATGACCGGGACATTGAAATGGACACGCGAGAATAGTCGGTACGAGCTAGTCGTTGATTTGCCATCTTGGGGAGGGCAATATTCGTATTCAGTTCTAGGTCGTAAGGAGAAACACCGGATTCTATACAAAGAAGGCACTTTTGAGATAGAACCCGATTGCAAGGCGTATATTGCCGATTGGCCGAGAGACAGCGTGCTGGCAGTGGCTGTTTCGATCGATGATATGATAAGTCTTGATCAAGATACGCCAGTTGGCTATGGGGGACAAGGTTATGGATGGGGCCCAGATTCGATAGATTGGGCACAACTGCGGGCTTTCCACGATGCTTATCCCGAAGTAAAGATAAGCAGAGGCATCATACCTGTATCGTGGATGCCGGCTTATTATGATTATGACGTCCCCGGAACTCTCGATGATCCACGAACATTTAATGAGGGCAATACTGCTTTAAAATATGCCCCAGATCCCTACAAAGAATGGGTTCGATACCACCAAACTGCTAGTTGGCTAAGTCTTGAAGCCCACGGTCTGCATCATCATTGGAAATTCTCAAAGGGCTCAGCTCATGAGTGGGATCAGGCTAATCCGGATGCTAACAACTATACTTATTGCCTTGACGCAGTGGAAAGAATACGGAGTGAATTCGCTGAAGTAGGATTAGATAATTCTGAGATTCTGGTGTTTAACCCACCAGGATACGACGAAACCCCAGCGCTGAGACAAGCGGTTCTCGATGCGGGCTTTATCCTCATGCTCGAGGCTCGTCCAACCATTTATTGCAAAGATTTGGTGGTTACAGCTCGCAACACACATCCTTTCGAATCGCCTGATACCCCAGGACTCATAAAGGCGATCAGACTGGTTAACATAGGTGGGGATTATTGTCCCCCTCCGGAAATCTACAGGGTGATAGATCAGGTTGCTGACCATCGTGGCTTGTTCATAATGATCGCCCATTCGGAGCATCACGGGCATAGTGCCAAGAATGAAAATTATGAGTATTTGCATGACATATTCGATTACATCAGGAGAAACTACTCAGCCCAAGGCAAGCCAGTTTGGTATGCCTTCACATCAGAGATAGGTAAGTACTACACCAATCGAAAGAATACAAGACTGCGTTATAAACATGACTCAGTCAATTGTGTTTTGAAAGCGAAATTAGTGCCATGGCCTGGCTTAAGAAACAATAGCAGGGAATTCTATGATGATGTAGGCCTTACGATCTATTTCAAAAAGCCGAGGCTATTAACGGGCATTAAGCAGGCTAGAGTCTCACACGGCAAAGGAGATTGGAAAGATTTAACAAATACCGTGCTGCTTCGTGGCAATAAGATAATAGTTCCAAGGTTGATGCACGGTGCAAATGTAGAGATCTGGTACGACAGGGGATAGATGAAGGCATGGTAGGCGCATAGGAGAAAGGAAATATGAGAGTTCTATTTGCTGGTGGTAAAGATGTCGGCTGGGGCTGCCTCGAATATCTCATTCGAGAAAGTCAATCGGAAGTTGTGGGAGTGTTTATCAATAGAGGAAGCGATACTGCCAAGGATAGATGGTATAGATCAGCAGCAGAGATTGCACTAGCTCACCACATTCCTGTTTTTGCCCCTCGGAGCATGAACTCAGCGCGAGCGATAGACGTAATCCGAAACCTAGCGCCTGACATAATCGTTGTCGTCTACTACGATCAAATCTTGAAAAGAGAAGTCATTGATATCCCACCTCATGGATGTATAAATCTTCACATGGCTTTAGCGGAAGAATATAGGGGGTGTTATCCTACCACCTGGGCTTTAATCAACGGTGAAAAGAGGACAGGAGTAACTCTACACTACATAGATGAAGGGATCGATACAGGTGATATCATCGCGCAAAAGGAGGTGGAGATCACCGAGAGTGATACAGGGAAGTCACTGTATTACAAGTGCACTGCAGCAGGGGTTCAATTATTTTCCGAAACTTTTCCCTTGATTGAGCAAGGCAAAGCTCCTCGTAGAAAGCAGAAGACCACAGATAAGACTAGGTATTACAGAAGGGTCTTCCCTTCGAGAGAAATAGATTTTAGTAAATCTGGGCAGGAAATCTATGATTATATACGAGCGTTGACTTTTCCACCGTTTCCACCGCCATACTTTTACATCGGTGATACAAAGATGGTTATTGTTCCTGAGGAACTTTATGAAACCGAGTGAGATATCTTGGAACAGCTAAGGGAATTCAGCGTATTGCTTGGACGAGGGGAAAATTGAAAGTACTGATGTTCACTATGCTAACGAAAAAAAATGCCAGTAGCAGAGTTGAATGCTACCAATTTAAGCCTTATCTTGAGGCAAATGGAATAGAAGTTTGCATTTGTCCACCGACTTCTGTGCGGTTATTTGAGGTTTTCCAGGAGCCTAAGAGGATTTATTTCAGGGGGCAGGGATTATTATTCAACTTATTCTATTGGTATATGCTCACTCTTCCTAATAGATTGAAGGACCTGCTCAAATGTCTTAGCTATGATATAGTATTGATTCAACGGGGTATGTTTGACTATGCATCCCCGCCTATATTGGAATGGATAGTTACCCGGTTAAACAAGAAGGTAATTTGCAACTTTGACGACGCTATTTATCTAGATTTGCCCGATAAAATGGCTAAAATGCTTAAAATGGTCAGTTGCGTAACAGTGGGCAACAAGATCCTTGGAGATTACGCCATAAAATATAATCCTAATGTAGTCATAATTGAATCAGCCGTTGATACTGACTATTACACTCCTAAAGACAGCTATGAAACTTCGAGAGAGGTAGTCATTGGTTGGGTCGGCAACCCCTTAAACTTGAAAATGTTGTCAATCGTTGAAGATGCGCTTTCAATCCTAGCCGGTAGAGGATACCATTTTGTCCTTAAAATAGTAAGCTCGAAAAGTTTTGCCTTCAAAGATAGGAGAATCCCTGTCGTTTTTAAGAAATGGAGTCTGGAAAATGAGGTTGCCAACTTATTAAGCTTTGACATAGGTATAATGCCGGTGCGTGATGATGAATATACGAGAGCGAAAGAGGGCTACAAGATCAAGCAATATATGGCGTGTGGGTTACCTGTAGTATGCTCACCCGTCGGAAAAAACAAAGAGCTAGTCAAAGATGGTGAAAACGGCTTTTGGGCCAGTTCAGACGAGGATTGGGTGGAGAAATTATCTATGCTAATTAAGGATTCGAAACTTAGAGAGGATATGGGGCGACGTGGAAGGGAGTTCATTGAAAGACATTACTCACTGCGACGCATTGCGCCGCAGTTGAAAGCTTTGCTGGAACAAGTGTATTATAGCCATTAGAGGCGCCACTATACGCCTTGTAATCATAGGCACAGCTATGTTCGCAAGAGCTTCAGAGGGACCCCCAGACCCTCCCCTAGTTTTGTGGACAGGGAGTTAAGCAAAGGTCATGGCGTTCATGGTAGAGCTGCTCATAGGCCTCCGGGCTGAGATAGTCTAGCGACGAGTGTCGTCGGCGTTGGTTGTAGAACGCTTCGATGTAGAAGAACAGGTCGGGCCTCGCCTGGTCACGGGTGCGGTACAGCCGGTGATGCACCAGCTCGCTTTTCAGTGTACCGATGAAGCTCTCCATGGGCGCAGTGTCGTACCAACTACCGACACTGTTCATGCTGACTTGGGTGCCGTAGTTCTCCAACAGACTCTGATAGGCTTGGTCCGTGTACTGACTACCCTGATCCGAGTGGTGGATGAGACCAGGCCCCGGCTGACGGTGAAGGATGGCCATCTGC
>Ga0209991_10000244_pt1 | contig 24613 bp, 39 predicted proteins | sample ChitaG_FD_183167 | JGI IMG/M metagenome (GOLD analysis project Ga0209991, IMG submission 183167) | Deep subsurface microbial communities from South Pacific Ocean to uncover new lineages of life (NeLLi) - Chile_00310 metaG (SPAdes)... | ecosystem: Environmental > Aquatic > Marine > Oceanic >... | reverse complement strand
TGCTTTTAGAAATTGGGCTATGCCACACCCAAGCACCGCTAGACCAAGCACAACAGGTAACAGATATGCGACTGCCATATGACCAGGAAGGTAACGATAAACACCCCAAAGACTAGGAGCGTAGTTACCCATAATAAGCACCCCCAAGACCATCTGTGCAATAGCTAGCTTCATTATCCTAAGTCCTCCTACAATATAGAGTGACAAAACCGTTGAGGATCTTATTTCTCCACTTACCCTGTTGCCGGTTCCATCCTTTACCTTCAGGAGTCCTTATCCACTTCATGAATTGGCTAAAAGATTTGAAGTGAGGCGGGAAGTCCTCGTGGTGTTGTTGCCAGCCATGCTTTAGAACAGCTCGCTCCCACTTCGGGAAATATTCGGAAATTGGCCGCGTCTCGTCAAAATCGGGGAGCTCAATCTCCATCCCGCACTTAGAACAGATGTGATTCTTTAATTTCATCACTACACGCTCTTTGTGCCCTCAGGGTGTCGCTTCATATTGGCTCCTTTCTATGCCTCACGACCCTCAAGGAACTTAGTCAAAGCGACCGCAACCGCAGACTCAAGTGCTTTTCCAAAGGTTTCCTTCTTCCTCTTGCTTCTCCAAAGACCGCCTTTCTCTGTAGCGGTATGAACGAACCTATCAACGAGATCTGCTCCTACCTGCACACTCAAAGTGTTTTCTGGTGGCGACTCAATTGTGATTGTCCTTGTTTCTGCCATTCCTGTGCTCCTTTCTCTTTGCTCTTTGTGCTCTCAGGGTGTCGCTTCATATCGCCTAAGTAAGGAGCACCGCCCCGATGAGGATTAGCTGGAGCGGTATCATGAGACCGGTGCGCTCCTCAATCCGTATCAGGCGTTCTTCTCCTTTAGCCCTCGCCGGATTTCTTTTTCCCCGGGGAATTAGGTACATGGTGACAAACGAGATAACAGCCCCGGCAAGGCAGATATAGCCCAGTATGTCTTTAGCACCCATCTATTTGACCCTTTCTATTTCTTGACTGGGGGATTGAGGCTGTAGTAAAATGACATAAAGGTGGTGAGGTTAATCCAGCCTCTAGCCCCTTTGCTCAAGCCGCCGATTCGGCGGCTTGTTTATTTCTCTTATTAAGCCTCTCTATCTCGCTTTTCGGAATAAAGGTTCGGTTACTTAACCTGAGCGGAATTATCTGGCCCTTTTTCATCCAGCGGAAAAGCGTAGCAATACCGATACCTAGCAACTGGGCAGCCTCTTCCAGCTCATAAACTTCATCTGTGTCAATAACTATCTTAGGCACGATAGCTAACACTATCACAATCTTGATAGCCCTGTCAAGCCCCTGGTGGACTTTTGAGGGGGGAATTTTAGTGGCGTCTCTCCTTGCTAGGTCTTAAAATCGCCCTCTTTTAGGATTTTTACCTATGGGGCGGCAATTTGAACTATAGCAGACGCACCAAGATTAAAATCTAGGCGTTTTTTCGGGGTGGTTAATGGTATTAGACTTTACTACTCAGTAGTAAAGAGGGGCAGGGGAGTATTAGCGCTGATACCCCGGTAAGAGTTTGGTAAGAGAGGGGCGAAGCCCCCTCTCTAAAAGTCTCCCCTTCTCCTTTGAAGTAGGAGCGTGCAAAACCATTAATAATGGTTATTAATTGAAGCTAGCAATGTGATTAATCTTTATTAATGCTGGCATCAACATTAGAGTTTTGCACGGCCCTGCTTATTAAGGCCCGGGGATGAATTCGCTGCGACGCTAACATGCATCGACGAAGCATTATCAAGGAAGTGGGAACCTAACGCGGCTCCGCCTCAGGAAAGGATAGATGCCCTCAGAGAAGCCCATAATAAAGGCATATACACCTGGGTATCAATGGAACCGGTGCTATATCCGGAGCAAAGCCTTGAACTAATTCAGCTAACGCATCCCTTCGTTGACGAATATAAGCTCGGTATATTAAACTATCATCCACACGCTGCAACAATCAACTGGCAAAAATATAGCATAACTGCTATAGAGCTGGTTAGGAAACTGGATAAAAAGCTCTATATAAAGGGAGACTTCAAGAGATACCTATATGATCACTGCGATTGAAGGTACTTTACCCCTCGCCTGAGCCTATACCCGCCTAGATTTGGCTCTTAGAGCGTCTCTTATGGCAAACGATAATGAATCCTATAGAGACGCACTTTCACCGAGAGAGGAACAAGAATTAGCTTACCTACTGTATCGCCGCAGTCCAATACCTAGAATAATCACTAGATAGGACAAAGGAAGACCAATAAGAACATGTAATAGGTAGCCATGTTGCCATACTAAGGGGTAGCCAATGGCTATTAAGACTGCAAGAATGCCAGAATATTGTACAACCTCTTTAAACCACCTCCGAAGATTAAAATTCTCCATTTTTATACGCCAAAGTGACGGCAGTTGCGAAGGTGTTTGCTGAGTTGTCTTTATATCCATACGTTTGATACCCATAAGCGGGCGGATATTTCTTTTGTATTTAATGTGATATTCTTTATAAGGCAAAACTGAATCCACGCTTTGGTGTGTATATAGTCCATATCTCACAACTGATGGAGACAACTCCGTTACTCCCTCTAGTAACTCCGACGAAATGTCGAGATTGTCATTTTTTGATATAACAATCCAAAGGTCACTAGTCGGGGTATCAGCCGAATCATTAACAATATCTTTCATCGGACTTTCTGGGTTTTCTTGTATATACCGTTCGGTAAAAGGGGAGAGATCGATAGACAGGGAACTTTCGTCTAAACGATTCTTGATATCGGTGCGTCGGCGTAGTATTTTCTCTGATTCAGGCGGGACGGATAATGTATGAACGGAATAATTGATGGGCTGCGAACCTCTTAGGAATCGTTTCAACGCCTGAGCAAATCCGCCCTGTAATAGTTCTTTTGGCCATTGCAGGAAGAAACCCACTCGAAAAACATAGAACTTCTCCGCCTCAAAATCGCTACCATCCTTTTTCGATATAGTTACCAAAGTGCAATTATCAAGAATCTCCACTCCATATGTTGTCTCGGGGATATATGCCGAGCAGCCATAGTAGACAATCTGCTGATTCGTAATACGGACAGATATCTGGTTGAATGGACCAGGTCCTTCGTAACATTGATTTGTCATGGCATCTAGACCCCATGTAGCCCTAAAGTCATAAATCCCATTGGATGCAGTAAGATGACAATCACTGAGTTGGAAGAGTCTTGAGTAGCTCCTTGAGGTTTCCAATTTTCCTATCTCGTCTTTGGTGGTCTCAACACAACCATGTATGCAGAGAACTAAATTGTGGATATTTTTGTCCGCAGTAACTGCAAATTCCATTGTAATGTAGCTGTAATCGTGACAAAGGATATAATGCACTTCGCTTAGGTTGCACGTTACAATCTTACAATCTCGATCAGCAGTAATACCAATTAATGACATATTCCACCCCACCTCAGATTCATAAAATCAATAAGCCTGAACTAATCCAGCTCAGGCTTATTGCCGGTTATTGTGATAACGAAGATCTACTTCGTTATCGGCCTCCTTTTCTCGGCATAAATCTCCTCCCCTAGTACTTTTTGACCTTAATATCATTACATATTGTGAATGATACACACCAATTCTACTTTTGTCAAGCCCCATCATAGGAAATTTTTACAGGAAATTCTTTTAGTACTTACGTAATAGCATGTTTGCTTATATGTTTATCTTATCCCAACAACGGGAATGGTGTCAAATAATAGCTTCAATTGTAGACGAAGGGCTACCATGTTACTGCCTATTTTAACCATAAAGCAGGGCCGTGCAAAACTCTAATGTTGATGCCAGCATTAATAAAGATTAATCACATTGCTAGCTTCAATTAATAACCATTATTAATGGTTTTGCACGCTCCTACTTTGAAGGAGAGGGGGACAGCCGGGGTGAGGTTAGTAAACAATCCCTTCCCCTTGATAAGGGGAAGGGGATAAAGGGGATAGGGTTACTTAAGAGAGGCTTCGCCTCTCTCTAGTGCTCCTTTATCCATTGAATAAGGTCTTCTATTAAGAAAACCCGCTTCCTGCCAATCTTGTGAGAAGGCAGCCCCTGCTTCATCAGCTCATACAGTGTCTGATGGCTAATGTTTAGAAACTCCTGGGCCTCTCGAAAAGTATAGAATATTCGCTCAATTTTCTTCGGCTCTTGTGGAATAATACCCTCCTTTTTTGAAATAAAATTGGTCAATAATATCACAGTAGAGCGATGAAGGCAAAGACAGACTTTGATGGCTTTGCCCTGACTTGGGTGGATACCCCTTGACAAACCCTGAATAATCTGTTATTAATTAAAGTAAAGGGGAGATAAGATGCCAAGGCCGAGGGTGACCAGCCAGATGACGACAACCCAAGTGGCTAAGCACCTCGGTATGAAGGTAGGTCAGGTGGTAAGTTGGGTTGAACATGGAGCTTTGCCACGCCCGAGCTTTATTGACAATAACGGCGTCCGGTACTTTGACCAGGAGTGGCTCAGGAAAGCCCAAGAGATTGTGAAAAGCAAACGGGGAGAAGAGGGGTGAAGAAATCAGATAAAGGGCTCAGAGACCCAAAGTGTGGGTGTATCTTTGAGTCCTTCGTTTTTTGAGTTGGGGAGAAGGGATGGAGGCCGATGGAGGAAAGAGAAACACTATGCGTGCTAACGGTCAACGGCTTTGTCTCTGTAGAGGTCCCACCGTATTCAGCGGTGTAAACCTAAGCTGGAGAGACAAAGCCGTCATACTGAACTGGGGCGCTGAGACGGAGGTGCAGAATGTCATGTGGGTGCGCTTCATAGTCTTGAGGTTCGGCTGGCCACCCCTAACCTATCTTGAAGCTTTTACGCCTACGCCGATAGAGGAAGAAGGCCAAGGAGATTGTAAAAGGTAAGCGGGGGGAGACCGAGAAGGCACGTGGAGGTGTAGCAATGGGGCAAGAGAGATTCAAAGAGAGAAAGCCTATCACTCGCGGGGAAGGACTGAAAGGGAGAGAGGCAATCCTAGCAGTACTGAACAGAATTGCTGAGGAGGATGGTTTCCTAGAACAGCTTGCCAACAACCCGGATGAGGCACTCAGTGGCTATTGCATCCTAACCAAGGAGCAACTGGATGCACTGGTTAATGCCGACATAGAGAAAATAGAGGGCTGGCTCAACCGGCTAGACATGAAGAAGGTGGAGGCTTGGCTCAGCAGGCTAAACCAGAAGCTGGACCCGCAGCTGGCAGCTTGGCTCGCAAAAAGACCCAGTATAGGAAACTAAGTCCAAAAAGAGGTGAAACGATGAAACCAATATTGATAGTAGAGGATGAAGCCATCATGAGGGAGTCTCTCCGAGATTGGTTAACCGACAGCGGTTACCAAGTAGAGACTGCTGAGGAGGGAGAGGAAGCGTTAAAGACGATTGCCGAGCAGGACTTCGGTGTTGCCATCGTTGACCTGAAGTTGCCGGGAAAAGACGGGATTGAGGTATTAAGAGAGGCCAAGGAGAAAAGACCGCAACTTAAGGGAATCATCATCACCGGCTACCCTTCGGTGGAAACGGCAGTCAAGGCCATGAAGCTCGGGGTAATGGATTACCTGACTAAGCCCTTTGCCACAGACGAGCTGGGGAAGTTGGTCGAGGAAGCCCTGGGTCCGATGCAGCTGGAGATAAAGGCGGAGGGCCGCGTAGAGGTGGCTGAGAAGGCCAAGGTTGAGGAAAAAGCAATTAAATGGGTTGTTGAGGATCCTAGAGAAAAGGGGATATTTTGGCCTAGTGAGGAACTGAAGAAAAAGGCATGGGTAAGCGATGGATCGATATATGAAGAAGCGGATAAGAACCCAGTGGGATTTTGGGCTGTGTTAGCTGGGCTGGGCCTGGACTGGTATAAGGAATGGGACAGAGCTTATGAGGCAAACCCGCCATATTTTAAGTGGTTCGTCGGCGGCAAACTGAATGCCTCCGTTAATTGCTTAGATAGACATATCAAAACCTGGAGAAGAAATAAGGCAGCGGTAATAGGGGTACGAGAGTCTATTGATGAGCCGGCTAAGATACTAACCTATTACGATATGTACCGGGAGGTCAACAAGTTTGCCAATGTCTTAAAAGGTCTTGGCATTAGGCGGGGAGACAGGGTTAGTATCTATCTGCCAATGATACCAGAAGCTCAGATAGCAATGCTGGCTTGTGCTCGCATTGGGGCACCACATAGCGTTGTCTTCTCTGCCTTTAGCGCTGAATCGCTTAAAGACAGGATAATGGATGCTGGCTCCAAGGCTTTGGTCACTTGCGATGGTTATTACCGCCGCGGGCAGCTGGTAAATTTGAAAAATAATGCCGATGACGCGGTGAAGGGAACAACTGTAAAGGATGTGGTGGTGTTTGAGCGAACTAGGCAGGAAGTGAACTGGGTTGAGGGCAGAGACCACTGGTGGCATGAGCTGATGGCAAAGGCCAACCTTTACTGCGAACCTGAGGTAATGGATAGTGAAGACGTCTTATATATCCTTTATACCAGTGGCACTACAGGTAAGCCAAAGGGAGTTATCCACACCACAGGTGGCTATCTGACGCAGGCTTATTGGACTACCAAGTGGGACTTTGACCTCCATGAAGAGGATGTATTTTGGTGCACTTCTGACATTGGTTGGGTTACAGGCCACACCTACAATGTTTATGGTCCACTGTCTGTGGGTGCTACTCAGATATTCTATGAAGGAGCTCCTGATTACCCCGACCGAGGTAGAGTGTGGGAGATAATAGAGAAGCACGGCGTGACCGTGTTTTATACCGCACCAACGTTGATAAGGATGTTTATGGGCTGGGGAAATGAGTGGCCAGAGAAGTACGACCTAAGCACCCTCCGCCTGTTAGCTACTGTAGGTGAGCCAATCAACTGGGATGCATGGATGTGGTATTTTGAGAAGGTTGGTGGCGGGCGCTGCCCGATAATTGATACCTGGTGGCAGACGGAAACCGGAGGGACTTTGATTAATGCCTTACCCGGCATAGGTCCCTTCATCCCCACTGTCGCCGGCAGGAGCTTCCCCGGAACCCGACATGAAGTCCTTGATGAAGAAGGCAAGTCTTTAGGTATAGATGAGGGAGGTTATCTGGTTCAGAGGGGTCCATTTTGCCCAGGTATGCTCAGAGGTATTTACAAGGATCCCGACATGTATAAGGAAACCTATTGGAGTCAATATGGTAATGAGGCTTACTTCACCAGTGACGGTGCGAGGTTGGCTAGGAAAGATAACTTCCGACTTACTGGCCGAGTGGATGATGTAATGAAGGTCGCCGGTCATAGGCTTTCCACGGCTGAGGTGGAAAATGCCATAGGCACACACGAAGCTGTAGCCGAGTGTGCGGTGGTGGCAGCTCCACATGAGGTTAAAGGCGAGACCCCGTGGGCTTTTGTCAGGCTTAAGAGTGGAGAGGGATCAGATGACCTAGTTAAGGAGCTTATGGACCAAGTGGTTAAAGTGCTTGGCCCTACCTGCCGTCCGGATAGGATTATATTTGCTGAGGCAGTCCCGAGGACGAGGAGTGGCAAGATTATGCGCCGGATTTTGAAGAGCCTGGTCAAAAACGAGCCAATAGGAGACATTACCACTATTGAGAATCCAGAGTGCGTGGACGAACTTAAAAAAAAGGTTGGCTACAAGGGAACAGGCTAATGCAGAATTTTAGGACTTTTACTGATGTCAAAAAATAATGTTCAATGGGCTAACCCAGGCGCCCTGGGTCTAGCTGGATTCGGTTTTACTACTATTTTGCTGCAGCTACATAATCTTGGCTTAATTGCTAATGCCCTACCCATAGTATATGGATTCTTCTGGGGAGGATTAGCTCAGATTAGTGCCGGTATAATTGATGGCCGCCGGGGAGATACCTTCGGTCTAACCGCATTTACCTCCTTCGGTTTGTTTTGGATAGGTCTGAGCTTCGGCTTCTTACTAGAATGGATGGGCTTGGTTACGCTGGACGGTCCTGGGTTAGCTTGGGCATGTATATGCTGGGGTATATTTACTGGCTATATGACTATTGGCACCTTTAGAATATCTTGTGTCCATGTTTTTGTGTTTGCCTCATTGACTACTCTATTCTTCTTACTGGCAGCCCACTTCTATGGTGCCCTGCCAGCAATTGTCCCAGGAATAGAGGGAATTTTCTGTGGCACTGCCGCAGCCTATGGTTCAGCAGCAATAGTGACGCATGAAAAGTATGGGCGGTGGGTATTTCCTATTGGGTTGCTACCCAGAGAGAGCTGAGAGATTTATGGCTTCCGAGAGGGTGGGGTGGAGATACTACCTAAAGGGACATTGGGGGATGAGTGTTGAACGGTGTCGGGTACTTTGACCAAGAGTGATATGGAAACCAGGGTGTAGGCGGGCTCTGCTAGTTAGTGTTAGTCTACTAGGGCGGGCTAGCTAGTAACTAGCATCCCGCCATATTTAATGATGGAGGTAAGTATGTATAGGCTGTTTGTCACCCAAGACGCTACTTGCCACTACCAGCTATACGACTAGGATGAAAGCCTAGAGGAGCTGAAGAAGAGGGCTACAAAGTATGATGAGCAAGGACTATGCTGGATTATAAGCGATGAGGGTGGAAGACCAGTTGAGTTCTCACAAGTTTATCAAGTTTATTGCCAGGCAATTGAGTCCCTTGTGGCCCTATTTCACGACAGGCGTTCAGGCTATTGATGTTGGGCAACCTCAGCTGTAATCGGGCAAGTGGCATCCCGCCAGTAATAGAGGAGTGAAAATGAAAGCCTTTATACTAATTGAAACAGCCGCAGGCAAAATTAAGGAAGTTACTACTGCTCTTAAGCAGTTAGACGAAGTAAAATCAGTCGACGCTGTGACAGGACCCTATGATGTCATTGCTATACTCGAAACAGAAAACATGACTAATATTGTCACGGCTAAGATTAAAGCTATTGCCGGTATCTCTAGAACAGTAGTGTGTATGACACAGAATAAGTGAATCGGAGTCCATAGCAAATGTCCATCTGTGTCTGTGCCAAATGTAAGAAACCTTGGAAGGCGCTTGGCTCACCGGCCAGATGCCCAGACCGCGGTCAGGTAAGTTTTGCCATCGCAATCCAGATAGGTAACCCTGTTACAGCTGAGACTAAGGCAAAAATCTCTGCAACACTTACCGGTAGGCCTCTCACAGCTGAGACTAGGGCTAAAATGTCTGCGGCGCATATTGGTAAACATCTCACCGCTGAGACTAAGGCAAAAGTATCTGCGGCACTTAGGGGGCGTGTCAGACAGGCGGGCTCTGCCAGGGGAAACCTGAGGTGCTAGGGGTTTCTTCCTTTTCCCCACTAGCTTAAAAATGGGGTTGCAGTGGTTACTAATCAGATGATAAAGCGGTCAAGTATTAGCATCTCGGGGCAAACTAAGCAAGCCCTAGATTCAATTAAGCATCCGGGTCAGAGTTATGATGGTCTGATTCAAGAGCTAGTCAAATTTTGGAAGGAGAAAAGGACTGAGTACTGGACCCGGAGAAAAGAGCAACGACGATGAAAAATAGAAAAGACCTGTGGCCGCAGGTCTCTTTCTGTTAATGGGTGACGGTTGACTAACCACCACTTGTATTTATTTTATCACTGGTCTAGGGTGGTTTTCAAGGAGAAGGGATGACAGATAGGGTCCTCATTATCGAGGGTGACCCCAGGTTAAGAAGGGAGCTTACTTCAGCTCTAACTGAGGCTGGCTTTGTTGTAGCTGATGTGTCGGATATCCTGGAGGCTAATGAAATTAGAGAGCTCAATCCCGACATCGCTATTGTCGATGAGGTATTGCCAAGCGGAGATGGTAAGGGTGTTTGCTCTCTACTATACACCGTTCTTAACATCCCCGTTATCCTGATGGGTAAGGAATCCAGTGGTGAGGCATGGATGGCGGCAGTTCAAGCTGGCGCCGATTTTTACTTTACCAAGCCTTCCACCCACCAAGAGTTAGTAGCTAGAGTGAAGGCTATACTTCGCCGGTATAAAGAGGCTGGGTTGACCTTGATTGAGTTTTGGATTATAGCTGCTATCCTCTGCATACTGGTAGTGGTGGTTATTCCCAAATTGCTAGGATGGTGGTAAAGGTGGGTGGCATGGAGCAAAAAATAAGGTCAATAATTAGACTTATGATAGTGGCGGTCACCAACGGGGTTCTTGATGTAGAAGAGGCTACCGAGCTGGCTACTGTTTTGATAATGAGTGGAATGCGTGAACCTCTGGGAGTGTATTCTGCCTCTAAGAATTGATGACTTGGGCACAGTAAAAGGGGTCGGAGGATTTGAACCCCCGACCTCTTAGTAATATACTAGAACTCAAAGCCTGGCGTCCAAGAGTGGCTTGATAAAAGAGGGGTAAAAAATGCCAGCCAAACGAATCGCTATAGAGCTGGATACCGAGGACCAGCTCTCTTACATTCCCCAAGTCCAAGGCATGGTTCAAAAGTCGGGCTTCACCTCAGAAATCCTATCCAGTGAGCAGATAATAGCTGGGGAGCTTTTTGGCTTTGATGCCGTCATCTTCCCTGGGGGGATGGGAGCCTTTTATGGATTAAGGGAATATGAGGGCTTTGCTGATGCTATCAGATACTTTGTGGCCAACGGTGGCGGTTATATGGGCATCTGCGGCGGCGCCTATGTCGCTGGATTGAGAATGACGGAAACTCTGTATAGTTATTGCCCCAGGACGCTAGGCTTAATCGACGCCAAGATAAGCAGCCCACCTTGGATACGATATATCCTGGGGTACCGGGAGGCAACTGGGGAAAGAGTTCCAGTCACCTGCCAGATTACCGCTGAACCCCACCCGATTGTAATCCCCTACCAGGGACAAACAATAGATATCGTCTATAGCGGTGGTCCGCTGATAGAAATAGGTCCTGAGGTTATCCCGCTACTTGCCTACGTTGATGACATTATGCCGCCCGGCGATGTAGTTTTATGCTGCTCCGTTTTTGGTAAGGGCAAGGTTGTTATATCTAGCCCTCATCCCGAGGCACCCTGGGGTGAAGATCTGGTTAATACTGGCTGCCAGGAATGGCTCTATTTCAATATGCTTCGTTGGGTATCCGAACCGGAAGAGAAGGCTAGCTTCCCGTTTTTCCCCTGGGAGATTGAAAAGAGACTCATACCTTACCCGGTAATTCCTATTGCCCTGGCTCTTACTTTCGGTGTGGTAATGACCTTTGGTATAACACAAATCGCCAGCAGCCTTGAGATGGGAAAATAGAAAATAAAAAGGGATCGGGGATTTGAACCCCCGACCCCTTAGTAATATACCGCTAGTAATATACTAGAAGTCAAATAGTGCCGGCTGCTCTGCCTTTCTCTTGGCTGCCTCTTCCTCTTTCAGCTGTCGCCTCTCGGCTCGGTCTTTATCCTGCCTTGCGGTGGTGCGCCTCTGATAGAGCCATGCCTTTAGCCGATTTAGATCACGCATTTGCTCATCGTTTAATGTATCCACCCGGATATCGTCGGGCATGGTAACGCCTGACTCTTTTGTGCGCCACCTCTCATAAACCTTGCCAGCGATGTAGAGGTAAATTTGAGTCCAGTCATGGTCCATCGGCTGAGTAAGTGAGGCTGTGTTGAGATATGCGCAGGCTTCGGCATCCGTTCCAGTTATCTCCTCTCCTTTGAGTGCCCTCATATTCATCTCCAACCTCTCCAGGGTGATGGTGGTCTTAAGCCAATCGGGGAGAGAGTCTCCCCAACCCCCAGGAAAGACAATGATAGGGTCCGTTAGGGCACCAACGATTTCGGAGATGCCTTTCTCAATGTGCCCTTCAGTTGTCAACTTATCACCTCCTTTCTTTATCTTTTAACATGAAGCCCGAATGATACACCGAGATAACCGACCGTGTAGTTGGCGATATCTTCACGAATCCGGTTATTCTCTTCACCGTGGAATTGCCCCAAGCACTCTTCTAGTGTCGCAGCGACTTTGTCCAGAGCCTTCTCCTTTTTATAGTCATAGTCAGCTCGCTCCGTTTGAGGTTGGCCTTTCATGCTTACCTCCTTTCCTTCCGATTAGTAGCACCAATCAGACTCTCTGCCTTTCAGGGCAGAGATATCCTTCATTTTGGGCATACCAAAGTAGAGGTCTCTCTCAATGGTTAGCCCTATCGGTCCGTTGATAGACTGAAGCTCCGATAGGGAGAAGTAACCCCACTCTAGCTCAAAGCCGTCTACTAGTCCGAAGAAGATATCCTCGCCGTCAAACTCTACTGCATACCAAGTCCAGCTTCCCCATGGCTGGAAGTATTTGACGACACACACCTTTTTAGCTGACGGTATTTTCTCGGTGGCTCCGAGCGAGGGGAGCTTCGCTCTTATGTCTTTGGTTAGCATCTCCACGTCGTCACCTCCTTTCTGTCGGCTTCAGTTCCCAGGCAGGTATAGGCAACGGTCTCTGTTCAGGCTGCTCCCTGGCATCCTTTACAATTCGCCTTATGCCTTCAGCAACGCTGTGGCAGTAGGGATATCCATACCACTTGAGGAAATCCCGGTCCGTTTCCTCCCTATCAGCCCAATTAAGGTTGTACTCGGGGTCTCGGCTGTACTCACTCGTCTGCAGGTTGAGCCGTAGCTCATCTAGGTCGGCATACCTGTCCATAAACCCGTATAGACTGTAGTGGGCGATAAACCCCATGTGAAGCGTAATGAACTGATAGGTAGCTTTTGTAAGCTTGCCTATATCGCCGGTCCTGAAAACCTCTCTAATATTTCGCTCTAGGTAGTCAACATTGTAGGGCTTCCAGTTCCCGTCTTTAGGCACAGATTCACCCCCTTCCTTTAGATTGGCAAAAGGGGCCGGGCATCCATGCTCGGCCCCTTTCCACCAAGGCCACAAGACTACCACTGGATAAACATTGGCATTAACAGTACCAAAGGTGATGTGCTGTGTCGGAAGAGCACCGGTTCCTGCGTGCCACTCACGCCCATGACCACCAATCCTTCTCTGCCCTTAAGGTAATTGAGGAGATATTTCACGCTCAAAGCTGTTCTTCCAGGCTTACCCTCGGTTTGCACTGGGATATCTGCCTCAATGTCGCCCTTCTTCTCGCTCCTGGCGGCCACGGTCATGGCATTCTCGGTCCAGGTGAAGCGGACTATTCCCGAGCTATCCAGGGCTACATCCTTGACTCGGCGTACTGCTCTCTCGAGGTCGGGACCAAAGAGCCTTATCTTGGTGGGTGTGTCCTCCGGGATTAGATGTTTGAGGTCTGGCGCTGAACCCTGGATGAGCTTGATTATCACGGTAGCCCGACCGAAACGAGCTACCAGCTTTTGCCGGTCTCCCTTCTTCGAGTCTTCCAGCACAAGCGTAATCTTCCTCTTGGACAAGATCTGACTAATCAGGTTGTCTTCCAGAGGGAGATCATGAGGGAGCTTATCCCAGAGGTCATCGAGAATTCGGACGGCGTAAGCTGGGATAATCAGCTGCTCTTCTGCAGGGAAAGATATGGGTAGCTCCTTGTAACCCAGCTGAAAGCCATCTGCCCCGGCTGCAATGAGTTTCTCGCCGAGAGAAAGATTTACGCCGTTGAGTACGGGTTTCGATGCGTCGGTGCTGCAGTAGCCAACAACTGACATCAGTGCTGATACTAGGCTGTCTCCGTCAACCTCTCCCTCTACCCCGACCTTCACTTCGGATATCCCTGGGTAGTCTTTCGGCTCTGGGGAATCAAACGAGGCCTTACCACCGTCCCAGGAAAACTCAATTTTCTTGCCGACTTGTTCGATAGAGAGCGTCTCGTTGCCTGGCACATATTTCAGGAGTTCCAAGGCTGAGTGATGGGGAATAAGGCACTCACCTTCTATCTCCGGCAGCGAGAGGATAATCATAACCTCCATGTCGGTAGCCACTGCCTCTCCATCCTTGAGCAGGATGTTCTCGAGCACATTCAGGGTAGGCTTCTTTGGGACAGCCGGTTGGAGGAGCTTCAGGGTTTCCCTTAGCCTGTCTACTCGTACCTGCATTTTCCTCTCCTTTCCTTCTAGCGTTCCCGCCCACTCACGTAAATCGACCCCACTTGCTTACTTAGAACATAGTCGGCTGGGAAGAGGTCGCCTTGGGTTCAGACCGGGGTGGTGTAGCCTGGGATGGCAGTGGTGTTTGGCATTTCGGGTAGCGTGGGTTTGATTCCCAGCTTCTCTGAGCCTCTTCGACCAGACCAGGCACGCTTTCCAGGGCTGCCGGTAGCTCACCCTCGACCTTGGAAAAGATTGGGTCGCAACCGGTCTTCTGGACACCTATTGATGCCGACTGCCCTTTGTGGGTAATGACAATCTTGACCTCATCAGTCATGCTTCACCTCCTTTCCTTTCGTTATTTTTTTCACCGCTTCAGGCGTGGCGAAAACAGGGTGCATTGTTCCCGCCTCTAGGTCCAAGTAGAACTGCATCCAGGGGCAGGTTCCTTCAATGAGTCTCCTGACTACCTCAACCACGACTGAAGCCATCGCTCGGTTTATGGTCGGGCCTTGCTCCGCCATTTGCGCACAGGCCAGTTCCACAGGCGACGCTTGAGCCAGCAGCTCCGGTCTCTGCAAAGTGGGCAGAGGAAGAGCGAAGCACGTGCCCTCCTTATCAAAGCCGCCTCCTTTAAGAGTATTGCCTATCAGGATCTGGCCGTAGTTATCTCCATTGCCGGCATCCACCCACCAGGAAACACAGCGATATGGTTGAAAGAGCTGCCCTTTAACCTTCTCGGCAATATCCCTGCGGGCGAGCCCGTTATCAACGCAACCGATGACCAGACCGGGAATTTCAACCTCTTTTAGAGCGGCGATGGGTAGTGTCGTGTAGGCTACGGAGCGCCTGTACCTGCGGGATAGCCTCTGCGCCAGAACCTCGCTCTTGAACTTTCCCAGATCCTCATAGCTGAAGTTCTGGCGTGTCAGGTTGTTTTCTTCCACCCGGTCGTGGTCTACCAGAACGAGTTGAGCTCTTTCCGGTAGGAGTCTGCAGAGTTCCTCGGCAGCAAAGCCGCCGGTACCGCCGCAGCCAACCACCGTCACCGTGAAACTTCTCTCGGCAAATCTGTTGTCCAGCTTATACAGTGAACACCTCCTCGAATTGGATAGGGGCAAAGTAACCATAAACCCCTACCCGCATTAATAGCTCGGGTATCAGGGTATCGAGTTTGCCAACCACCATATAGAGCCGTAACCCCTGTTCGTCCCGGTCATCCGTCCAACTGAAGGACGGCCCCATCGTTCCGTGGCTGTGGATATCCAAGACGGTAGAAGGCAGCCTCTCATATTTCACCTGGCACTCGCTTCTCTCCTGCTCGGGCATTACAATCCGGTATTCACCTTCCCAGGTTACGGCCAAGTAATGCTCCTGGCGGCGGTCGGTAAAAAAGACAGAGAGGGCGATGTTATAGATATAATTGGGTATTTTACCCTTAGGCAGCTCCACCTTTTCCTCTAGGGGCTGAAGCCCTCTCACTGTTGAGAAGCCGATGCACACCGTAGCTTCAAGTAACGAGCTCTCGGCTTTAACAAAGAGTCCGTTCTCTGCCAGGATGTAGTTGTAGAAAAGGCCTGGCTCTCCGGCCAAGCCTTTTTCCGTGTTGATCAGGTATCCTACTGGTTTCATGGCATAATATCCTCCACCTTTCCCACCCTTACCAGGTCTTTCAGGGGATACCGCTTCTGTCCGTCCAGCTCCTCCCACAGCTTGAGCAGGCTATCAGGGTGTTTTTTCGACCTCCCGTTATAATCTGCCTCTAGGGAAAAGAAGCTGGTGAAGAAGGAATTGGGTATCTCCTCTATCTGCTCGGGATATTTATGAGTGCCAGGGCAGGTACTGCCGTTATGAAAGACATTGAACAGAGGGGCGTGGTAAATACTGTCTCTCGGGCTTACCAGTCTCTTCTTGGCAGCATAGACCCAGGGTGGCTTTCCTGACGAGCAGATGAAGATAAGCCCGGGCATAGGAATCCTGAACCTTCTCGGCGGTTCAAGCGGTTTTGTCACCACGGCTACCGGCCAAACCCGCGGCGGTACCCACAGAGCAATCTCCACGCCCTTTTTCCCCTGCCCCCACCAGAGGGTGTTTACCGGCAGTATTTCTGACCTTAGTGGCACCTCACGCAATAGAGCCATAGTAATATCCCGAGCTGATACCACCCTGGTGTTAATCACCCCTTTATCCAGCAAATAGAGGATGATGGTATCCTGGTAGAAGTCGAGGCGACACTTCAGCTCGTCCGGCGGTACCTCAAGATTTTCCGGTAGCGCCCACTGGTAGGCGTTTGGTTCTCTTGTCAGGGCCAAGTTTCACCTCCTTTCCAGTATGAAATTAAGCAGCTCCCTGAACCGTGGCTCAGGGTCTTCTTCCAGCCAATCAAAAAGGTTACCGACTTTTTCATTGATGATATCAGCCTGTTGCCACTGCGTGGTAAGTGCTTCCACGTCCTCTTTGTCCCACTCAGGACAGTTCCCATACGCCAGCGATTCATAGTCATTGTCATAAAAGCAATTGCCCGTATCTTGGTTCAACACTTCCGCCCACAATGCCAGCCCTTCGTACTGGGTATCCTTGAGGAGCCGGCGCGCCTCATCCAGAGATATGCCTCCCTCGGGCACCATGCGGATAAGTTCAACAGGCACTATCTGTGAACAGGCCTCGGCGAGAGCAGCACGTTCACCCTCTTCGTAGGGGTCTTCTATGAGGAAAGTGGCGAGCTGAACGCCGTTGCGGCTATCTGTGGAAATGTAATGATAGTCGTCATAGGAGATAGACCGAAGGATGATGGGGATACCCCGGGTGATTTCGCAGTAACTCTCAAATGCTCCATCCCTAACGGCATCTTCAAGAGGAAAGTAGCGGTCCTCGAAGTAACTGGCGAAGGCAGCTATCTGCGCATCCGGCGTCAGGTTGCGAAGAATCTCAGCCTCACGCTCCGGAAGGAACTCCCTCACCAGGTTGATGAAGTCCTGATACTCCTCTATCTCCCCGAGTCGGGCGACAAGAATGCTAATGGAGGGCGGTCCCAGTGACAGAATCCTTTGGGCTAGTGCTGAGAGCGAGCCATCTCCTTCAGGCATACTATTGCCTCCTTCGTTGCCTGCGAGTAAGCCTCGGCTTCCTTAACAGCCTCAACAAGCTCTTTGTTGTGAAAGGTCATCTTTTCAGGATCGGGATTGCCGTCATCCCCGACCACTTCCCAGGCAAGCTCAATAAGTCGTAGGCGAAAAGGGCGCACCTTCTTCAAGACTTTAATCAGTTCGCTGTTTTTCATGCTATCCCTTTACGCCGACCTTCCTTACTAGCTCGTAGAGGGTGTCCTCGCCCCGACTTGTCTCCCTCACCTCGGCGTTGGCGAGCTCGGGAAAAAAGTCGGTCATCATTTGCTTGACCTCTTCTGGACTTAATGTGGGGTCGGGGTCGGGGAACTCCCTTCCGTCATAGACAAACACTCTGGCCATCTTTCACCTCCTTTCTATCCGAATTTGGCAAAAAGAGAGGGGAGTCGTGTTCTGACCCCCTCTTTCAATTATTCGGTTTTATCCATCCTGTCGCTTCCGATAAAAGGCATCCCAAAGCCCGCTGTCCACGAAAGCCTTACAACCGAGAATCTTCTTATCGTTCCTGTCGCACTCCTCATATTCGTGGCACTGCTTACAGAACAGCTCTTCAAAAGTTTCCCGGTCAAGGTCATAGACAGTCTTACCAGACAGGTCTTTTAGTGACATAGCTCCTCCTTTCCCTAGATAATTAAAAAGGCTACCCTGATGGTAGCCTTGGGATTTAACTGTGAGAGATGCGAAGCCTCTCTCCCTTACAAGGGAAAATGGGCGGTTTGAAGACAAAAAGACACCCCAGTAAACGGGATGTCTTCTCGTTTTTGTTTTAATGCTCTAGGTAATGCGTAACCGCTAACCTACAAACTTGCTCTATCTCCTTTTGCTTCTCTACGGGAAGAGCCTTCCCGTATCGGATAGCTTTGCGTCTTTTGGCTCTGCTAACCCCCTTCAGCGTATCGCCCAAGTCTACAAAGAGATGGACATAACTACTGGCGAGCCTAACTCTAGCAAAGGGCTTAAATGTTAGTCCGCTTACGCCTAACCCTAACAGGTAAAACAAGGGCTGTCTAGCAAAAAAGATGTCTTTGGCAATAGTGCTAAATTGCCCTCTTAATGGGTATCGTCTTTCAGCTAGGCTGTGTAACCGCTTGCGTTCCTCTTGCCAGTCGGCTGTATCCTGCTGTCTGTCTTGGGCTTTCCAGTCGGCTATCAAGCCCTCTATGTAGACTTCATAATAATGTAAAGGGATACCGCAAGCCTTATGTCCAAAGACACAAAAGCCCCTACTGCGTAGGAAGATAGACACAAGTTGAGTTTGACGGCTAGGCGTTGCCCATTTTGGCTGTGCCATCTTCCCTCACTTTCTGCCTTGTGTGTGGGTAGGTATACCATACGCTAGGGTTGAGGTTAGGCTGTAACCTCTACTTTCTCCTTGCTCTTGGCTCTGGCTTCCGCTCTGGCTTTCCTATCCGCTTCCGCCACCACTTCCGCCATCTGCTCTGCCACAGCCTTGTTAAGGTTAGCCCTGTCTTTGGTCTGGATAGGCTCTCCCGCTATCCTTGCCGACTCTACCTGTGCCGAATAGCCATCAGGGTTATCGGTAATAACCCCGTTAGCATAGGCTAACAATCCAGTAGTAAAGTTGTCCTTCACTAGGCGGACATTATCGGCTATGTCCTTTGCGACTTTGGTTACAGGTCGCCCAGTTTTGGAGAACTTAACCGAACCGTCAGCGTTATAGCCTAGTCGCAACGGTGAACCTAGTGCGTCAGCTGGCATAGCGGTGTCGCCCTGTGTGTTAGTGGCTAGAAAGAAGGGAAGCCACACAAGCTCTAGGTCAATGCCCCATATCCTTCTACTACGGGGCTTATTCCCATTATTCGGGATAAGTAATGACTTGATGTAGTTCGGTGTTTCCATAGCTAAATATCACCTCTCAACTTTAGATTTAGCGTATGGCACACCTAGCCACACACAAGGCTGTTTATTGATAGGAACTGTCCTTTCGGCTGATAGACCTAATCGGCACAGGCTATCGTTTATTAAGGTGCGATTGCTAGGCTTAACAGTATCCTAGTAATGTTAAGCCTAGCTATAATAAGCCTAGCACATTTACGACCTTTTGTCAAGTCTTTTTGGGCTAATTTTAGCGTTTTTAACAAAAATCTTGACCGGTATTTAGCCTAAATTATCAGCTGGCAATATATCAAAAAATTTGGACTTTGAGCGGAACATCGAGGGGATTATCGTGGAGCAAGTCGTGTCGCCGGCGGCAACGGCTTTTGGAGTAATCCGGTTGCCTTGAGCCATCGGCAGCTAAATTGACGCCATTTTAAGCGGAAAAGTGGGTGTAAAAGTGCCTGTAAAAGTAGGTGTAAAAGTAGGTGTCAACGCCTAGCACTTTTACAGTGTCAATCGGTGTCAACGCCTAGTGTCAAAGACGGGTCAACGCCTAAATTATTGACAGTGTCAAAGACGGGTCAATAAGGTGGACTGAATCTGGACTCTGGCTGGACTAGCTGGGCTACGCTTTTTGGGTTGCCTCTTCCCACCAGGGCAGGAAGGGGTGAACTGGGTAAATCAAGCGGTCGGTAGCAAAGGGGTCAGACGATAGAACCTCGGGGTGAGCATATACCCCCAGCATAGGTGCTCCACCATAGGCAATGCCTTTTGTGGTCTTTGACCAGCCCTGGTAGTCGGCGACAAGAGAGAGAGGCAAGCGGTTTTCGGCCAGGCGCCACTCCAGTAATGTGCGTAATGTGCGTCTTATAGAATGAAAGGAAGAACCTTTCTCCACCTTGACCCCGGCCTTGCGACAGATACGGTGGAACATAATGGAGAAGGCGGTGGGGGTATGTTGTTTTGGCCGGTAGGCTTCAAAAATTGGCTTGAGAACATCTGGAATGAGGTGCCTCACCCGGCGGCCTTTTTTGGCGGTGCGGATCAGTATCGAGTTAGCATCGTAGTCCCTTTTTCTAATCCTCGCCAGCTCCTCCCTGCGGCAGCCCCAGGTCGTGGATACCGCCAGGTAAAAGCGTTCTGATTTTAGATAGAGGTCTCGGGCTTTAATCAGCTTTTCTATATCAGCGGGCATTAAAGCAGGGGCAAAAGGTTCTTCCTCTGAAAATGGGGTATCCTCGGCGGTAAAAGGCCAGTCCCAACCATTTGATAGTGCCAGCTTCTTCAAGTGGAAGAACTTTGTGCGAAGGCTACGCTCAGACATCCCCCGCTCTCTTCGGTAGATGAAGTAGCGACGAAAGTCGCTGGGAGTTGGTTTTTTACCGTCACCTAGCCAAGTTAAAAAATGTTTTGCTGTCTCCAGGTAGGTTTGTATAGTAGTCGGTGCCCGCAGCCTTGGAGATGAGAGCCTTTCTTTCAGGTTTTCCAACACTGTGTCCATTTGCTTGACTCCTTTCTTAAACTGTGCTATTATTTAACAGTATTATTCTACCATAAAGGGGGAGCGCTTGTCAACCCTGAGGTAGGCTGGCGTGGTATAATTAGCTTAGGCGAGGAGGTGAGGGCATGGCAAAGAAGCTAACACCAGGACAAATAGTTAAGGAGCTGAACGATATCGTTTACACCTTTAGTGGGAAAAGTATCTCTGGTTGGGTCCAGGAAGCCTGGGAGAGGTCTCAGAGGACGACTATTGGCCAGGCAACCGCTGGGGTGGAGAGGGCAGCCAGGGCTGTTGACCCGTATGCAATACTTGGACTCCCCCATTCAGCGTCACTGGAAGAGGTCAAAAGGAGATACCGACAGCTCTCCAACATCTACCATCCAGATAAAGAGGGTGGTTACGAGGCAGCGATGAAGCTTCTGAATAATGCCTACCAACAAATAATGAAGGGGGAAAAGTAGTATGCCTGGGGAGAGGCTTGCTGAAATTCTGCATCGAGTTGACCCTAAACTCAGAATAGTTGAAGCGCGACCCTGGCCTGGCAAGCGCCGCACTAGAATGAAACAGTCTGATTGGGAGAAGGCTGCTGGTGTAATTTGTGAGAACTGCCACCGGGAGGTCTTTAGGAGCAGGGATGGGCTCTGTATGGAGTGCTGGGAGAAGGCTAACGAGTTTGAGATTCGTGATAAAACGGGGATACTGGAAGTTTTTCCCCATGATGTGATTATGGCAATCGTCAGGCCAGCGAGAAAAGAAGGCTAGTTACTTTGAGAAATGAATAGGGGGCAGGAAACCTACCCCCTATTTTTAATGCCTCTCCGCTATTGGTCGATTTAGGCAGCTACTCCGGCGCCATAGGTGTAGACCTTACCGAAGAGTGGTGAGCCTGGTCTGGCCCGGGACTTCTTGTGGAAGACACCAGTCTTCAGACCCTTAGCCTCCATGCAGCTCTTCAGCTTGACATTTCGCTCTGGGCGAGACTCGATACCAAGCGTTTTATGAGCGCATTCGGTGAAGCCGGCCTTCACTTCGGGTCTACCGGCCCCGGGAGCGCTAGGCGAGCGCATAAACACTGTTACGTGTTTCTTCGCTTGAACCGCCTGAATCTGACCTGGGGGTGGGGGCATTGCGGTTAACCGCTTCCAAGGTGCGGGCATTGGTCATTCCTCCCTATTTAGATTTTCATTATAAAGGCTCGTCGACCTCGAGCTGGTGAAGTCTCTTCTCTTGCCCTTGATAATAAAAAAGGGCTGACTAGATTGCCAGCCCCTTTTAATCTATTGTATAACAACAGGCCAACTACTGGCTACTGCTGCTATGTGCTTCTTCCAGGAGTTCCTTCGGGTCCAGGATGGTTATCAGCTTCTTCTGGTCTGAGACAACTACCATGGTTGGTGCCAGAGGAAGGTCATTCTCCATCCAGAACTGCTGTGCATCCTCCTCCTCATCTAAATTTACAATATCTGCCTCGCCGCTGTCAAGCTCTTCCTTGTAGCGTTTCCTAAAGGCTTCCTCGACTTCCTGACACGGTTCACACTCATTACCGGTAAATAATACGAGGTTCATTTCCTATCCCCTTTGAGGACACAAACTCCACATTTTTTGCAGCAGCCATTTCTATCCAAGGGGCCACCACAGTTAGGGCATCTACTAGACTTCGATACCACGCTTCTCTAGCTCCTCCCCCATAGCCGAGAGCCAGGGCACTAATCTTTCTCCCTTGGGGATTTCCTCTATTTTCTTGTGTGCTTCCTCAGCTGCCCCCGCGAAGGACTCAAATCTCTCTTTAATCCCCGGCTTTACCTCGTAGGTCTTGCCGACTTTGCAGTATTCGGCTATCTGCTCTGGGTTTTCTGCGGAGCTCATCATTCCTATGATACCTTTTGAGAAGCAGTACTCTCGCCCCTTGTAAGTGAAACAGTTGCAAGGAGTGGCTCTAGCTCGAGCCTCATTTACCACCAGCCCCTGACCTTCTATAGCATGCTCGGTGAAGTGAAGCAGCATACCCCTGCCAGCGGGGTCAAGCACTGATGGGGTAATTTCGTCAAGGACTTTCGACGCTACCTTGTTGGCTACCTCATTGATTTCCTCTGGCGTCATACTTCCACCTCCTGACCATTCCTTTTTTGCTTCTTCAGTCAGAATATCAGCTGCTTCCTTTAACTCTTCCATTGCACTCCTCCCCTATTGCTATCTATAGCCTCCTAACCTTAAATAAAAACCTTGAGCCTTTGGCTGCTTTCCACCAATCCTCTACATTCCCAAAACCAGAGTCTGAAACATATTCCTGGACTTCCCCCGGCTCTTTGACCTCTTTGATAAAGTCAACCCAAATAGGACCAATCTCCTCTTTCTTGTAGAATGACCCGTAGAATGCCGTATCTTTCCCCACCTTACGCATCTTAGGTCTCAGGGTGTAAACTAATCCTTTTTTAAGCAAGTATTCCCTTGCCTCGGGGACATTGAAGAACATTGTATCTTCAGAGCCTTGACTATGGGAACTTTCTTCCCATCCCTTGGGACGATAGCCTGCCTTCCACAGCTCTGTTCTTATCGTTATCTTAAAGTATTGCCGTCCTTCAGGAGATTTCGTATATTGCACAAACCGCTTAAAAAGGGGCTCGTCGGTTATATCAGTATGCTTCCTATAAATCGATTCCAGTTCTCCTTGCTGAATCTCCAGGGGTAGCCCAGCTAGTTTGTGTTCAATTACTAGCTTTGCCGCCTCTTCAAGGACTTTATTAAAAATCTCCCTTTCCTCAACTTGAGTAAACATCTTCACCCTAGCACTTCCTCTATCTTTTGATGGGCTTTCTCCCGAATCTGCTCTATCTCCTCCTCACTGGCTACAGGAAGGATTCTAGTACCTTCTGGCTCCCCGGGTTTCTGTGGGAATAGAGCTGATGGTTCCAAGCTGCCTATAATTTCTTTCCTGAAGTCCCTAGCTTCATGGGAGAATATCGGGTATTGCTCGTCATAGAGTCCGCTCTTGGCTGCTTCATCACTACTAGTTGGCCCGACCTTCTTAATCCACTCTATAATGCGATAATACACCCCGGGGTTGTCAACCATGGGGATAGTTTCTTCGCAGAGGGACTCGAGGTCTAACAGATGTTTGGAGCTTCCACAATCGCAGGGGACACCGTTAATCCGTAGCCTTTGGGCGTAGTGTCTTTCCATTCGCAAGAGCAGTTTTCCAATCTCTCGGTTCTGGTAATCTACCGTTTGCTCGGGAGACACCCCCGGCTCGCTCAGATGCACCTTTGGGGCTTCCTGTGGTTTAATTTCTAGCGGTTTTTCAGCTGTTTGAGTGGTAGTGGTCATTGAAGGTGATGGAGAGGACTCTTTTTGAGTTCTAGTGCCTTCTACACTAGTTGCAAATTCCTCCAGCGCCTTGGTGTGGTCCGGGCGGGGAAATAAGACCCTCTCGACAGGGATTCTTCGTATAATATTGGAGGCAAAACTGAGCCAGTCCATATCCCTCCTTAACAAAAGGGGCTGACTAACCCTCTTCGGGTTGTCAGCCCCTTTTCTACTAATTTAATACTAGGCTATTTTAGGAATGCCCCAAGCTTCTACAACTCACTAACTCTATGCTAGCCCGTACCTCATTATTTGTCAATGTCTGGGGGGAAGATACTTTTTATACTTCATACTTCTAGTTGGGGAAGGCTTGTTGACAAATTATTGACAAAGCACTAAAATTATTGACAGAAGCATTAAAATTATAGGTCAAAATTAAGTAGAAAAGGGGCTGACAACCTGAAAAGGGTCAGCCCCTTTTTCTTTGGCCAAGGAGAAATAGATTGACAGAGGAGGTGTGCCATGGCATCAAAAGAACAAATCTTAGAGATTCTGGCTGGTGAAAGTGGGCCCATGAATAGGACTGTGCTCGGGAAGAGATTGGGGTTGCCGACGAGCAGCTTCCAGAATCAACTTGACAGGATGGAGAAGCAGGGTTTGCTGGAGAAAAATGAACAGAATGAATATACCATCACTGAAGCTGGCCGCCAGCTTGCATTAGCTGAACCACCGTCGCCGGCGGAAACACCGCTAGGGGAACCTACTGAGGAGTCTCTCAAAACTACCGAGTATCAACAATTTATCGGAATTGGCAAGGACACCGGTGTAGTGCCAATGGCTCTTATAAGCCAGACTACCAACCACAT
>Ga0209991_10000242_pt1 | contig 24641 bp, 20 predicted proteins | sample ChitaG_FD_183167 | JGI IMG/M metagenome (GOLD analysis project Ga0209991, IMG submission 183167) | Deep subsurface microbial communities from South Pacific Ocean to uncover new lineages of life (NeLLi) - Chile_00310 metaG (SPAdes)... | ecosystem: Environmental > Aquatic > Marine > Oceanic >... | reverse complement strand
AAAAGTTAGCTCCCTTGCTTTGGAGAGAGCAGAGCAAGTTCCTCGCGATTTTGATTGCTCGCTTGTGGGCAAGTGAATATCGGCGAGACAAGTGATATCATTCTTTCCAAGTAATGGTAGCAGTAAGAGGTATTCAGCGGTGACAAAGCAGAGGATATTATTAACGACCCTTCTGACCCTGTGCTTGCTTCTGGGGGCTACGTCGTGTCAGGGCCTAGAACAACTTGATTCAGTGTCAACGGTCGATTCTGACGGTGACGGGTGGCCTAATGACCAGGAAATCACCGCAGGAACAGATCCAGACAATGTAGATACTGACGATGATGGGTATTGGGATCCTCACGACCCAAATCCGCTGGACCCAAACATCCCTGTAGATAAAGAGCTACCAGAGCCAGCACCTGAACCTGCAGCTACACCAACTCCAGAAGGCACACCAAGTACAACGCCTACAACGCCAGATACATCCGCAGAAACTCCGACTGTACCTCCAGAGTCAGCAGCAAAGGAGCTCAGCAAAGTCCAAGCTGCAGTAAAGGTTATGATGAGGAGTAACAATTTGAATCAGTTAGCACACCCTGTCAGTGTTCCTACTACTGATATGCATCGCTTCCCCGATGCTAGCACGAAACATGGTGCTCTCGGCGTGGGCTATGTATTGTATCTTCACGATTTTAATGGTGACGGCAGCCCTGACACTAATTACTTCCATTCCCACTACACCGAGGGCACATATATCTGTGATGAATACGGAAATGTGACCCAAGTAAGCGCGGGATATGAGTAAGTCACATCATGAGGTGCCGCAATTCTCGATCTTCTAGCTAAACAAAATAGCGGTTTGTGTTCCCTCTTATTGTCCCACTAAATTTGAGGAATTGAGGCGTAATACGAGACTTTTTACGTGGTTAGCCTCCGCCGCATGGTAATCAGCGATACAGAGAAAAACAGAGCAGATAGAACAATGATAAGGGCAAGTGCCCAGAGAAGGTTAGGGTGAAATTCCCCATTAATTAATGCTCTGGTAAGATGAACTACCGGTGTCAATGGTGCTATCCAACTCAGAGTCTGCACTATCTCAGGGAAAGAGGAGAGAGGAAAGAACACCCCGCTGAAGAAGAACATTGGTGTGATAAACAGGGTGAAATAGTAATTAAAGCTGTAAATAGCGGGGACGATAGAGGTAAAGAGTATGGCAATGGAAGCAAACATTAGGCCTTCCAAGAAGGCAAGTATAGGTATAATCAGTGCCCAAGGTGAAGGCACTAGTTGGAAAGCTGCTGCAATGACTAGGATGATAGTGCCGGTCATAAGCGAGCGTGTCGCTCCCCAGAAGATTTCACCAGCGGTGACATCCTCAATACTCAACGGAGTAGCTATAATAGCGTCATAGGTTTTTTGATACTCCATACGAACAAAGCTACCGTAAGTACACTCAAAGCTGGCACTGAACATAGCATAGCTAGCGATAATGCCCGGCGCAATAAATTCAATATACCGCTGACCATCCACCAAGCCGATATATGCTCCGAGACCTAAGCCCATCGCTAGCAAAATGATAATCGGTTCAGCTATAAAACCGGGTGCTTCTGAGTGCCAGAGCCTGAAGAAGACATCTCGGTTGCGCTGCCACACCCTGATAGAATGCCAGGACGGGAATTTCATTCGGCTAAAGACCTCCCCGTAAGTCGAAAGAAGACGTCCTCTAATGTGGCTGGCCTTCGCCTTAGCCTTCCCAGAGAACTCACCAGTCCGCTAATTGACTCCTCAGCCTCAATGTGGAAGACATGAATCTTACCTCCCACCCTCTCAAAGTCAAGTCCACGACTTTCCAGTTCCTTGACAGTCCTATCCCTTTCTTCTGAGTCTAGTTCAATCTCCCATACCTCATTGCCCACATATCTGGAAATGAGCTCTTGGGGGGTATCAAGGCTCAGGATTTTACCCTGATGCATTATCGCCACTCGGTTACAGAGGACGGTCGCTTCCTCCATATTCTGGGTGCATATAAGCTGGGTAACACCCTGAGACTTTAACTCAGTCAGCTTGTGCCAAACTAAATATTTGGCTTGAGGGTCAAGACCTATTGTAGGCTCATCAAGAACCATAATTTTGGGCATGTTAATCAAACCCCTGGCCAGCAACAGGCGCCGTTTCATTCCCCCTGAGAGCTCTCTAATCTGGCTATTACACTTATTTTGGAGTTCAAACAGGCTTAAGACTTCCATACTGCGCCGCTGTGCCTCATTCTTAGGTATGTCGAAGTATCGGGCAAAGGTCATCAGATTCTGAAGTACCGTCAAGTCTTCATCTAGGTTATCCAGCTGTGGGACTACCCCTAAGATAGCCTTCACTTGCCGAGAATAAGTCCCTAGGTCATTACCTAGTATCCATATATCACCTTTGGTAGGAGGTGATACGGCAGTTATCATCCTGATGAGAGAGGTCTTGCCTGCCCCATTAGGCCCCAATAAACCGAAGCATTCACCTTCTTCTACCTCTAAATTGACGTCATCTACCACTAATAAGTCTTTAAATTTCTTGGTTAAGTTTTTGGTCTTGATAATGGCCATGGAAAACCCAACTTCGTTAATCTGAATTTTTAATCAATCATATCAGCTTGACGGTATACCGACAACATGAGGCATGATTTTTTAGCTCGACCAGAGACGATAATATGCTTGGATTGGCGGGTAAGTCCTGCTGACCTGACAGATTTAACAATCTGACGTTTTGTATGGTAGTGCATGTAATTTCGGTTTCTCACTTAACCATTCCATGTTGCATCCTCGCTAATGGACTTGGTCAGTTTTTCCTAATCCCTTACACAATTACGGGTTATAGCCCTTCTGATACTACTTAATATCGTCACCATTTTCCTGTTGAGCTTGAAGACTGGCGCCAAGCAACAAAAACAAATTTAGTGGCAGGTGCCCTTTAGAGTTATAATTAGGATGTATCCCCACATAGCAAAAAGGAGGAAACCGACGGATGCACGATGCCATAGAACTGTTCACAGCCGGGCTGTGGTTGGGTACAAGTCAGTGTGTGCTCTCCTGTGCGCCAATGTTAGCCCTATACGTAGCTGGAACCAGAGAGGGTTGGAGGGACGGATTGAAAGCCACCTTGATTTTCTCTTTTTCTCGTCTATTTACATATGTCCTACTGGGGCTTATGGCAGGATTTTTAGGGATGCTTCTTGACAATTTTCTTCGGAGCCCGGGGGTTAGCTTTTATCTCTGGATTTCGGCAGGAGCATTGGTCTCCTTGCTCGGCGTCTTGGTTATACTGGGAAAAGAGCCGCGCTTTCACTTTTGTCAAGCCTTGAGCCAACATACTGTCAAGGACAGCACTAAGAGTATGGCTCTACTCGGCTTCATAGTGGGTGTGGCCCCCTGTGCTCCTCTACTGGGAATCCTCACTTACATTGCCCTCTCAGTAGGGAACCCTCTGCTGGGAGCCATTTACGCATTTTGTTTTGGGGTTGGCACCGCTATAATCACTCCCATAGTGTTATTAGGCGTCTTGTCCAGCGTAGCTCCGCGCCTGTTGTTCAAAAACCCGAAGATTCTTGACATTTTCCGGCGCTCCTGTGGCCTGTTACTCCTGTTTTTTGGCGCCCGGCTAATAGTGGATGCTATTGGTTAGTTCAACTGGAATGAGGTAGGACTTGTGAAAGTAAAAAACGTACTCCTACTTAGTAAAGTAGCCTTCCTAGTAGTTCTGGGCTGGATAATGTTTATCGGTAGCTTCGGCTTTAGTGCTCGGGGCGGCCTTTGGGCTTGCCCTTTTGCCATCCCTTTCATTATGTGCAACATATGCCCGGTGTATTGCACCTTCGGTCAAGTTCGGACGTGGTTATTCTACGGTATTTTAGCCAGCGGGCTTGTCATGGGGCGGGTTTTCTGTGGTGCCTTCTGCCCTCTAGGGGTTGCTCAAGAGCTGGTGGCTAAAGTTCCGCTACCGAAAATCTCATTACCCGGAAGCCTGAATCGAGCACTTAGATACCTGAAGTATGTTCTTGCCATTCTGGTTGCTGGCCTCGTAATTGAGGCTACTGGCGTATGGACCGGGCTGCTGCTGATGGGGAAGGTGTGGTCTTTCCTGGCCATGCACACTGACGGAGTGCGTATTGCTCGTTTGGTCAGTATCCCCATCTTCCTGATAGTAGGCCTCTTCGTAGTTAGAGCCTGGTGCAGGTATTTATGCCCTGTCGGCACCTGGATATCCCCCTTTAATAGATTCAGCCTAATAGGGCTAAGGCGTGACCCCGAGAAGTGCGTCGCCTGCGGGGTTTGTAACCAGAAGTGCTCCAGACCCTCAGGGGGTGAGGAGAGCGAAGCTGTATGGGACTCTGCGGAGTGTGTCAGGTGCCTTCAATGCTACACAGAATGCCAGGGAAAAGCTTTTGAATTTAAGAACAGGTTGCGCGGGTGAAGAAGATGAATATAAGGCACTGGAAATCTCGGCTGAGGTTGGGCATAGAGCTGGTGGCTCTCATTGCCTTCATTGTGGTTGGCGGAATGGTCATTCTGTCTCCTACCCTTCCTCCCTCCCCTGCTGATGTGGAGACACTGACCGAAGCGAGGTACTATACAAAGCTTGACAGCAAACAGGTGCAGTGTCAGCTCTGCTTCAGACGATGCACCATCGCCCAAGGACAAAGGGGAGAATGTGGAGCCAGAGAGAATCGAGAGGGCACGCTATACAGTCTAGTCTACGGGCAGCCCTGTGCTATTCAAATCGACCCGGTGGAGAAGGAGCCTCTTTTCCATATGCTGCCGACAACGAAAACACTCTGCCTGGGCACTGCTGGCTGCAACTTTAAATGTACCTTCTGCCAGAATTGGCAGATATCGGTGAGAACTCCGGAAGAAACGAACAATGTTTCCTTACCCCCAGAAGAAGCTGTCAATAAGGCTATTGAGCTGGGGTGCTCGTCAATGTCTTTTACCTATAATGAACCCACTGTCTTCTATGAATATATGTACGATGTCACCAAGCTGGCGCAGGAGAGAGGGCTGTGGACTTATTTTCATACCAATGGTGCCTTAAATCCTGAGCCACTACGAGAACTCCTCAAGCACATGGATGCCGTCTGTGTTGACCTCAAGGGCTTCACCCCTGAGTTTTACCAGGAGACTTCTAACTCTGAACTTGAACCAGTACTCAGCACATTGAAAATTATCAAGGAAGAAGGGGTTCACTTGGAAATCGTTAACCTGGTTATTCCTACCCTTAACGACAATCCAAAGGATATCGAAGACATGTGCCACTGGCTCAGAGACAATCTGGGAGAGGAGGTACCGCTACATTTCAGCAGGTTTTTCCCAACTTATAAGCTGTTAAAGTTACCACCAACCCCGATTGAAACCTTGGAGAAGGCGAGAGAGATAGCCTTGGATGCCGGATTAAATTATGTCTACATCGGCAATGTCCCGGGACATGTAGCTAATAGCACCTTTTGCCCCCAATGTGGCCAAACTCTTATCTGGCGGGCTCATTTCAGCGTTATATCCAACCAGATGAAGGAGGGAAGGTGCCCATTTTGCGACCACCAGATTCCAGGTATATGGGAGTCTGGTATCAGGGCGGGAGAGAAGAAGTCAAAATGAGACTGAGAATCGTTGTTTTTATCCTCATAGGGGTGCTTATCGCTGGCTCCATCGCAGCACCCTTGATAAATTCGGAATGCGAGTTTTGTGGTGGCGATGGGAAGCTGGTGTGCCTCACTTGCGGTGGTATCAGATGGGCTCCACATCTCTTCTCTGTGGAATGTAACTGTGGAGGAAATCCTGCTTGTGACCTTTGCTATGGACGCGGGTACTATCCACGGATGACAACAAAGCCGTGTGAGGAATGTGATGGCAAAGGCTGGATTTCCTGCCCGGCCTGTGGTGGCGATGGGAAAAGAAACCTACTCGAACGAATCCCCGACCTTCGGACAGATAAGCTTGAGCACCAAGAATAGAATTAGGACTCGGCTTGCTTCCTGGTAACAGTCAAAATAAGGAGCAAAACGAGGCTAGCCCCATTAAGCATGGCTATCACGAAGCAGGTGTGCGGCACCCCTAGGACAGGAACAAGGAAAACACTGGCCAGTATTGCGCCCACACAACCGCCGAGGAGATCGGCAGCGTAGAGGCTGCCTGCTACCTGCCCCACTCGCTCATTGCCTGCTAAGTAGATCTTATTAGCTAGTGGAAACTCTAGACCTACCAAGAAACCGGCAGCGCAGTTCAGGATGGACAAAAAGACTTCCGCCGGTAAAAAGGAGGGCAGCCTGGCAATCCCGGCAAATATCAAGCCCAGGAGCAAGGCGACAAATATTGAATAGGCAATGATTATGAATTCGATCTTGGCCAGAGCCAGGACTTCCCTCTTAAGTCGATACATTATGCGGTTGATATAAGCCCCGCCAAGGGCTACCCCCAGCATGAAAGCAGCAATGATGATAGCGAGCATCTGATACAGGTAGCCTTGCAGTGTCTGAAGAGCCAGCAGCAAAATAATACTGAAGGTCATCCCGGCAAAGCCGGTGGTGATAATAGCCACGGCTACGGGCAAGAGCCCGGGCTTGGCCACCTTTCTTCGCCATCCTATTCCCAGGGCTGCAAGCACCAGCAGGCCGGAGGGAATGGCAAACCACCACAGGCGCATCTGTGAAACCCAGTGAAAAAACCCGGCAGCGTCAGGATAGAACATGGTGTTCCATAGAGCCAGGTTGAAATAGCAACCTATAGGGTGGAGGTCTCGGTTAAGCGGCACTTTGCTGGCGGTGAGGATGGGTGCCAGTAAGCGCTCTGTCCTCACCGGGTTCAGTTTGTACTGGATGTAATCCGCAGACAGCAGCTTGGTCTCTAATTGCCTACTGTCGAACCTGTGGCAAAGAGTATCTGTGTCCTGACCCAGCAATTGGCCGCCAGGAGATGCTAACAAGATATTATAGTCGCCGGGGATTATCAGCACGCTATCAAATACCTCCTCAAGTGTTCCGTGGAGGCACTTATTTAGGTTAATCATCTCTCTGCTCAAGTAGGTTTCTGAAGATGGAACCGTGGTTGAGAATATGCCGCTGGGTTCCAATACACTGGCAACCTCAGCGAAGAATTCTCTGGTATAGAGGCGGTTCAATTGAAGGGTGGAGGGAGAGGGAAGGACTACAATGACAACGTCGTAGGTTTCACGGGTATTTTTGACAAAGAACCTGCCGTCCACATGCTTGATGCTCACCCGCGGGTCTTCAAGGGCACCAAGGAATGGCTGGGGCGAGTATTCCTTGGCTGCCTCGATAATCAACGGATCCAGCTCAGCGTAATGAACCTCAGTTACTGGGTGCTTGAGGACTTGCTCCAGAGTGCCCCCGATACCACCACCTATCAAGAGGACCTTCCTCGGCGAAGGATGATGCAGCATAGGGAAATGGATTACTTCTTCGTTAAAGGCTATATCGGGGTCAGGCACCGAGAACAGTGGCAACCCGCTTTCATAGAAGTTGAGCTGCTCACCTCTTTGGGTGATGCTAACATTTCCGTAGACCGAATTCTGATAATAGACGAGGTTGTGCCCCGTCCATTGCCAGCGGGCTGAGATATCATGCAGGACATCAATGCTGCCCATTACCAGAGAATGAAGGCCCACCCCCATGGTCAGAACGACCAGGCAAATCAGAAGTTTTGCCCTCCACTTTTCTCTTGACCTCCAGGCAATGGTCTCAGGCTTTAGCAGGAGGAGAGCTGAGGCCAGGCTCAGTAAGCCAACAAATAACGCTATCTCAAGAGGGTGAAGATAGTGAACTAATAAATAGGTGAACATGATGCCCCCTACCATGGTTCCTATGGCTTCGCAGATATACACCTTGCCCACCTCAATGGCGGGAGTATGGCTATCCATGGCAAGGATTCTGGAACCCAGGGCAAACTGAAAGCCATGTAATATGCCAAGAGGAGCCAAGACGACAAGGGAGCAATAGAAAATGTGAAAGAGCCCAACGACCTCCCCAGGCTCAATGCCCACCAGGTTATTGATGGAGCGGGCAAAGAGGATTGTTAACAGCGAGACTACGGCAACCAAAATTTGGGTGACGATAAAAGCGGTACCCCTTCTTGACAGCCTGTCAGCGAGCTTGCCTAGCTGCCAACTGCCTAGAGCCATCAGCAGCATCCAGTTAGCCAGGATTACCCCCAGGGAGAGCTCATTACCCTGGAAATTGAGTATGAACTCCCTTATCAGCAGAACCTGGATGATGTCGGTAAATCCCATTACCAGAAAAGCGACAATAAATCGTCTCAATTTTTGCCCTCTTTACCATGGGACGCTGGCACTGCCCATCTTCACTTTCTCCCCACAGGCATAATGTACAATGGCTGCTCGTTTTCCGGCAGGTTTAGAATTTCCTTAACCCGGTCATCACGGAAGGCCCCGATGACTACCGTCCCCAGCCCGAGAGCAGTGGCCTGTAAATAGACATTTTGCGCCGCATGCCCTGCTTCCATGTGCACATATCGTATACCTCTGTCGCCATACCTCCGGGTGGTTCGCTCATAAACCGCGGTGAATACGATGTTTACCGCACCATTCTTTACCCAGCTCTGCCCCAGGGCAGCGCCGGCTAGTTGCGCCCTCCAATCTCCATCAAGAACCTTCACCAGCTTATGCTCGGCTGATTCATAGTGGTAAACGCCCTCGGCGAGGCTTTCCACATCTCCAACGACTACATAGATATCGAGCGGGTAAGTGGCCCCAGCCGATGGTGCCGTCCGATACCCCCTGGGATCGGTAGTCCCTTGAGCTGCCCAAAGGAGCTGTGATACCTCCTCAAGGGTTAAAGGTTCACCCGTGTAATCCCTGACCGACCTCCTCTCTAACAGTGTTTCTTCAATAGAGACGCCGCTATCGTGTCTTGGCTCCGGGAGTTCTATCTCAGTTGGTAACTGTGGCGGCGTTGGCTCCTCTGCTGGGACGCAGCCTGACGATAAAGAGAGCAGCGTTAACACCAACACTAGGATTCTGCCTGAAACCCTACCCCAATGCTTGTTTTTGCTTGGTACGCTCATTTTACCGCCTCCCGCGCTTGATGTCTGGTTAAATCTTTAAAGATTTTTCCCACTTCTATTGCTCACAATCTTATCATGACTGTGGAAGCAAGGGGAAATTTCTTCACGCCTAGGCTTTTCCAAAGTATCTTTTGCAAAGGCAATGGGATTAGTAACAGAATACAACCTACCTGTTATGCTTTGAAGCGATTAAATAACAGCATTGACTTCACTACACAATTGTCCCTTTTGTTCAGATTGGATCACAATTGCTTGAAAAGTTATCCTGGAAGTAAAAACAAAGGCTGGATATTCTTTTGACATAAATACCCAGCCTTTGTGGAATACTAATTTCTTGTTAGCGGCTTTAACTCTTCCCAATTCTGAACATCTTGGTACCACATGTGGGACATGTCCCCTGAGTAGCCGGCCTCCCATTCTTCATAGTTATGCTTCTAGCATCCTTCATTTCCCTTTTGGCCTTGCATTTCATACAATACGCTTGCATTAGATTTACCTCCTTTTTGATATTTGTGGTATGGATGATAAATTATCATTGGTTTGAATGTCAATAGTCAAAGGTATTGTTGAGATAGAGGTAACGAAAGCCTGATTTGTCAAGTCACGGCACAAAAGGGGCTCCAAACTACTACTTATACTGGGAGCCCATACTTTACAATAAGAGACGCTCTGTAGTCAAAATCTAGGCGGGCAAATGCCGCAATGTGGTCCCTTTTTTTTCCTTAATTGAGCATAGGCAACTCCTGTACTCTGAGGGCAAGCGCTCTAACCAACTGAGCTAATGGCCCCAAAATAGTTTTGCACACCTTTATTAAGAAATAGCACCTTAACCCCTGAATAGCGGAAGGAAGAAGCTACACCCGAAATAAATCGAGTGATCGACCTAGGAGAAAATAAGTACTTAGTACCTTGTCTCTCCCTAGAAAGGAGGTGATCCAGCCGCAGCTTCCGCTACGGCTACCTTGTTACGACTTCGTCCCAATCATCAGCCCCACCCTCGGCGACTGCCTCCCTGATAAATCAGGGTTAGCCCATCGACTTCAGGTGTTGCCAACTTTCATGACGTGACGGGCGGTGTGTACAAGGCCCGAGAACGTATTCACCGCAGTATGCTGACCTGCAGTTACTAGCAACTCCAACTTCATGTAGGCGGGTTTCAGCCTACAATCCGGACTGAGGATGGCTTTATGGGATTGGCTCCAGATCGCTCTATTGCTACCCTTTGTACCACCCATTGTAGCGTGTGTGTAGCCCAAGGCATAAGGGCCATGCTGACTTGACGTCATCCCCACCTTCCTCCCCGTTTTGCAGGGCGGTCTCGCCAGAGAAAACAACTGGCAACAGGGGTTGCGCTCGTTGCAGGACTTAACCTAACACCTCACGGCACGAGCTGACGACAGCCATGCAGCACCTGTGACGGCTCCTGACTCAACAGGTCGTTCCCCTTTCGGGTCGCTACTTCCGTCATGTCAAGCCTTGGTAAGGTTCTTCGTGTTGCATCGAATTAAACCACACGCTCCGCTGCTTGTGCGGGCCCCCGTCAATTCCTTTGAGTTTTAGCCTTGCGGCCGTACTCCCCAGGCGGGACATTTAGCGCGTTAGCTTCGGCACAGAGGGGGTCGATACCCCCCATACCTAATGTCCATCGTTTACTGTGTGGACTACCAGGGTATCTAAGCCTGTTCGCTCCCCACACCTTCGGACCTCAGCGTCAGAAACAACCTAGGAGACCGCCTTCGCCACTGGTGTTCCTCCCGATATCTACGCATTTCACCACTACACCGGGAATTCCGTCTCCCTCTGCTGCCCTCTAGCCCAACAGTATCGAATGGTCCCTCCCAGTTGAGCCGGGAGATTTTACATCCGACTTGAAGAACCGCCTACGTCCTCTTTACGCCCAGTAAATCCGGATAACGCTCGCCTCCTACGTATTACCGCGGCTGCTGGCACGTAGTTAGCCGAGACTTATTCCTCAGGTACCGTCATTTTTCTTCCCTGAGAAAAGGGGTTTACGACCCGAAGGCCTTCATCCCCCACGCGGTGTCGCTGTGTCAGGCTTTCGCCCATTGCACAATATTCCTTGCTGCTGCCTCCCGTAGGAGTCTGGGCCGTGTCTCAGTCCCAGTGTGGCTGACCGTCCTCTCAAACCAGCTACCGATCATCGCCTTGGTAAACCGTTACCCTACCAACTAGCTAATCGGACGCAAGCCCCTCCCCAAGCACCCTAAGGCTTTAGTGATAAAGCATTAACCTCACCACCACATACGGTATTAGCTCCAATTTCTCAGAGTTATCCCCTACTTGAGGGCAGGTTACTTACGTGTTACTCACCCGTTCGCCACTATCTCGATAAATCGAGACCGTTCGACTTGCATGCATAAAGCACACCGCCAGCGTTTATCCTGAGCCGGGATCAAACTCTCTGATAAATATTGACTTCGTTATTCGAACCTTCCTTCCGCTATTCAATTGTTAAGGTGCTGATTAAAAGTTATCACAATTCCAACATCTTGTCAATAGCAACAAATGCTTCAAGAGTGTTCATCTACCTTACCCTCTGTCCTCCTTTGAAGGAGTAGAACAAGGACCCCGAACAACATTTATCTTACTGCCCTATAAGTTCCATGCCCCTATCAAAAGCCTTCATATTGAGCTCAAACGCCTTGGGGAACCTCTCTCGTAATACTGGTTCCATCGATTTTCTATCCAGTGGTAGAAAGCCCGAACCAACGAGGGCGCCGATGAGAATTGTATTGGCGACGATGGGCTTACCCATTTTCTCTGCCTCCTCGGTGGCGTTTACTACCCATGTCTTCGCCGAGAGTTCCTTTATGGTTTTTATGAGCTTATCCAAGTCGGGGTATTCAGCCTCACCCCCAATAACATCGACAGAGTATATTGGCCTGGGATTGAACATGGTGATGACATTCGGGTTGCCATATTTTCCCAGCATTCGCAGGGTTTCCACCGGTTCCATGCCAAGGACGATATCAGCTTGGCCCTCGAGAATGAGCGGGCTGTACTGAGTTTCTTTTGAGATTCTCACATGGCTCATAACAGGCCCACCTCTTTGGGATACCCCATAGGTCTCCCCCACAGTCACCACGTAGCCTTCTCTCACTAGGGCACTACCGACGGTCAGGGATATCATTACATTACCCTGCCCACCGACGCCGGTAATAATTAGGTTCAACGGGTCTTTAGTCAATATTTTCTCGGTCATGCTGCCTCCTTTACGATGGCGCCTTGTGGACATATATCGGCACAGACACCACACCCAGTGCAGATAACCTCGTCTATCCTAGACTTACCACTTTCCTTATCCCATATCAGCCCTGGGCAGTGGAATACCCTGGTACATAGTCTATCGCAGCCACAGGCCTCTCCTATGCATTCATCTGGGTCGACATGTACCTTATATGGAGGTTTCTCCTTCCTTCCTCTTATCAGCTCACACTGGCGCCGCATTACCACTACTTTAGCGCCCTCATCCTTGGCCATCATTTCCAGTAGTGTTGCCGTAGTATTTTTAAGGTCAAAGGGGTCGCAGATTTCAACATGGGCTCCCATTGAGCGGCATAAGTCTTCCATGCTTATAAACTTTGCTGGTTCTCCCATAGCGTTCAATTCACTCCCAGGATGCGGCTGAAAGCCGGTCATGGCGGTACCACCGTTATCCAAGATGATAAGGATAAAATTCGATTGATTGTGAACGCCATTTATCAATGCTGGAATAACGGCATGGTAGAAGGTAGAGTCGCCACACACAGCAAGCACTGGTTGATTAAAACCATGCTGCCCCAGCTTCCCCAGCCCGTTAGCCACTCCGGTTCCACTCCCCATGCAGTAGTGTGACCTCGACTGGTAGAAGCCGGTAGGTCTGAGCGCCAGGCCGTAGCAGCCGATATCACCGACAACAAAGCCGTTACGACCATCCAGCTTAAGGGTGTTCTTGATTGACCAGAAAGTGGCTCGGTGAGGACAACCGGGACAGAAAGCGATGCTTCGCTCAGGAACATAATTTTTAGCCAGTTCTTCTGCCTTCTTAGCATACTCAATATCCCGGGGTTGATAAGTAAGACCCGTCATGCTGGCTATTACTTTAATGAGTACATCCTGGTCCATCTCGCCATAGGCATTTAAATGGCCGGAGCGCTTGCCATAGAAGGTAGGACGTGGGCTGTCAGGTGGCAGGCTGGCAGCCATTTCCATCACGCTCCGCTCCAAGAAGGGGTCGACCTCCTCCACAAACAAGATTTTCTGCGATTTATTCAAGTGCTTCTCTACAAATTTTTCCGGTAAGGGCCAAAGAGTACCCAGTTTCAAGATACCCACCCTATCTTCCAGTTTTAACTCTTTTACCACATCCCGTGAGTAGAACCAGCAGCTACCACAAGTTATAATCAGCAAATCTGCCTTGTCCGGCCCCACATACCAGTTGAAGGGCGATGACTCAAACCTTTCCCGTGCCTTCTCTAGCTTCTTAAGCAAGGCAGCGTGATGCGACGGCACCGGGTGTGGCATAAATTTAGTCGGCTTTACATCTCTTAAATCATGTATTTGGTCAAAATATGCCTTGTGTTCTTTTTGGGGTAGCTCGCCTAGCTTCACATTGCCCCTGGAATGGGCAATACGAGTCACACTGCGCAGCATACATATGCTGTCTATCTCCTCGGAAAGGTCAAACAGCCATTTTGTCATATCCTTGGCTTCCTGGAAGTTACCCGGCTCCAATAACGGCATACCCAGTGATTTAGCCAAGTTTCGGGCATCTTCCTCATTATCGCTGGATATAGCCCCGGGGTCATCACAGCTTACCAGCACCAAACCTCCCTTGCCTAAGCCGCTCATGACTAGAATCGACAGGAAGTCGGAAGCTACATTTACGCCGAGCTGCTTCATAGCTGTAATGGCTCTAACGCCAGCAAGGGAAGCACCGGCAGCAGCTTCCGTAGCCACTATCTCGTTTACCGACCACTCGGCATAGATGCCCATCTTCTTGGCTACCGGCGCCAGGCTGCCCAGGATCTCTGAGGACGGTGTCCCCGGGTAGGCAGTGGCAAATCCTATCCCCGCCTCCAGCGCACCACGGGCAATAGCCTCATTACCCATAAAAAGCTGGCTAGTACCAGGAGCATCTATTGCAATATCCGGCATCTTAATTTACCTCCTTAATTTGCTATCTACTACTAAACTAAGAGCTTATTAGCCAAGTCCTGTGATATGCCTAAATAGAGCAGGTTCTTTTTATCACCTGTTTTAGCAATAATGCTGCTTAGCGCCTTCTTCTTCTTGTTCAGTGACGCCCGCTTAAGGTTATCTATACTCTCAATAGGTATGGGCTGGGTCTCAAGCGCACCTTTTTTTCTAGCTATATCCATAAGCTCAGCGCCAGCTTTGGTACGGACAACAACAGTATTCCAGCCTTTAAACTTAGCTCGTCCCGAACCTACCGAGATATCAGCGAACTCAGCCGTCATATCCCAACAATAGCTACAGGCTTCACTAATGTATTGACCAATATCTTCCAATTCAACCGATTTTTTATCTGATTTAGTATACACATCAAAGGTATGAGCGGGATGATGTGGTATATCAAATTTGTCCACTTGAGGTAAGTCAAAGTTCTCTTCTAAGAATTGGCGAAACCCCCCACTAAACTCCCAACCGCAAAATAGACCTATCACTAACTTAACATTATCTATATTCATCCTATTCTTGGGTGGATATGTTTTCATTTTACTCACCGAGGCGACATGGCAGGGTAAACCAACGATTCCCAATTTCTCAGCGCTCTCTTGAGGAAGGCTATTGAGGGCTTCTAGTACCGGGCTGGGTTCGTAACTGACGCCGGTGCACCCCAGTAATTCCTCTCTATTTCGAGCTATGAAACCATGCGGAATTTTATTATCATCCATTTTTGTCTCAACTACGCCATCAATAATTCCCTCGGCTAGCGCTACTGATAACAAGGCAGTTACTGCCCCCCCATCCTGCCCCTTCTCATGAATTTCCGCATCTGTTGACCGAGCAAGGAAAATTTCCCTAACAATACCGAATTCATCCTCACTAAATGGCACTCCAAGAACCTTCTGGCTAACTGCTTCCATATCGGTAAAGGTTCGCGGGCAGTATTGATAACATTGCCCATCTGATAGCAGGCAATTATCCATAAGTACTATTCTACCTCTGTAAGGGAGCAGATAAGGACAGCCACCGGCACACCCCCCACAAGAAGCGCATAGCCCGGCATCTATAACTCCCTCAAATAACTCCCTAGCGCCCTTAGCTTCCATAATCAGTAACCTCCTTCTTTCATATGTAACTATTCAAATTTAATGAATGGCTTCCCTTCCGTCTCTTGTTAAGTGCCCCCTGTCTATCTGAACGAGTTCAGCCCCACTCCCCCCTTAACACAAGCTTACATTCGGCAGATGGTTGAAGTCGAAGACTTTTAGACAGCTTGATTAACCTAATTTCGCTGGCAATAACACCCTATCTCACTCTTCAGGCTTTGCTCAGGGTGCCCTCGGCAATCATGGCATCGCAAGAATCCCCCAAGGCCTGGACTGTTTGGTCAACATCCTCTTCAGTATGCGCCGATGAAAAGATAAAGAGCCTCGCCACCATGGTAGCAACACCGCGATGAAGGAGGTGAAGACCCAGCCGTGTCTTTGTCGGACCTCCTCCCATTAGCTTGCCGACATCCTTGGTGGGTGGCAAGGTATCGTCAGAAGGTTCGTAGTCAATTGGGCCAAGGTAAAGGTGAACGATAGACCTGCCGTAAAGACGGCCATTAATACCCCGTTCTTTCAAGGTTTCGTTACCCTTCTTCCGAAGATAAGCGCCAAGTTGATTAGCCCTTTTTTGAACCTCACCGTCCCTATAGAGCTTACAGGCAGCGACGCCAGCGGCGCTGGTGAGGGGGTTAGCATTCCAGGTGCCGGTGTGGATAAGCCACTGTTGAGGAGGAACCTTAGGCTTTAAAATATCCATGATATCAGCTCGACCTCCTATGGCTCCAGCACCTAGTCCCCCGCCTATGGTCTTACCCAAGGTGGTTAAATCAGGTGTTATTCCTATCGTAGATTGCCAGCCCCCAGGTGCATCGCGAAAGCCAGTAACTACCTCATCAATGACCAAAACGGTGCCATACTTATGCGCCAGACCGGGTATGGCACGAACAAAATCAGTATCCCACGGAATCTGACCACCCATGTGGGCACCACCCCCCTCAACCAGGACGATGGCATATTCTTTCGTGGCCAGCTCCTTTTCTACTATATCAAGGTCGTTGCCAGGTATTACCTTCACTGCATCGGCAACAACGCCCAGGGTGGGGAGTACCAATTCGTCAGCCCAACCATGAAAGTTCTCCGCAAACCTGAGTATCTTTCTCCTGCCAGTAAAAACCCGGGCAAGCCTTACCGCCATCATATTAGCTTCCTGCCCACAAGGGAAAAACTCGACCCTCTCCAGTGAGGGCATCATGCCCTGCATTAGCTCAGCCCATTCCACTTCCGGTTCGTGATTTTCCCCATAGTGGACCCCCTTAGTCATCTGTTCCTGCACCGCCTGCACCACCACAGGGTGGCTATGGCCCAGTATCATCGCCCCGTGCCCCATCACGTAATCGATGTATTCGTTACCATCTACGTCCCACTTCCGCGAGCCCTTGGCATGAGTTATGTAAGGCCTAAAAGGGTCAAGAATACGAATAAAGTGGCTAGCACCGTTAGCAGCAAAGGCCTTTACTGCCCGTTCATGTAACCTCTGTGAGCCTGGATGAGCTCTCTCATACTCCTCAACTATGCTCTCTACGGCCATCATTTCCTCCTTATATAGAAAAACCCCAAAATATCATGCCACCGGTAATGCCAGGTCAACTTGTTCGATGTGATCTATCTTAATATTTAAGTAACGGATAAGTTTTTTCGCTTTTTGAGGTTGACCGGTAAAAAAGAACTTCCTGTATCCCTCAGCTTTATCATTTAGCAAATTGTTTTCTATTAGCTTCTGTTTTAATTCCCTAGCCACTGCAGTAGCGGGGTCGAGCAGAGTAACCTCTGGTCCCATGCATCTGGCGATAGGTTCTCTTAACAGGGGATAGTGCGTGCAACCCAGAGTGAGGGTATCTATCTGCTTTCCTCTCAGTTCCACAAGATACATGTCCACGATTTTCTGAGTTACTTCTCCTTCAAGCAAGTTCTCTTCCACAATAGGAACAAATAGGGGGCATGCTTTGGGAAATATCTCTATTTCTTCGTCAAGTTGTTTGATGGCTTGGTCGTAAACGCCACTATTTATAGTTCCTTCGGTTCCTATTACGCCGATTCTTTTATTCTTAGTCAGCTCCACCGCTGCTCTTGAAGCTGGAGCAATTACACCAATTATCGGCAAGTCAAAAGCTTCTTCCAAGTTGCTCATAGCAAGACAACACACCGTGTTACAGGCTACAACCAAAGCTTTAACTTTTTGTTCCGAGAGAAACCTGGCATCCTCCAGAGCGTATTGAATAACGGTCGATTTGGGTTTCGAGCCATAAGGAACTCGGGCAGTATCCCCCAAGTAAATCGTATTTTCATTTGGAAGAAGCGAAACAATTTCCCTCAGTACAGTCAATCCACCAACACCAGAGTCAAAAACACCAATGGCTCCTGCTCCGCTCATCCTAGCATCCCCTCTGATAACCTCTGACACCCACCACCAACTTTAATATATGAATAACCCATCCCTTATATCGCCAATTCAATGAACACTACTATAACATATTCAGAAATACTCTACAAACTCTTGTACTCGTCTAGATGATTAGTTATACCTGTCTATCTGAACGAGAGTAGCTACACTAGCTGGCTATTGCAGTTCCTCTTCTAGCTGGGCGAGGGAGATAGTTTTTTGCTGGGCAGTGGTCATATCCCGCAGTATCACGGCCTCACTTTTTACCTCCTGCTCGCCAATAATCACCGTGTAACGAACACCAAGGGTATTTGCCTGCCGCAGTTGAGCTTTCAGGCTCTTATTGCCAGTAGCCCCTATTACACCAATGCCGGCCCGCCTAAGGCTAGCTGCCAGCTTGATTGTTTCAGCCTTGGCTTCATCACCAATGTAAGCAATAAAAACCTGCGGTCTGGGTAGAGGTGGGACGGGGACATTCTGTTTCTTTAGATTGAGTATTATCCGCTCCATGCCGATGGCGAAACCAAGAGCCGGGGTAGGTTTACCACCCAGTTCCTCAATCAGGTCATCATATCGTCCCCCACCGCCAAGGGTGCTCTGGGCTCCTTCTTCCTCAGGTTGAATCTCAAATACTGTTCTGGTGTAGTAGTCCAAGCCCCGAACCAGGCAGTGGTTTACTTTAAAGGGAAGGTCAAGTAAGCCCAGGTATCTCTTCAGTTGATTGAAGTGTTCATTGCACTGCAGACAAAGGTGGTCAATGCTTCTGGGGGCAGAGTTAGCAATTTGCTGGCATAAAGACTTTTTACAATCAAGCAGGCGAAGTGGGTTTCTCTTTAGCCTGGCTTTGCATTCGGGACACAACTCATGAGCATGGTTAGCATAATAACCCTTCAGAACAGTTAAATATTGAGGTCGGCACTGCTTACAGCCAATACTGTTAAGCTGGAGCGATAGGTGGCAGAGGTTTAGAGAGCGGAAGAATTGCCATGCTATATCAATGACTTCGGCGTCAAGAGCGGGGTCGTCATCGCCAATAGCCTCACAGCCAAACTGGTAGTGTTGCCGGTACCGCCCCGCCTGGGGTCTTTCGTATCTAAAAATAGGAGTGATATAATACAGCTTTACTGGTTTAGGCAAATTATGTAGTCCATGTTCCAGGTAGGCTCGGCACACCGGGGCGGTGCCCTCTGGTCTCAGGGTTAGCTTGTTGCCACCCCTGTCCTCAAAGGTATACATCTCCTTTGCTACAATATCTGTTCCCTCTCCCACAGTACGGATGAAAAGCCCGGTATCCTCAAAGGCTGGGGCATCAATACGCTCGTAGCCATATAGCTGGCAGGCATTAGCTGCTCTTTGCTCTATATAGCGCCAGTATGCTTGCTCCTTAGGTAAAATGTCTGAGGTTCCGCGCGGTGCCTGATACAATCTAACTTTCCCTACCTTCACTTTAGTAGGTTCCCTGAAAGACAAGATTTTTCCGGGTATCTTTAAGGCTAGAATACAGCATTGGTGATGAATTTGTAAAGGGAGGCTATTTAGAAATCTATCCTCCCGACCCCCTTCCCTTAGGGTATATGGTGACCTCACCCCCTTTGTCCCCCTCGTGGATTGGATACAATTGCTCACCCAGAGGGATGATGGTTAGAATCTCGATACTTTGTCCATTATAGAATACTTTTTCTACCAGAAGCCCTAACAGTTCTTTTGTGTCATTGCGAGCAAAGCGAAGCAACCCCGGAAAGAGGAAAACAAAAGATTGCTTCGGCACTTTATGCCTCGCAATGACAAGGAAAGGAAACAATGTATCACCAAGGTATTGAACGAATACACAGTATTGACTCTAGGGAGTAAATGCTCTACAATAACCAGAAATATGGTTAAGGGCATGATAGATTGTCAAAGATAATTTTCACAAAAGGAGGTGGTTAGGTGCGAGAGTAGCTATAATACTCAGCGGGCTAAAATATTTTATTAAGGAGGAGCTAAGTGAATAAAAAACGATTATTAGTAATGGCGGGGGCTATTTTCTTAGCATTAGCAGTTATGGCTCTGCCATCGATGGCTTCTTGTGCCCCGGCACCACCGGCGGAAGAAGAAGAAGAGGTAGAGATATATACCTGGAAGAGTCAGGGTGCTTATGTCTGGGCAGACCCATCACAAAAAAGCATGCCTATGTGGTGTGCCAGAGTTGCAGAGAAAAGTGGGGGGCGAATAATCATTACCCCCTATGCCGAGGCGGAGGTTGTACCTACTTCAGAGATTCTTGATGCCCTCGGTAAAGGGGTAGTGGAGCTGGGGCAGGGTCAACTTAGCTATTATTCAGGTAAATACCCGGTCTTGGACTCTGTGACCGGGTATCCCTACACTTTTGTTGACACTCCTGAGTGTAGTGGAGAGGACGTCTACCGGAAGCTTTTCTCAAGTGGGTTGAATGATATATGGGAGGAAGCCCTAGAGCCGGCTAATGCTACCGTACTTACCCACTTTTCGTGGGGCGAATACCCGGGTCTGTATGGAAAGGAACCTATCAATAGCATAGAGGACTTTAAGGGGAAAAGGATGAGACTCAACCCACCATTTGACAAGCTGTTTGCGAAGGTAGAAGCAGAAACACTGTGGATTCCTGGGGCAGAGCAATATATGGCATTGAAGCTAGGCACCATTGACATTGCTAGTTGGGATTGCACTGCCTACCGTACCATGCAGTGGTATGAGGTAGCGCCATACTACTATCGTCCAAACTTGGTTGACCACTCTATTGGATGGCTTGGGATAAATCTAGAACTGTTCAATTCATTACCTGATGACCTTCAAGAGGTGTTAAGAGAAGCTGGCGAATGGTATAGCCTCTGGTATCTTGAAAATGCTACTTACGTTGAAAGCCAGTGGGTAACAGAAAATCAGGAGGAACTCGGATATCAGGTCTGGACTCTTGACCCTTCCATAGTGGATGAGCTAAGGGCGAAAGGTGTTGAAGTTCTGGATGAGTTTGCTGAACAAGATGACCTCTGTGCTAGAGCAGCTGAAATCCTGAAGAAGGAATTCATGGGAGCGGAGTGAAAAAAATTACTTCCTTCTATCCCAATAGTAGCTGAGCTTAAGTCAGCTTCACAGGGCAAACTAAAATAAATAAGCGAATGGTTAGCACTCCCCCGGTTAAAAGTGGGGGAGTGCTAACAAAATAGTTAAAGAAGCCCAGAAATTAGGTAGTGCCTACAATTTAGGGAGAGGTGGCTGTGCTCCATGTGATTGATACCATTAATGAGAAGGTGGGCTATTATGCCAGCTTTCTCCTTATTGTCATGACTTTCATGATAACATATGAAGTAGTAGCGAGACGGCTATTTAATAGTCCTACTTCGTGGGCTTGGTCACTGTCTACCCAGCTAGAGTGTATTATTGCTGCCCTTGCCGGAGGATATTGTCTCCTTCACCATGCCCATGTGCGGATGGATGCAGTCTATAGCCGGATTTCTGAGCGAAGTAGAGCGATGATAGATATAGCTACCTTCGTCCTCGTTCTACTTGTTTTAGGTGTAATGCTGTGGAAAGCACTTGAAATGGGCATATTATCCGTTTCGCTATGGGAACACGATGTGAGAGGGTTTAGACCCTACATCTGGCACCTTAAGCTTATAATAATCCCCGGAGGGATTTTACTCTTCCTGCTCCAGGAACTAGCTGAATTTACCCGTGGCCTTCGGTTTCTCCTCAGAAAGGGGCATCAATGAGCCCTCTAGCTGCTAGCCTGGTCATGTTTGGTGCTCTCCTGCTGCTTCTGACGACAGGGCTCCATATTATCTTCGTACTCGGTGCTGTTGCCATAATAGCTGGTCTATTTCTGCTCGGTGTTGACGGTTTATACCTGGTGGGGGGGATTATATATACCCAGTGGACTAGCGAAACTCTCATCGCCCTTCCCCTCTTTTTATATTCGGCGGCTGTGCTTGAGCGTTCAGGCATAGGAGAGATAATTTATAGCACAGTGTACCGCATCCTTGGAACCTTAAAGGGTGGTCTGGCATCAGGGACAGTGCTCATATGTACTGTCTTTGCTGCTATGGTAGGAGTAAGCGGTGCAGCTACTGTGTCTATGGGGTTAATAGCTCTTCCCTCTATGCTCAAGCGTGGCTATGACAAGCACATAGCCACAGGATGTATAGCTGCCGGTGGCGTTCTGGGAATTGTCATTCCACCCAGCGTGATAATGATTCTCTATGCTTCTACAGTGAGGGAATCAGTTGGGGGTATGTTCTTTGGCGGGGTTGTCCCTGGCTTAATTATCGCTGGTCTACATATAACCTATATAAGTATAAGGGCTTATTTAAATCCAAAGTTGGCACCACCCATCCCTCCTGAAGAAAGGATTTCTTTCAAGGAGAAGGTTGTCTCTCTTAGGACTATTATCATGCCCTTTCTCCTTGTTCTTCTAGTTTTGGGGGTAATCTATACGGGGACAGCTACTCCTTCAGAAGCAGGTGCTATAGCCGCAAGCGGTAGCCTGGTTATTGCTGCTATTCTCCATCGGCTAAACTGGGCATCGTTTAAAGGAGCATGCATTGCCACCCTTAGGCTTATTGGTATGGTTTATTGGATACTAGCTGCCGCTACCTTGTTTAACGCTGTATATATAACGACAGGAGCCCGTGATATGCTGATGACGACAATACTAGGCTGGGAAGTGAACCGCTGGTTTATTATTATAGGGCTCCAACTAACTCTTTTTATTTTTGGCTGTTTTATGGATGACTATGCAATTGTGGTGCTTTGCGGACCAATTTATGCCCCCCTAGTTGTCAGCCTTGGTTTTGACCCCCTATGGTGGGGAATCCTCTTCATCCTTAATATGGAAATAGCATACCTAACACCTCCCTATGGCTTCAATCTCTTCTATCTAAGGGGGGTTATTCCTCAGATAAGAGACAAGATTCCCGAAGATATAACCATGCTGGATATCTACCGTTCCGTTATTCCTTTCGTAGGAACTCAAACACTTGGAGTAATCCTGGTTATGATATTCCCCATCCTAGCCTTATGGCTTCCTTCAACAATGTAAAAGAATTAGATGAAAAAGAGAAACTTCCTCTGTAAGGAAGGGTAAGAGAGGGGCTTCGCCCCTCTCTAAAAATCTCTTCCCCCTCTCCATAGTTAAAGAGGGTAGATTGAAGGGGATGAGGTCACTCAATAATTTGCAAAGGTGAATCTTGATTTTGCACAAATCCACCACACTGCGTTATACTTAAGCTATAATCCTGGCTATTGGTGAGAGGGATAATGAGTTTTAGTCAACTCAGAGAGAAGGCTCAAGGGTATCTTCCATCAAAGAGGCTAGCCATAGTTGAAGATGCCTACAATTTTGCTGAGAAGGCACATGAGGGGCAGGTGCGTAAATCAGGCGAGCCCTACCTGAAGCACCCATTACAGGTGGCTCTAACCCTAGCTCAGCTTCAGCTTGATGCTAGTGCTCTGGCGGCAGCCTTACTGCACGATGTTCCTGAGAACTGTGGCATACCCATCTCGGAGATTGAAGCCAAATTTGGCTCAGAGATAGCTAATCTGGTTGATGCCACCACTAAGCTAGGCAAGCTCACCCTGGAAGCGCCGAGAGATAGGGCAATTAAAGAACAGCAGGCGGAGAACCTGAGGAAGATGCTGGTGGCAATGGCGGAAGACCTCCGTGTGGTGTTTATCAAGCTAGCTGACCGACTGCATAATATGCAAACCCTAGATGCGCTATCACCAGAAAAGCAGTATAGCATTGCTAAGGAAACTTTAGAGATATACGCTCCTTTAGCTCATCGTCTGGGAATATGGGAGTTAAAGTGGCAGCTAGAAGATTTATCCTTCCGCTATCTGGAACCAGAGAAGTACCACCAGATTGTTAACCTGATTGCCACCCGGCGTGCTCAGCGAGAAAGTTTCATAGCTCGGGTAAGTCAGATTTTAACCAGGGAGCTTGACAAGGTGGGTCTAAAAGCCGAGACGTCAGGTAGACCCAAGCATATCTACAGCATACACCAGAAAATAGAAAAATACGCTGCCTTGGGCAAAGACTTTGATGATATACATGACCTTACTGCCCTTCGGGTATTAGTTGATACCATGCCTGATTGTTATAGTGCCTTAGGTGTTATTCACAGCTTGTGGCGCCCTTTACCTGACGAGTTTAATGACTTTATTGCTAACCCCAAGCCAAATGGGTATCAATCTTTGCATACTGCCGTGATGTACCAGGGCAGAGTCCCCCTGGAAATACAGATTCGCACTCGTGAGATGCACCATATTTCTGAATATGGGGTGGCGGCTCACTGGCGCTATAAACAAGGTGAAAAGAAGGATATATACTTTGAGGAGAGGATAGGCTGGCTGCGCCAGTTAATTGAGTGGCACCGGGAGCTCAGCGGGGCTGAAGAGTTCTTGGAATCGGTTAAAACCGATATATTCATTGACCAGGTTTTTGTTTACACCCCCAAGGGAGAGATAAAGGCTTTAGCCAAAGGTTCTACCCCTCTTGATTTGGCTTATCGGATTCATACTGAGCTGGGGCACCGTTGCAAAGGAGCTAAGGTGAATGGTAGGCTGGTGCCACTCACCTGCCAACTCAATAATGGCGATGTAGTTGAAATTATATCAGCTAAAGGGGCAAAGGGACCGAGCCGAGACTGGCTGAATCCCCATCTGGGTTATACCAGTTCCTCTCACGCCAAGGAGAAGATAAGGCAGTGGTTTAAGAAGCAAGAAAGGGCAGAAAATATTGAGCGCGGTCGGGAGCTTTTGGAGAAGGAGCTGAGGCGCCTGGGTATAAAACTCAGCGAGCGAGAGGAACTAGCTAGGCTGTTCAAATATGATAACCTGGATGACTTTCTGGTGGCCATTGGCTACGGCGGCATTACTACTCATCAGATT
>Ga0209991_10000240_pt1 | contig 24691 bp, 23 predicted proteins | sample ChitaG_FD_183167 | JGI IMG/M metagenome (GOLD analysis project Ga0209991, IMG submission 183167) | Deep subsurface microbial communities from South Pacific Ocean to uncover new lineages of life (NeLLi) - Chile_00310 metaG (SPAdes)... | ecosystem: Environmental > Aquatic > Marine > Oceanic >... | reverse complement strand
CACATCAGGATTTGCCACTGCTTAGTCGGAGGCAAATGAATGGAAAATATCCTGGCCCAGGCTAAACAAGCAGCTGAGGAAGCTGAGGTCTTTATGATTTCCTCGGAGGAAACACCGGTTCACTTTGAGGCTAACCGACTGAAGCATATTCAAAGCAAACAGAGCACGACCGTGGCTCTGCGTATTGTCAGGCAGGGCAGGATTGGCTATGCAACCACTCCCGACCTGGGTAACTGCCAGAGCTTGGTCAATAATGCCGTGGAAACAGCACACCTCGGTATGCCAGCTAAGTTCGAACTTCCTTCCCAAACATCTTATCCCCAGATTGAGGCTTTTGACCCTAACGTAGAGTCTACACCAGTAGAGGAAATGATTAAGCTCGGTGAGGAACTTATTGCCACGATTAGGGGTCATACCCCAGATATTGTATGCGAGGCCGAAGTGAGCAAAATGGTCGCTTCGGTCCACATCGTCAATTCTCGCGGTGGGCAGGCAACCTACCCAAAAAGCATCTTCAGTCTGAGTATTGAAGGTAGCCTGATTCGTGATACAGATATGCTCTTTGTTGGCGAAAGCGAAAGCTCCTGCCACCCCCTAACCGAGTCTAAAGGAGTAGCCGAGGTAGTGCTGCAGCAACTTGAGCTTGCTAAAGACCAAGCCTCAGTGCCAAGCCAGCCCCTACCGGTAATCTTTACCCCCCGTGGGGTAGCCAGCACCCTAATCCCACCCCTAATGACAGCTTTCAATGGCAAGACAGTTCTGGAAGGCGCTTCACCTGTAGGCAATAAACTGGGTGAGCAGGTCTTTGACAAAAAGCTATGGCTGTGGGATGACCCTACTATACACTTCCGCCCTAGTAGTCGCCCCTGTGACGACGAGGGTGTAACCAGTCAACGTACCCCTCTCATCGAAGAGGGGGCGGTAGCCCACTTTCTCTATGACCTGCAAACAGCCGCCCTTGCCCATACCCAGAGCACAGGTAACGGCAGTAGAAGTCGTGGTGGATTACCTTCCCCCTCACCCAGTGCCTTTATCATTGCACCGGGCAACACTACCTTTAACGAGATGGTTCAAGATATGAAGGAGGGCTTAGTTATTGAATATCTCATGGGCGCTGAGCAGGGCAATATTTTAGGTGGCGATTTCAGCGGCAATGTCCTGCTTGGTTATAAGGTAAAAAGTGGTAAAATAGTAGGTAGGGTTAAAGATACCATGGTTTCAGGAAACATCTACCAAGTCCTGAAACAGATTACAGCTATTGGCAGTGAGGCCAAATGGGTAGGTGGCTTTCTCAAGACGCCACACCTCTACTGCCCCAGTCTGTCAGTAGCGAGTAAGGGATAGCTTTAACCCAATTACAAGCGAGGCGAAGTGAAATGAATGGTTTAGTTAAGCTTTATGCCAGACCAAAACTTAACTCACCGGTTATGCTGGCTAGCTGGCCTGGTATCAGCAATGTATCAATTATAGTAGCTAGCTATCTAGGAAAAAAGCTAGACTTTAAGAAACTAGCAGAAATTGAGGCTTCTCATTTCTTTGACCCTATCGGGGTATTGGTTAGGGACAATGTGGTAGAAGCACCACAGTTTCCGCAGAGCAAGTTCTATTACTGGAAAAATAAAGGTGAGAGAAGCGACGTGATATTATTCATAGGTGAGGACCAACCAGCCTCGAAGGGATATGAGCTGGCTAATTGCGTTCTTGATGTCGGAGAAAGGTTCCGGGTTAAGAGAATATATACTTGTGCCGCAGCTCTGACTCGCATCCACCATACCGAGCAGCCCAAGGTGTGGGGAGTAGCCACCAGCCGACAGGCAACTGAGAACATGAAAGAGTATGAGCTGATGCAAAGGGGTAACCTTCAAATCTCGGGGTTAAATGGACTACTACTGGGGGTAGCTAAAGAGAGAAATATTGAGGGTGTCTGCCTGCTGGGTGAAGTGCCTATGTACGCCACACGAATACAGAATCCAATGGCTGCCCTGGCTATACTTAAGGTTCTGACTAAGATGCTAGATATTGAGATTGACATGGCAGAGCTAGCACAGCTAGCCATGGAGGCAAAAGAGAGAATAAAGCAGGTAGCGGCTGAGGCTATGGGAGAATATATAGACTACTTTACCGAGCCTCTCTGGGAACGCGGGGAGGAAGAGGAGGAAGAATAGAATTATGGACCCCACTATGTCATTGCTCATCGAGGAGACCATCGTTGACCTGGGTAACAGTGATAAGCCATTACTCAATTCAAGACTAATTGACCTATCAAACCTAAACTCAGAAGAGCTGAGGCTTTTTGAACAGGCATGGGCAACGATTAAACCAAAACGTCAGCGGCAAATTATGTCTCGGCTGATTGAGTTGGATGAGGATAATGTTGAACTCAGCTTTGAGAGCATCTTCAGGAACCGCTTGAAAGACCAAGATGCCGAGGTGCAGAGCAAGGCTATTGAGGGTCTGTGGGAAAGTGAGGATGCGTCTCTGATTAACCCACTAATTAATCTCCTTGAGCAAGGCAGCTCAGAGAAAGTCCAAGTAGCAGCAGCCACAGGGCTGGGCAAGTTCGCCATGTTAGCCGAGCATAAAAAGCTACGCTCCTGCCATACACTCAAGGTATGCCAAGCTCTACTCACTGCGATTGATGATAAAAGCAAACCGATAGAAGCCAGACGCCGAGCCCTAGAGGCAGTAGCTCCGCTAAGCCTCCCCCAGGTAAAGGAAGCCATCATGAATGCCTATCAAAGCCATGATTCTAAACTCAAAATTAATGCTATTTATGCTATGGGTAAGAACTGCGACTGTTCCTGGCTACCCACGTTGCTAAAGGAGCTAGCTAGTGATGATGCCGAGATACGCTACGAAGCAGCTGGGGCATGTGGCGAGCTAGAGGAAGAAGAAGCAGTCCTCCCACTCATAGGGCTTATCAATGACCCTGACATTGATGTCCAACTCGCAGCTATCCAGGCACTAGGTAAAATAGGTGGCACCGAAGCTAAAGAGCACTTACAACAGTGCCTGAATAATCCCAGTGAAGCAATCCGCCAGGCTGCGGAGCAGGCTTTACAGGAACCAGAGGCAGGGGAAGACCAATTGTCTTTCAGACTTTAAACCCCCTGAGAGTAGAATGATTAATGGCAGCAAGATTATACTTCGTGATAAAACATTAGCCGATGCCCTAGACGACTACACCTGGCAAACAGACCCTGAATTAGCTCGGCTTGATGCTGTCCCACCACTAAATACTGTTTTCCCCCAGTATCTATCGGGCTATGCCAGTAAACTGCACTACTCCCCCCAAACCAGACACTCATTTGCTATAGAAACCCTGGACGGTAAGCACATTGGCAACTGCGTATATTTTGGCATTGATGAAAGGAAAGGCGAAGCCGAACTGGGAATTATGATTGGCAACCGTGACTACTGGGATAAGGGCTATGGCGCCAATACAGTAACCACCCTAGTCAACTATATTTTCCGCCAGACGAACCTCAAGCGAATCTACCTGAAGACCCTGGAATCAAACAGCCGGGCGCAAAAGTGCTTTCAAAAATGCGACTTCACTCCGTACAAGCACCTAGTCAGGGACGGGTTTAGCTTCGTGTTTATGGAGCTTCACCGTACACAGTGGCAAGAACAGCAAACAGAAACCTAAGAAAGCCTTCCATATTAGAGGTCATTTATGAGGGAAGAACAAAGGGAGACAGCGTTACTAAATCGTAATCCTCAGCCTCTAGTTGGCAGAGCAACAATAGCTGTACCTAGTACCGTCTTCTCTCCCCCTGGATTCTCTACCCAGATGTCAGACTCCACATAGTGTCCGCCATCTTCAACATACTTCTTAGTAACCTTTCCCTTGCAGGTAAGAGCCTCACCAGGAAAGTTCATTCCCCTATAACTGCAAGTCAGCTTCCTGATACTCCCCTCCTCCCCTACCCAGTCGGTTATTAACTGACCCAGAAAGCTGCATGACAGTTGGCCATGGACAATAACGCCGGGTAGGCCGTTACTTTGAGCAAAATCCTTATCATAATGGATCTGATAAAAGTCGGTTGACGCTCCTGCCCACATCACCAATTGACGAGTGGTAGGATGCTTGACCAAGGAAGGGATTTCATTCCCCACTGCTACGTCTTCATAATAGAGTTGCTTAGTCACGCTTCACCCCCTCGGCCTTATAGTTAATAAGCAGTTGTCGACACTTAGCTACCACCTCTTGCCTCTGGTTTTTATAGGTTCTCTCATAGTTCAAAAACGCCATCTTGCCCAGCCTCTTGCTATCCCGCTCACTAGCCTCAACAAGCTTATTGGTAATAGTTATTGTGTCACCGGCTCTAATTGGCTGGTAATACTCAAGCTCGGTGCCGCCATGAAGTCCAGCTCCGCTACGCGGTCCATCTGCCTGAAAGTCTTCCCATCCCAAAGCTATTACCAGAGCTGGTGGAGCAATAAGACCACCGTATTTGCTCTTCCTGGCATATTCTTCATCCTGCCACAGGGGGTTGTGGTCATCTATAGCACGGGCAAACTGCTTTATCATCCCCTTCTCAATCTCATATACTCTGGGTTCTCCCTCTACTCCAATCTTGCTCCTCATCTCCTCTGTAATCAAGGAATCCTCAGCCATTTATCGCTCCTTCTATCTTTAGCCTATATGGAACCTACGAAGTTTATATTGACCTTGCCAGCCTTGTCAAACAAACGTACTAAGAGTAATCCTGGCTATCACGTAATCTTTTCAGCCGGAGTGGAGATATACTGGAGAAAAGGTGCTTAACGGCTTAATCTAGTCCACGGGAACGGTTGTGCCTGTGGCTTTGGCGATAAGCTTGTCGTCTTGGTTGGTTACCACCACCTCAGAGATGCCAACCCGCCGGCCACTCCTTACCACCCGACACTCAGCAGTAAGTTCATCATCTACCCCAGCACCAGTGATGAAATGGATATTGAACTGGGAGGCTATGCTGGGATAGGCTAGAGAATTGGAGGCATAGGCAAAAGCCTGGTCAGCTACTGCCATAACAATGCCGCCAAAGATTAGACCGTTGAAGTTTTGGTATTCTGATATTAACTTCATCGCTACCTTAGCGTAGCCCGGGGTAAGCTCCAGTATCCTCATTTTTAGGAAGGAGGCAATCGGCTCCCTTTCCTCTCTGGTCTTCAGTTCCGCCACGCTATTGGACGGTCTCTTTTCCTTTCCTGACATCTTATCCATAATCCCTCCATTTCCTAAGTTCTTAGTACTTGAGCCTAATCATACCTAAGAACGAAATTTTTCCAGAGCGAATTGGTATGGTAGTGTAACCTTCTTCTGAAAATATGTCGAACGAATTCAGAAGACTAACCCAAGTTAAATTTTTGGGCAGCCTTACGAAAACCAGCCAGGGAACCCTCCAGCGTCCAGTCATCAACACAGTATGATATCCGAATATACCCCGGTGACCCGAAATCAATACCGGGCACAGTCAGCACCTGCCACTGCAGTAGCTCCCTCGCGAAGGCAACATCATCTTCCAACGGTGTTTTCGGGAACAGGTAGAAAGCCCCTTGCGGCTTTACCACGGAGTAGCCCATCTCACTGAGATGACCGTGTAAGAAATCTCTCTTCTTCTGATACTCGGCTATGGGGACGGTCACCGACTGCAAGCGACTCACCACATTTTGCATCAGAGCCGGGGCATTGACATATCCCAGCGTTCGGTTGCAGTGAATGAGGCCATTCACCATTTCCTCACGCTGGCTACAATCTGGGTGTACGGCGATGTAGCCAATGCGTTCACCGGGCAACGCCAAGTCCTTGGAGTGGGAAGTAACGATGATACTTCGTGGGTGATGGAGCAACGGGGAGGTATATTCTAATCCATCGTAGATAATCTTGCGGTAGACTTCATCACTGATGAGGAAAACCTGTGTCCCGTATTGAGACTCCTTTTTCTGAAGTAGCTGTCCCAACTGATAAAGTAAGCTCTCACTATAGACAACTCCAGAGGGGTTGTTGGGAGAATTGATGAGTAACGCTTTGGTGTTGGCACTAATGGCAGCTTCAAGAACGTCAAGCTTGGGGATGAACTGCTCATCTGCGGGCAGAATTTTGGCTACCCCGCCATGATTATCAATATAGTAGATATACTCTGGAAAGTAAGGAGCGAATATGATAACCTCGTCTCCTGGATTGAGTATTGTCTTCAGGACTACATTGGTTGCTCCCGCAGTGCCGCAGGTCATGATGATATCGTCCAGAGTGAACTTGATACCAGTCTCCAGCGAGAGCTGCGCCGCTACGGCCGCCCTTGTCTCCGCATAACCGGGGATTTGCATGTATCTGTGCATACCCGGCAGGGGATTCTCTGCCAGCCTCCTCAGCTCCCGATGGAACTCAACCGGTGGTTCCATCACCGGGTTACCCAGAGTAAGGTCAAAGACATTCTCATCACCATATTGTCGTCTAAGAATAACCCCCTCCTCAAACATCTTCCTGATCCACCCCCCCTCTGCCATACTTTTCTGAACTCTATTAGAAATGGACATCCCGGGTCTCCTTTCTACCTCGGTCAAAGGCTTTCTGGCTATCACTGGGCTCCAGCAGGGGCACTTTGGTCAGCTTAGCATAGTGGTGGTTATCCTGTTCATTTTATGTGTAAAGAGCCAGGCTTGGCGAGGTGTTCAGCATCTGGCGGATGGCACCAACTCCGTTTACCTATCCAGATGCGGGTTGTCGAAGGTTCACGATAATAAATTACCACCTGATGATTTTCGCTGTCAAGCCAACTGAGCGTATCTTGGAGTCATCGAATAGATACGGAAGCACGTTGAAGCAAGGTTCCTATATTGTTCTATTCCTAATACAGTGTTAAAATCAGTGCAGAGAGTATCAGCCACGTATGAGTAAAAACAAACATCATGCCGATATAACACCAGTCAGAAACGAAGTGCACCTTCGCCGACTCACCATAGATGAGGCATTACTGAAGCTTGACCAATACCTGAATGATGCCTTCATAGCCGGGTTATACCAGGTCAGGGTAATTCACGGTAAAGGGACGGGAACCCTACGCCAGGTAGTCCGTGAGCAGCTTGCCAAGCACCCCTTGGTCCAATCATACCGACCCGGTGATTATGGGGAGGGCGGTGCCGGAGTTACTATAGTGGAGCTAGCAAAAAGATGGCTGTCTACTCATTGAAAGGAGGGGGGTTTTTTAGCTATAATATCTATACTACAATTCAAGCCAATAATATTTATTGAGGTCGTTTATCAGGGGGCAAAGCCCCTTTAGAATTTAAACCTGCCCTTATCAAGGGGATAGGGTTAATAAGCCGTCTTCTTATGGTGAGTGTCGCCTAGTGGTCTAAGGCGCCAGGTTGTGGCCCTGGAGAGCGAGGGTTCAAATCCCTCCACTCACCCCACTAATTTAGCGGATAGAGCATCAGCAAGCTAACTTATCTGGCTAACATAGCTTTTTAAAAAACTGCGATATGGGTTGACAAAGGCGAAGTTATTAATATATTATTGGTGCTATCCAGTTTAGGCTAGACCTGCAAAGAGGAAAAGTCTGGAATGTATGTCTGAGGCCAAATTCTTTAACTGCTAAAGGCAAGAGGTAAGCCTATGAAGATATACAAAAGATAAAGGCAAATGTAGATTGCTTATCTATCTGGAGAGGTTGGTTCGTCATTAGCAGGAAACAAAACTAATAGTTGAGGAGATTTCCAAGTGAAAAAGATACTATTTATTCTAGGTGTTAGCGTGATGTTATGAACGAGTAGCAAGGTGGCTCGTGGATAGGCATAAAAAATTTTGGAAGAGGTGTTTAGAATGAGAGCGATGCTACTCGGTGTCGGCGGAGTAGGAACCGCTATTGCCCGAACTCTGGCTAAAACTAAGAAGTTTGAGCAGATCATTTTAGCTGATATTAATGAAAAGCACATCAACGAGCTAGCCCGTGAGCTGGGCAGCGGCTTCAGCGCCCGGAAGGTTAACGCCAGTAGCGTCAATAACCTAGTTGAGGTCTTAAAGGACGTCGATCTGGTCATGAACGTAACTTTACCGAAGTTTAACTACAACGTAATGGACGCCGCCGTCGCTTCTAGAATCCATTACATGGACTTGGCCTCTCACGGTCCGATCCCACTACCGGGGCGCATAACCATCTTGGAACAGCTAGAGAAATACGATGCGAAGTTCAAGGCGATCGGCCGGGCAGCCTTTTTGTCCACCGGAATCGACCCCGGGACGTCAAATATTTTTGCCCGCTACCTAGCAGATCAAATGGATGCTGTAGACGATGTTCTGATCCGAGATGCCGACGTTTCGGAAATCGAGGGTTTCAAGTTTGCCATGAGCTTCTCGCCCGATACCTTAATTGAAGAGTGCCTTCAGCCTTACTTGACCTACGAAAACGGCAAGTTTATCCAAGGTGAGGCTCTTTCCGATGAAGATGAATTCATATTTCCTGAGCCTATCGGCAGGCAAAAAGTCTATTCAGTCTCTCACGAGGAAGTGGGCACCATCCCCCGTTACCTGGGTAAGTCCATTAAAAACTGCAACTTCAAGTATGCCTTAGCTGACGAGCTGGTAAATGTTCTCAAGGTGCTGCGGCTGATCGGTCTGGATAGTACCGAGGCGATTGAGGTTAAAGGGGTCAAAGTATCCCCCCGGGATGTCGTGACCGCCCTAATACCGGAGCCTCTGGAGCTGAGCGGTAAAGTTAAGGGCAAACTTTGTGTGGGCACGCTGGTCCGGGGCACCAAGGACGGAAAGAAAGTGGAGAAGTTTATCTACTCCCTAGAGAGCCACGAAAATGCCTATGCACAGGCCAAGGCTCAAGGAACCTCCTTCCAGACCGGGGTTCCCGCCGCTCTCACTGCCGATCTCTTCGCCGAAGGCCTGATTACTTTAAGAGGTGCATTCCCCGCCGAGGCAATCGACCCGAAGCCTTTTGTGGAACAGCTACCTAAATACGGGCTTAATATTAACATTGAAGATCGCAGTTAAAAGCAATACGGGCCAGATGTCAAAAAGGCGAGGTGCTAGTACGATGCGTGACAAGAGGCTATATGATTTTATAGGGTATTAAGGGATAGTGACCCTCCACAATGGAGTAAGTATTAAAGGGGGTGATATTATGAACGAGTAGCAAGGTGGCTCGTGGATAGGCATAAAAAAAATTGAGGAGGTGTTAGGTGGAAAGAAGAGGATTACTAAAAGCAGTTGTTGGTATTGGCTTGGTGCTGATACTAGGGTTAGCACTACCGCTAATGAGCGCCTGTGCCCCAGCGGCAGCGCCTGGAGAGGAGGCTGCTGAAGAGATTGCCGAGCTGGAAGATGAGTTAGTAGCGGAAAAGGCGAAGGTTGGTGACTTGGAGGATGAGGTTACTGACTTAGAGAAGGAGATTGCTGAGCTAAGAAAACCGGCTCAGGTATACAAGGTGAGAATGCAACATTCTTGGGGTGCGGCCGAAAACCACTTCTTCGAACAGTATGCCGATATTGTCAGGGAGATGACCGGTGGGCGGATTGACATTACCATATTCTCCGACGGTGAGATAGTGACCGTGGATGAACTCCCTGATGCCGTAGCCATGGGGATGATTGACATGGGGCATACCCACCCCAGTTTTTATTCAGGTGTGGTTCCTGAAGGTTACTTCGAATACGCACCCTATTTGTGGAGCACCTTAGACGAGGTAATGGCTGTTCTCTACGAATACGGTGTTGGCGACATATGTGGGGAAGCTTTCGAGGAGACGTTTGGTTTTCATGTGCTCGGGTTTCAGCCAGATGACTATGGTGCCCTAATATTTACCAGGGAGATTAACAGCATAGCTGACATGGCAGGGGCAATGATAAATATTGAGGATCCCTTAGCCTCGATATTGGATGAGCTGGTAGGTGTATCAGCAACTTATATGAGCCCCGAGGAGATGTATACCGCCCTGGCCTTGGGTACTATTGATGGGCTGGAGTGGGGGGGGGCAAAGTGTATGGTAGACATGGGCTTCCACGAGGTTGCCAAATATTTTGTGCGGCCATACCATGTAATCGTATGGACCCCCTTTTACTTCATAAATGTGGACCTGCGGGGCGAGCTACCTGCTGACCTGCAAGCGATTCTTAGGGAGGCTGTCTACGCTAACGGCATATATATGAGAAGCTACTATGCTGCGGAAGAAGAAAAGTCCCTAGCGATAATGAGAGAGGCTGGCGTTACAGTATGTACGCTACCTGAGGAAGATGTGAATGCCATCCTTCAATTGTCGGTAAAGTGGTTAGAGGAGGAGTTCGCGGTGATGTCGCCGGGGTGCGCGAGTATAGCTGACGCAGCCTTTGAGGCATTGAGGGATTTCGGGCGCATCGACTAAGGCAACTGTAGCTCGGGGGTGAGGGTTTTCCTCACCCCCTTCCCTTATAGTCGAGGCTATTTAACCTGCTAATGTCCAATTAGTATTACGCTGTAATACCTAAGGTACTTTGGCATGGGATTTTTGGCAAATAACTATAGGTAAAAGCTAGAAAATGAAATGGCTGAGGTCTGCTGTTCAACGTATTGATGCCTCAAACGAAATTATTGCCAAAACTGTTCGCTGGCTAATCCCGGTTATCATGTGCATTACCGTCTATAATGTGGTGCTGAGGTATTTGTTCGACGCCCCTACTACCTGGGCTTACGAGCTGGCTGGACTGCTTCTTGGTCCCTTCTGGCTGCTGTGTGGGGGCTATGTTCTCTTAAAAGATGCCCACGTCCGTATGGACATATTCTACCGGCACTTTACTCCCAGGAAGCAGGCCATCATGGACCTGGTTACCTACACTCTTTTCCTCTTTTACTGTAGTTTGATACTGATATACGGGTGGGATTTTTTCTGGTTGTCTGTTATCAGGCAGACACGTTCAAGTAAGTCAATATGGAGACCTCTTCTCTGGCCATTTAATGCGGCGATACCTATAGGAGCCGCTCTCATCCTGCTGGCGGGTATCGCTAAATATATCCGTGACCTCTATATAGCCATCACCGGGAGACGGCTAGAATGAGCATTGAGTGGATTACGATACTCTTTTTTGGTGGCATGCTGCTGGTTCTGGTAACCGGGTTACCTATAGCCTTCGGTCTGGGTGGTCTGGGTATGGTGCTCGCCCTTTTCCTATGGGGACCTGAGTCTCTCGGTATGGCGCTCTTCGGAACCGTTGGCATAGTGAAATATACCCTTCTGGTATGCGTCCCCCTGTTTGTGTTTATGGGAATGATGATGTACTATTCCGGAATAGCCGACGACCTCTATACCACGTTTCAGTATTGGTTAGCTCCTATACCGGGGTCTCTGGCATCAGCTACAGTAGGGGCTAGCACTATAATTGCCGCTATAGTTGGTTCTGAGGTGACTGCCACCCTGACTATGGGGAGCATCGCCCTGCCCCTGATGCGCAAGCGGGGATATCACAAGTCTATCGCCATAGGCTGCATCCAGGCGGGGGCGGCGCTAGGCTTTCTCATCCCACCCAGCATCATTGCCATCCTCTATGCCGTCATCGCCAAGCAATCAGTAGGCATGCTCTTCGCCGGGGGACTCTTCCCCGGACTCCTGCTTTCTACCCTGTTTATTATCTATATAACAGTGAGAAGCAAACTTCAGCCGCATATAGCTCCTACTATACCAAAGGCGGAAAGACCCCCTTTGAGGAGAAAGGTGAGGTCGCTTACGAATTTAGTCTTGCCTGGGGGCATTATCCTGATGGTTATGGGGTCAATTATTTCAGGACTAACCACCCCGGTAGAGGCTTCTGCTGTAGGCGCCCTGGCTAGCATAGTGGCGGTTACCATCAAGCGCCGGCTTACCTTGAAAGTTGTTCAAGACTCACTCATGACAAGCTTAGGGCTTACCACTATGGCGATGTGGATATTCATGGCAGCACTAACCTTCGGCAAAATCTATGATGCGTTGGGAGCCAAGGAGCTAGTAGAAGCAGTCATGACCGGTCTGCCGATAGGAAGCTGGGGCATTCTTATACTGATACAGCTCACTTTCTTCATCTTGGGGACGTGTTTGGATGATACCGCCATCCTGTTCATCACCATGCCTATCTATATCCCTATAATTAAAGCCCTGGGCTTTGACCCAGTATGGTTCGGTGTCCTTTACCTGGTCAATATGCAGATGGCTTATTTAACGCCCCCCTTCGGCTACTGCCTATTCCTGATGAAGGGGGTGTGTCCACCTGATATAAGTATGGGAGACATCTACCGCTCGGTTACACCCTTCGTCATGCTTCAGGGGCTTGGCTTGGTGGTCATTATGGTATTCCCCCAGATAGTCCTTTGGCTTCCCCACCTCATATTCGGAGGGTGAATAAATGGAAGAGTAGCTAGGAGCCAGACAGGGTTTCTCAAAACTAAACAGCCTCATATTGTTAAGGAGGGGGGAAATGAAAATCGCTGTTATCGGTGGTGCCGGGGCTATGGGTCGCACCATAATACGAGATCTAAGTGAAAGTTCTGAGGTTAAACAAATCCTAGTTGCTGATTACCAGGAAGGGAAAGCAAAGGAATACGCAGCCTCTTTTAAAGATTCTCGAATTAAAGGTAGTTTCGTAGATGCTTACCAAATTAAGGAAACAGCGAATCTGATTAAAGGCTATAATGCTGTTATTAACTCAGCTCAATATTACGTTAATATAAGCATAATGAAGGCCTGTCTTGAGGCGGGGTGTCATTACAACGATTTAGGAGGTATGTTCCATACTACCCGAAAGCAACTGGAGCTTTTTGATGATTTTAAGAAAGCCGGACTAACTGCTGTGCTAGGTATTGGTAGTGCTCCGGGTATAACTAACATCTTGGCCGGTTACGCTTACGACCGGTTAGACGAAGTTGAGGCAGTGCGTCTTTCAGCGGCTGCTGTTGATATGACAGATATGAAAGATATTGATGTTTTTGCCCCACCCTATTCTATTAGAACGATTATGGAAGAATATTCAGACGAATCTGTGCAGTTCATCAATGGGGAATATAAGACTCTTCCACCTTTATCTGGAGCCGAAGAGACCGTCTTTCCAGAACTTATAGGCCGGCGTACTTGTATCCATACCTTACACTCTGAGCCAGCTACAATCCCGGCTTCTTTTAAAGATAAAGGAGTTAAGGAAGTTACCTGGAGGTTAAGTCTACCCCCCGAATTTGAAGAAAAAGCTAAATTCTTGGCTTCCATCGGTTTTGCCAGTACGGAAGAAGTTAAGGTGCAAGGTGTTAAAGTAGCGCCGGTCGAAGTTTTGGCAGCAGTGCTGGATAAACATGTCAAAGAAAAACTTGAAGGAGTAGAGCTCAAAATTAATGATGTGGAGTGTTTACGTGCTCAGGTGATTGGCAAAAAAGATGAGAGAAAGGTTGAGTATGTTGTTGATTGCATTGCTAGGACTCACAGTCGTTGGGGGGTTGATTGTTCTACAGGAGTACCGCCTTCAATCGTTGCCCAGATGCAGGTTGAAGGAATAATCAAAGAACCAGGTGTGTGGGGACCAGAACAGGTAATAGACCCAGAATATTTTTTTAAGGAATTGGCTAAACGTGAAATGTGTGTTGAAGTCACAATAAAAGAAGCACTTGCATAATCTAGGCTGTTTAAAAATAAAGGGAGAAATTATTGACCCTGAACCCAAAATTGAAGCTGAGGAGCCCGACCTAGATTGGGGGTGAATAATAAATGGAAGAGTAGCTAGTTTAAGGTTTAAGCATTAGAATCAACCATAAAGAAAGGAGGATTTTAACGATGAGTGTTAGCTATGAAGCAGCAATTGAACAGTCTAGGAAATACCTTGATTTCATCGCTAAAGAAGAGTTGACCAGGGAGGAGAGGGAGTGGGTTGTTCGCGAGTCCGTTGAAGGATTTCGTGATAACGTAAATCCCGGGTTTCTTGAATACAGGAAATCGGTTTCCACAGACTACACTGCTGTGGAATGGAAAGATTCCGGCAACCGCTTTATCGATATACATGGGAAGGAATTCATCGACTGCCTGGGTGGGTACGGTATCTATAACGTCGGACACCGCCATCCCAAGGTCATGGAAGCGGTTATGAACCAACTGAAGCGCCAAGCCCTGCACAGCCAGGAACTTCTGGACCCACTACGTGCTATGTTGGCTAAGCTAGTGGAAATGATTACCCCGGGGGATTTGCAGTACTGCTTTTTCACCAACAGCGGTACAGAATCTGTTGAAGGGGCATTGAAGCTGGCCCGCTTGCATACCAAGCGTTCTGGTTTTATTGCCGCCATCGGGGCATTCCATGGGAAATCTATGGGTTCCCTTAGCGCCACTTCCAAGGCTGTTTTCCGCAAGCCCTTCCTCCCCCTAATCCCCGGCTTTAGACATGTTCCCTATGGTGACGCTGACGCCTTGGAAAAGCAAGTAGCCAGTGCTTCATTTTCCGGAGAGGAAATCGCGGCGGTGATTTTAGAACCAATCCTGGGTGAAGGGGGAGTAATTATTCCACCTGACGATTATTTCCCCCGGGTTCGTAAGCTCTGTGACCGCTATGGCGTTCTTCTTATTGCCGATGAGGTACAAACTGGAATGGGCCGGACCGGCAAGATGTTCGGTATAGAACATTACGGTGTTACCCCCGATATACTCGCTCTGGGCAAGGCGTTCGGAGGTGGAGTAATGCCTATTGGTGCCTTTGTCTCCACCAAGGAGATTTGGGAAGAGATGACCCCTAACCCGTTCATACATACCACCACCTTTGGCGGCAACCCGGTTTGTTGTGCCGCTGCCATTGCCGCTATTAATGTTATTCTAGAAGAGCGGTTGTTCGAGCAAGCTGCCGAAAAAGGTAACTATTTTATCCCTAAGTTGGTTGACCTGATGAACAAGCACAAAAATATTTGTGTGGAGGGACGGGGTCGCGGCTTGCTGATCGGGATGGAGTTCGCTTCCAACGAAGCCGGTTACGAGGTAGCTAAAAGTCTCTTTGAACATGGTGTTCTGGTAGCCGGCACCTTGATACACGCCAAGACGATCCGTATTGAGCCGCCGCTGACAATCACTAAGGCCGAACTTGACAAGGTTCTGGAGACTCTTAGCAGGGTCTTTGTCGAGGTATCAAAAAAATTCAGCTAAGAGGTCCTTTAAAAGGGAGCAATTCGGAGTTTCTGAACTGAAAACTAAGCCGAAGGGAGGAATGGCCCTTCCGGTAGCCTGGAGGCACATTAAATGAAACAGAGATTACCCTGGGAAGGTCTCTCTGCTGATAGCATTGAGGAAGCTGATCTAGTAGTTATGGGTATTCCGTTCGACGGTGCGGTCAGCGCAGGGAGGGGGGCGGCGGCGGCACCTGACCGCCTGCGGGAGTTGTCACGGATCCTGCCCCCCGTCACCGAAGAGGGGATGGTTTTTAGTAGCTTGAAGCTATGGGACGAGGGTAATGTTCCAGCTCACCTGAATTGGGAAAAATACTTTGGCGAGGTGAAGCTGCAGGCTTACAACTTGATCGCTAGAGAGAAGTTCTGCCTTTTCCTTGGAGGCGACCACTCCATCTCCATCCCGCTGGAGATGGCCTTTGCCGAAGCCCATGCCGGCGAAAAGGTAGGGATAATCCACTTCGATTCCCACAGTGATATCGCTAATGAATACGATGGGCACCGCTGGTCCCACGCCTGTACTCAGCGCCGCGCCCTAGAACTCCCCAACGTTGAGCCGAACGGGCTGACCCTAGTGGGAATCCGCTCTTACTTAGAGGACGAGCTGGAGTTCCTTGCCAAGCACCCTGAGATCCGGGTAATCAGCGCCAATGAGATCTACCACCAAGGGCTGGCGCACACCTATACGGTGATTAATGAGCGCTACCGGGGCTACCGGTCTATTTATTTCTCCATCGATATCGACGTGCTGGACCCCGCCTTCGCCCCGGGCACCGGCACCCCTGAGGGTGGTGGCCTGAGCACCCGGGAGTTAATGGAATTGGTCAAGGAGATTATAACTCACTTGCCGGTGAAAGCGGTGGATATCGTGGAAGTCTCACCTCCCCTTGACTGCACGAATATCACCTGCTGGGCTGCCCTGAAGGTGATTTACGAGATCTTCGGGGGAGTAGTCGGTCGGAAAGGGCAGCGTGGGTTGGGCCCAGCAGTAACCCAGCAAAAACAGAATAGATAGGAGATGAAAAATGCTGAAAAAACTGCCATAATGAGAGCATTGAAGGAGGAGTTAGAGCATTTAGTGCGGCCTCTGGCTCCTGTAGAATGGATGTTACGATAAGCAGAAAGGTCGTGCTGTAGCAGTAATGTTAAACCGCAAAGGTGGAGGAAACATGAAACTAATATTGGACTCAGAAAAGTGCACAGGATGCAAGTTATGTGAGTTAGCTTGCTCAGCTAGACATCAGGGGGTTTTTAACCCCAAGAAGGCACATCTAAAGATAATCGACCATTACACAGAGACGGGTAGAGAAACCAAGCTAAAGTCTTGCACCTTGTGTATGAAGTGTGTAGAGCCCTGTCCTGTGGAAGCCATAGCTTTTAACGGTAAATGGCTTGTCATTGATGAGGGGCTCTGCACTGGCTGTGGGGATTGTGTCGATGTTTGCCCGGAAGGGGTAATCTTTTTGAATAGCGAGGGTACGGCAGCGATTCCCAACTTTTGCGAGGGCAACCCTTATTGCATTGAGTGGTGTCCGCAGGAAGCAATTTATAAAGAGGAGGAGGTAGCATGAGTTACAGATGGGAAATACTTCGTGTCAACCTTAGTGCCGGAAGTGTGGTGAAGGAGCCTTTAGATAAGGATTGGACTGAAAAATATTTTGGGGGTCGAGGTCTAGGTGCGAAATACCTATATGAGGAGCTTGAAGGGAGTACTGATCCGCTATCGCCGGCTAATAAACTCCTTCTGGCCACGGGTCCTTTTACAGGAACAATTATGCCGTGCTCAGGCAAATTAGCTATTCTTACCAAATCGCCAGCCACGGGGGCGATACTTGATTGCTCCATCGGAGGTCATTTTGCTGCGCAGCTTAAATTTGCTGGCTACGATATGTTGATTATCGAAGGACAAGCTGAGAGCCCGGTTTACTTGGTAATTGATGACGAAAAGGTGGAAATCCGTGGTGCCAATCATCTTTGGGGCAGAGGTATTTTTGAAACCGAGTCGCAACTACATGAAGAGCATGGAATGGAAGCAAGGGTATTGAGTATTGGCCCCGCTGGAGAGCATCTAGTCCCCCTTGCCTGTATCGGCTCAGAATACTACCGCCAGGCAGGCCGTGGTGGTGTCGGTTCCGTCATGGGAAGCAAGAAGTTGAAGGCTGTTGTTTGTTCCGGGAGTAAGGATGTGACTGTCCCTGACATGACACGCCTTTTGGAGCTAGTTAAAAAGACGATACGGGACGATGTACTAACCGATACCAATCTTTGGGTTCATGTTGAAGGCACACCGGCGATTGTTGAGATGAGCAATTCTTCCGGGGTCTTCCCGACCAGAAACTATCAAGACGGTGTATTTGAGGGTGCCCAAAAAATTAATGCAGATAGAATCCGACAGCTCCAGCCCAAGAAAAAGGCTTGCTTTGCTTGTGCTCTGGGTTGCGGGAATTACTTACGTATGGGAGATAGTGCTGTGGAGGGGCCGGAGTACGAAACCCTGGCATTAGCTGGGGCTAACTGCGGGGTGGACGACATAGAAGCGATTATCAAGTTCAATGCGGAATGCGATAACCTGGGGATAGATACAATCTCTTCGGGCAATGTGCTGGGCTTTGCCATGGAAATGACGGAAAAGGGGATGAAGGATTTTGGCATACGATTTGGCGACATAGAGACTTACTTAAAAATGCCCAGACTGATTGCCTACCGGGAGGGGGTGGGGGAGGAATTAAGCCACGGGGTAAAACATCTAGCCAGGAAATACGGTGGCACTGAATTTGCTATGGAAGTAAAAGGACTGGAACTACCTGGCTACGACCCGCGAGGTTCGTGGGCAATGGGTCTGGCTTATGCCACTGCAAACCGCGGCGGCTGCCATATGAGCGCCTGGCCTATTGGCGATGAGGCTTTTGGCGAACTTGACCCATTTACCATTGAGGGAAAGGCCCAACTGGTGATAACTGGGCAGAACTACAATGCCATCAAGTTTTCCCTTATCCTGTGCGATTTCTGGGCACTTAGTATGGATACCATGAGTGAAATGGCATCCTGCGTGCTTGACCGTGATATTTCTACTGCCGACCTTGAAAAAGCAGGGGAGCGCATCTGGAATATGCCCAGACTGTTCAATGTTAGGGAGGGTTTTGAGGTGGCTGCTGATTTTCTGCCTGCCCGGATCTTTCAAGACCCGCTGAAGTCTGGAACTCCTGCTGGGCGAGTGCTGCCGCGTGAGCAGTTTGACGCTATGCTGCAGGAGTATTACCAACTTCGTGGTTGGGATAGCAAAGGAGTTCCTACACCAGAGAAGCTTAAAGAATTGGAAATGTAAGGAGGGTAAATGGCGGTGGTTTGGGTTCGCACGTATGGGGCACTGTCTTCACACTCTGTTGAGGAGAGCGTGGACAAGGGAGATGGTGCACCGGTAGTGTTCCCACAGAAAAGAGTGAAGGTACGGGAAATTTTTGATAGGCTGCATATTCCCGAAGAGGCGGTGGCATTTGTTGCCAGAAACGGTGTGAAATGTGCTAAAGATGCTTGGGTAACAGATGAGGATAAGGTAACCATTTTCCCCTTGGTAGCCGGTGGTTAATACAGAGGCTAAACCAAGATGTAACAGCAAGTGCCGCAGTCTTCTTGGAGCAGGGGCATTCGGCAAAAACAGAGTAGACAGGAAGGAGGTAAAGTTTATTGTAAGTTCAAGCCAGGAGGTAGTTAATCCTTTTAGAGTAGCAGTGAGTCAGATTAATTCTGCCTGTGACCGTCTAAATATTGATGATGCGTTTGAGGAAGTACTGAGAATTAGCCAGCTTGAGAAAGTAGATATGAGAACTGCTGCGCATCTGCTTGCAGTAGGACGATTAGCACAGGCTATGACCCCACGGGGGGATATTTCTATAATCACATAAAAACGCATTGTTTTAGGAGGTAATATCAGATGACAGGAAGAGGCATTGTAAAAATAATGACTGATGTTCCGGGCCCCAAAAGCCGCCAATTGTATAGCGAGGTGGAGCAGAATGTTCCTAAGGGCGTCGGGCATCAAACACCAATCGCTGTTTCAAGCGCAAGGGGGGCTACAATAACAGACGTTGATGGCAACACATATCTTGACTTTGCTGGTGGGATAGGGGCATTAAATATTGGTCATTGCCCTGACCAGGTGGTCAAAGCGATAAAAGAGCAAGCTGATAATTATCTTCATACTTGTTTTCATGTCGTTATATATGAGCCTTACATTCGTCTTGCAAATAAGCTAAACGTAATAACCCCGGGGCAGTTCCCAAAGAAGACCATATTAGTAAATAGTGGTGCTGAGGCAGTTGAAAATGCAATCAAAATTGCTAGGTACTATACGAAACGATACGGGGTACTATCATTTCTGGAGGGATTCCATGGCAGAACTGCCCTAGCTATGAGTCTCACCGGGCAAATCCAGCCGTACAAGTATAATCTTGGCCCTCCTGCTCCCTGGGTATATCACTTACCGTTTGCATACTGCTATAGATGTCCCTTTGGTCAAACCTACCCTTCCTGTGAAGTTGTCTGTGCTAAATATATGGAGCGTGTTTTTGAAAGTGTCACGTCGCCGGATGCGATAGCTGCGCTGATTGTTGAGCCAGTCCAGGGTGAGGGTGGCTTTATTGTCCCACCAAAGGAGTTTTTACCTGAGATTTACAAGATTTGTAAGGAGCGAGGCATCATATTCATTGCTGATGAGGTTCAGACTGGCATGGCCAGGACAGGGAAAATGTTTGCTATAGAGCATTTCTCAATTGAGCCAGATATTATAACCATGGCCAAGACCTTAGGTGGTGGCACTGTTTTGAGTGCTGTTACGGGTAAGGCGGAGATTATGGATGTAGTCCATCCTGGCGGGTTGGGAACAACATATGGCGGTCATCCGCTCTCCTGTCAGGCCAGTTTAGCTGCTTTTGATTTGATTGAGAAAAATAACCTAGTAGCTAGAGCTAATACCATCGGCAACAAGATGAAGCAGGCATTTTATGCTATGCAGGAGAAGTTTTCCATTATTGGTGATGTTCGCGGATTAGGCGCCATGGTTGCCATTGAACTGGTTAAGGATAGAGCGACAAAAGAACCAGCTCCGAAGGAAACGGCCTTGGTGCGGAAGAAGTGCTATGAAAATGGGCTAATTATCATACAGGCAGGCATTCACCACAATGTGATAAGAATCTTGGTCCCCCTAGTAATAACAGACGAAGAGCTTGAAGAGGGGCTATCCATCTTGGAGAAAAGTTTTGAGAATATTTAATAGTTGAGCCTGATACTCAGCTTAGAGGTTAAGAGCGAAGCCAAAATAACAAGTTACATAGACCTTCCGATACTTAGATTGATGAGGATAGTTTCGTTTATGGCTTTTCGTACCGGCGGCTGAGGCTGAAAGTCCAAAATTTGAAGCTAAAATCAGGCTCTTTAAAAATTAAACAGCTTCAGCAATCAAAGGAGGTGAGACAAGATGGAAGGCTTTCACAACAAGGTGCTATATATAAACCTTAACCAACGGTCATTTGAGGAAGAACTCGTTGATGAGGAAATTTACCGAAAGCTCTTGGGCGGTAAAGGGCTGGCCACCCACCTTCTGCTGAACTCCACAAAAGCAGGAGTTGACCCGTTGTCAGAAGACAATGTAATCATTTTTGCGACGGGACCAGTTACGGATACAAGGGTCTTTGGTTCATCCAGATACGGGGTATTTACGAAGTCCCCTTTAACTGGCATATATTGCGAGTCCTATGCGGGGGGTAGCGTAGCCGAGGCGATAAGCAGAACCGGGTATGATGCAGTCATAATCAAAGGGGCTTCTAAGAAGCCCGTTTGGCTTCAGATTTCCAATAGAGGTGTGAAATTTCATGATGCCTCTCATGTCTGGGGCAAGGATACTTATGAAACAGAAGACGCCATACGGCAAGAAGTCGGAGTGAAAGATGCCGGGGTTGCCGTTATAGGACCGGCCGGGGAAAGGCTTGTACGGTTTGCCGTAATTGAAAACAACTACTGGAGGTCGGCGGGCAGGGCTGGGGCCGGCGCTGTGCTGGGGTCAAAGAAAATCAAGGCAATTGCCTTTCAAGGAAACGAAAGAAGAAAAGTAGCCAGGAGCGACCTGCTTGACAAGCTCGGGAAGGATATAAGGGACGAAGCTAAAGCGCTCCCAGGGATAATGGCTTACAAAGAATTAGGTACACCTATGCTGGTAGCTATAACGAATAAGGCCGGCGCCTTTCCGACAAAGTATTGGTCTTCGGGGACATTTGATAAGTGGCAAAACATAAGTGCCAATGCCTTGCTGGAAAGGTGCAAGGTGAAACCAAAGGCATGCCCAAAATGCTTTTTAGTTTGCGGGAGGTTAACGGAGGTTGTTGACGGGAGACATAAAGGATTGAAAATTGAGGGACCTGAATATGAGACCATCTATGCGTTCGGTGGCCTGTGCCTGATCGATGATATAAGGGAAATTGCGTACCTAAATGACATATGCGATAGATTAGGTATGGACACAATGACAGCAGGTAATCTCGCTGCCTTCACCATAGAGGCTTCTCATAGAAAATCAATAGGAGAGAAGATCGAATATGGCGATGTTGATGGCATTGCTGAATTATTAAATAAGATTGCCCGAAAAGAGGGAATCGGAGCCACTCTGGCTGAAGGTATAAGACACACCGCCAAAGAGTGGGGCTTAGAAGATTTGGCTATTCATGTTAAAGGGCTGGAGCCTGCAGGCTATGACCCTCGGGTTTTAAAAGGAATGGGATTGGCATACGCCACTTCAGATAGGGGAGCATGTCACTTAAGAGCAACCGTCTACAAGGCAGAGCTTTCTGGAATGATACCCCCAGATCAGATCGAGGGCAAAGCAGAGTTGCTCATTGACTTCGAAGACAGGCATACACTTTTTGATGCCCTGATCATCTGCCGGTTTTTCAGAGACCTATACCCCTGGGAAGTGTTGTCATTGATTATAAATGCAACCACGGGAATGATGTTAGACAAAAAACAACTGCAGGAAATAGCTTCAAATATCACAAACAAAGCCAGGGAATTTAACCTCCGCGAAGGAATGAAGGGAGAAGACGACACGCTACCAAAAAGATTTTTTGAAGAAAAACTCGAGGACAGCGGCAAGGTACTTTTAAGGTCTGACTTTCAGAAGATGATTTCTGATTACTATAAGCTTAGAGGGTGGAATTGCCCTAGGTGACAAGCCCTCTTCAGGTTTAGCGCCGATTTTGGTCTGGGAAACCTTTAACATTATTAAGAAAATACATGGGGGATTACTGCATCTCTGGTGATTAAAATGGCTGCCTTTGTTTTGGCAGCGATTGTTTACCTTAATCAGGCGGGGCTGTTAAGGAAAGCCCTTAAGCTAAGCCGCAGCTAGGATCGCCGAAAAAAGGCTAGTTACGGGAGAAGAGAATGGAATATCAAATACCACAGGATAGGCCATGGTTTAAGTTTTGGCCGGAAGGTATGCCACAACATATAGATTACCCTGAGATACCGCTCTTTGAATTCCTGTCAAGTATGGCTAGGAAACAGCCTGACAATATCGCTTTCAGCTGCCGAGAGCAAGACTTGAGTTATAAAGAGCTCGACTTAGCAACAAGCAAATTGGCAGCCTGTCTCAACGAGCGAGGAATGAATAAAGAGGATACCGCAGTTGTTTTCTTACCCAATGACTTGGACTTTGTTATTGGATATTATGGAATCTTAAAAGCAGGCGGTATAGTTAGTCCAGCAAACCCATTGTATAAGGAGGAGGAGTTAAAACACCAGCTTAATGATTCCGGGGCAACTACTATCATAACCAATGGGAATTCTTACCCGATAGTTGAAGAAATCAAAGACGAAACTAGATTGAAAACCGTAATATTGACTGACTTGGAAGGGGCTAAAGGAGCAGTTTCACTCAGAGAGATACTAGCGACGTATCCACCTGCCCCACCGAGGTTTGACGTAAAGCCTAAAGAAGATATAGCGGCAATCGAATATACCGGGGGGACAACGGGATTCCCCAAAGGAGCAGTGCTAACTCACTACAATCTGGTGGCTAATGCTATCCAAAATGCTGCCTGGTTAGGGTGGAATAATAGAGATGTCATTATGGGTGTACTTCCCTTCTACCACAGTTGGGGCGCTTGTACCTGTGTAAATTCACCAATTTACATTGGTGCCCGAGTGATTACACTTCCTCGCTTTGATGCTGAAGAGCTATTTATGGCCATTGAAAGAGAAGGAGCCACCGTCCTGTATGGCGCTGCCTCTATGTTTATCATGTTAGTAAATAATCCACTTATAAGTAAATATGACCTTTCAAGTTTGAGATATGTTAAAGCGGGAGCGATGCCAATCCCTCCTGAAGTTAAAGAAAGGTGGGAACAACTAACTGGTGTCAAGATGGTTTTGGGCTACGGCTTAAGTGAGGCGAGTCCAGAAACTCACGATTCTCCACTGGAAAGGGTTAAGCCAGGAACTATAGGAATACCTCTTATGGATACCGACGCCCGAATTGTAGATGAAGAAACAGGTGACGTTGAACTACCACCGGGTAAAGTAGGTGAATTAGTAATCAAGGGACCGCAGGTTATGAAAGAATACCTCAATAGACCCGAGGACAATAAGGAAGCACTCCGCAATGGTTGGCTTTACACCGGTGACTTAGCACTGATGGATGAGGAAGGGTATTTCCATATCGTTGACCGAAAGAAAGAGATAATAAAGTACAAAGGATATACTATTGCCCCAGCTGAAGTTGAGTCTGTGCTCTATAAACATCCAGCTGTCAAAGAGTGTGCTGTGGTGGGTAAACTGGATGCCTTAGCCGGTGAAGTGCCTAAAGCTTACGTAGTATTGAAGGATGGGCATACCTCAAGTGTGGAGGAGCTTATTAGATTCTGCGAACAAAAAGTTGCTCCATACAAGAAGATCCGAGAAGTTGAATTTATAAAAGAAATACCAAAAACGCAGGTGGGGAAGGTTTTGAGAAGGGTGCTTAGAGATAAAGAGCGAAGCACATAGCTAAGGCAAGAGTTATTGACAAATGGGCTCTGCCAGGGGAAACTGGGGTACCAGGGGTCTTACCCTTTCTTCCTGCTAGTTTAACTATTTTACCTCCCCCTCCTGTGTGGGTAGCCCCAGCTGTAATCGGGCCAGTGGCATCCAGTTTTTTTGATTGCGCCTTTCACCGCGCCAGTGGACGATTGTCCATTTTGTGCAATCAGTAATAAAGAGGCTGAGTAAATTTGAGGAGGGCCTGCGGCAGACCGCAGGGCAGTCGGTCGAGGAAATGTTAGCAAATGGTTAGCAATTTTCGCTTCTGCTGGTTGACACTATGTCTTTTTCATATGTATATTAAATACGGCGCCTATAGCTCAGCGGACAGAGCATCGGTCTTCGGAACCGAGGGTCGTGGGTTCGAATCCCTCTAGGCGCGCCAGCAAGTCAAATACCTATTGTCAATCCAGTCCCAGCTCTACGGCTTAATAGCATTAATAATATCCCTATCCAACCGCGGAAACTGAGAAAACCACTCGAGTCTCTCCTGTTTTAAGCTT
>Ga0209991_10000237_pt1 | contig 24766 bp, 16 predicted proteins | sample ChitaG_FD_183167 | JGI IMG/M metagenome (GOLD analysis project Ga0209991, IMG submission 183167) | Deep subsurface microbial communities from South Pacific Ocean to uncover new lineages of life (NeLLi) - Chile_00310 metaG (SPAdes)... | ecosystem: Environmental > Aquatic > Marine > Oceanic >... | reverse complement strand
AATGTAGTTATTAATTATGATATCCCCTGGAATCCTACCCGTATGATGCAAAGAGTAGGAAGAATCAACAGGGTAGATACTAAATTTGATAAAATTTACACCTTTAACTTTTTCCCCAGCAAACAATCCAATGATATTATTAAGTTAAAAGAAGCAGCAGCAGCCAAAATACATGCCTTTATAACTTTATTAGGAAATGATGCCCGACTGCTTACCGAAAATGAAGAAATAGAGTCCCACGAATTATTTAGTCGCTTAACTTCCAAAGAAGCTATCATCGGTGAGGATGAAGGGCAAGAAAGCGATTTAAAATATTTAAAAATTATTAAAGATATCCGGGAAGATAATCCAGACTTATTTGCCAGAATTAAGTCCTTACCCAAAAAGGCAAGAACTGCTAGAAGAAATGAGCAAAGAATAAATGCTCTTTTAACTTATTTCCGTAAAGGTAAACTTCAGAAATTTTTTATGAGTGCCCCACAGCAGGAATCTCAGGAATTAGATTTTATCACCGCTGCCAAAACATTAGAAGCAAAAGAAAATACTAAGAGAGAGAAATTGAATCCTGCTTTCTATCCTTTATTAGATAAAAACAAAGAAGCCTTCGAATTTGCCACTCAAGGAGAAGCTCCGGAAATAAAACTAACTGGCGGCAGAGATTCTGCCACCCAAGTTTTAAAAATATTAAAAGCCATTTCTAAAGACACCAGAAAATTTACCGAAGAACAAGAAGATTACTTAAAAATAGTAATACAAAAGATTACAGAAGGAGCCCTACCCAAACAAACGACCAAAATACTGTTTCAGGAATTGAATAATGAATTAAAAAAGACCATCAATCCTTTGAGAATACTGGCAGTATTACAAAAAAATGTTGCTCAAGAATTCTTACAAGAACATTTATCAGAAAGTGCTGCTCAAACTTCAGGTCCAAGAGAAGTCATTTTATCTGAATATTTGATCGGAGAATAAAATATGGATAAAGAATCAGCCAGAAGATTAATTAAAGATACTTTTCAAAATCCTTTCGATAAAAATAGATTTATTTATTTTATTAAAAATATACTTAACCGATATGATGAATCAAAAACATTTCGTCTACATGGTTGTTATATACCAGATAGCTTTAAAGATTACATTAAAAGTTATGAACGAATTGGAACTTACACAGACCCGGAAGGGAAAAAGATTGACATTCTTATTGTCCATTTAAAAAGAGAAACTACAATTGACCGCGCCCGTACCGCACAGCGTAACTTCATAGCCCGCTACTTAAAAGAGCGTGGCGAAAAAGATGCAGGGCTTATTGCCTTTGTTTCTCCCCAAGAAGAGGATTGGCGTTTTTCTTTTGTAAAGATGGAATATAAATTTGAAAAAACACAAAAAGGCGATGTTAAGGTAAAGGAAGAATTTACCCCTGCCCGTAGATATTCTTTTTTGGTAGGTAAAAATGAAAGCAGCCATACCGCCCAAAGTTGCTTTGTAGATATTTTGATAAATGATACTCATAACTTAAAACTAAATGAGACAGAAGAAGCATTTAATATTGAAAAAGTTACCAAGGAATTTTATGAAAAATATCGTAATCTTTTATTCCAGGTTAAAGATGCTCTTGATGAGGTAGTAAAAAAAGATGAAGAAGCTAGAGAAGAGTTCCAAGAAAAAGGAGTTAATGTTGTCGATTTTTCCAAAAAGCTTTTAGGGCAAATCGTATTTTTATATTTCTTGCAGAAGAAAGGATGGTTCGGAGTTAAGAAAGGTCAAAAATGGGGTTCGGGCTCGAAACATTTTTTACGTGAGCTTTTTGAGAAAAAACACTGTGACTATAATAACTTTTTTAATGATGTATTAGAACCACTCTTTTATGAAGCATTACGGAATGACCGCTCATACGATGATCACTACTTTAGTTATTTCAAATGTAAAATTCCATTTTTAAATGGAGGATTATTTGACCCTCTTAGCGATTATAATTGGGCAAAAACGGATATACTTTTACCCAATACTCTCTTTTCAAATAATAACAAAACAAAAGAAGGTGATATTGGTACAGGAATATTGGATGTTTTCGATCGTTACAATTTTACGGTTAAAGAAGATGAGCCATTAGAAAAAGAGGTAGCAGTTGATCCGGAAATGCTAGGGAAAGTCTTTGAAAATCTTCTGGAAGTCAAAGACCGTAAATCTAAAGGGACTTATTATACTCCACGAGAAATTGTGCATTATATGTGCCAGCAAAGCTTAATTAATTATCTATATACAGAAGTGAATAGTAAGCAGAAAAGTAGAACTAAAGAAGAAAAAATTCAAATGAAACTTCTGGGCAAGCCAGATCCAATACAGCAAAGTTTAATTAAAGAAGAAGATTCAAATATAATTTCTAAAGAGGATATCGAAAAATTAATTAAATATGGTGATACTACAATAGAGAATGACAATCATGTAGCAACCAAGGGAGAAGAAACCAAAACCTATTCTTTTAAACTCCCGGAAAATATTCGTAAAAATGCTGAAATTATTGATGAGGCATTGAAAAATATTCGTGTCTGTGATCCAGCCATTGGCTCCGGTGCTTTTCCCGTAGGAATGATGAACGAAATTATTCGCGCAAGAAACGCACTAACACCATATTTGTTATTGCAAGGAGAGGAAACAACAAAGCAACATCGTACAATTTATAATTTCAAACGTCACGCCATCCAAAACTGTCTTTATGGTGTGGACATTGACCCGGGTGCTGTGGAAATTGCTAAACTTCGTCTCTGGCTTTCTTTGATAGTAGACGAGGAAGATATAAATAAAATTAAACCCCTGCCAAATTTAGATTATAAAATAATGCAAGGGAATAGCCTGATTTCTGAATTTATGGGCATCGATTTAGATAATGATAAACAGAGCAATGAGAATGTAAGATTGTTTTCCACAGATGAGAGTAAAGAATTATATGAAATGTTGAAAGCTAAAAAGGATGAACTTTTAAATCAGCCAAACATAAATAAGAAAAAGATTTTAAAAAAAGAAATTGAAGATCTTATTATTAACATATTTGAACTAAAACTACAAAAACAAAAATCTGATTATTTTAAAAAATTAAAAGAGATTGAAGAGAAATATGAGCGACATCCGGTTAAAGAAGAAAGAGAAAGAGAAATTAAGAGAAAAAAGAATGTGCTATCTAGAAAAACTGGGTTTAATTTAGAAGAAGCCGAAAAACAATTAAGGCAATATACCAGCAATCAAAAAATTCGTCCATTCTTCCCTTGGAAATTATACTTTTCTGAAGTCTTTCAAGAAAAAAATGGATTTGATGTGGTAATTGCCAATCCGCCGTATGTAAGGCAAGAAAAAATAAGAGACCAAAAGCCATTGCTTCAAAAACAAGGTTATGAAATTTATAATTCAACTTCTGACTTATATACCTATTTTTACGAAAGGAGCTACCAAATCCTTAAACCTAACGGTTTTTCTTGTTTTATTTCAAGCAATAAATGGATGAGGGCAAAGTATGGTGAAAAATTAAGAAAGTTTTTTAAAGAGAAAACAAAGGTGGTAAATCTTATAGATTTTGGCGGATACGAAGTATTTGAAGCAACCGTTGATACAAATATTCTTTTATTCCAGAAGAACAAATCTACCCCAAATCATACCTTCAACGTGATAAACATACAATCAGACTTTACTAAAGATACTGAATTTAATGTATATTCAAAAAAACATAGTTTATCTATTACTCAAAAGGAAATTAATTCAAGATGTTATACATTTGCGGATGATGTGACAATGAAGCTCAAAGCCAAAATTGAAGACATGGGTGTACCACTAAAAGATTGGGATATAAAAATTTATTTTGGAATAAAAACAGGTTTTAACAGGGCATTTATTATTGATACCGCAACAAAGAAGAGATTGATAAGAAAAGACTCAAAGAGCGCCGAAATTATCAAAGCGATTCTGCGAGGTAGAGATATTGGGAGATACTATTACGAGTGGGCTGGTTTGTGGATTATAGTAATCCCATCAGGATGGACAAAGCAAAACATGGGTAAAGAAAAACCTGAAGTATTTTTCAAAAACCGCTTTCCTGCTATTTATGAATACCTTAAAGACATAGGAGATAAAGTTAGCACGGGAAAAATAAAAGCAAAAGGCAAGGGTCTCTACCAAAGAGATGATCAGGGTAATTATTGGTGGGAGTTAAGAGACTGTGATTACTACCCTGAATTTAAAAATGAAAAGATTATATATAGTGATATAGGAAAGAGGTTGTCTTTTGTTTATGAACCATTTGGAACATTCCTGAATAATACTGGTTACTTCATCAATAATGGTAATAAATATTTGCTAGCGTTTTTAAATTCTCGGGCTATAAATTTTTATTACGGACAAATTTCTTCACAGTTGGGGAATGCTGCTCTCAGAGCTTTTACTATTTATATAGAACAACTTCCTATTCCAAATATTCCCGAGGCAGAGCAAAAACCATTTATCACCCTTGTCGACAAAATCCTCTCCCTGAAAAAATCCGATACGCAAGCTGACACCAGTGCATTAGAGGCTAAGATTAACGATATGATTTACAAATTATACAACCTTACCCCAGAGGAAATCGAGATAGTAGAAGGATTTAAAAATAAATAATTTATTCAATTGTTATGAAAAAATATAGAAAATATAGTTTAGATGGTCATTAAGTATATTTTAAGGAATTAATTATTATAATGAATTTAAAAACAGAAATAATTAAGAAATTTATTGACGAATATAAAATCAAACAATCTATCTATGAGGATTTCGCAAAAAAAATAGGCTCTTTTTTAGAAATCCTTTTAAAGGATAATAAATTTCGGTATCAGACTGTTTTTAGTCGAGGGAAAGAGCCGAGCTCATTACAGAAAAAAATTGCTAAGGATAAAGAACTTCAAAAATTAAAAACAGTAACAGAAATTGATGACCTTGCCGGCTGTAGGGTTATTTTTTATCTTGATAATGATATTGAAAGATTCAGAAATCATATTTACAAAGAGTTTAATATTATAAAGGACAACTTAAAGTATTCAGAAGATAATTATAATGCACGTCATATTATAGTTAAGTTTGATAAAAACAGAACAGCTCTTACAGAATATGCTAAATTTTTAGATTTAAAATGCGAAATACAACTTACTACTGTTTTGTATCATGCATGGTCAGAAATGAATCATGACGTAATTTATAAACCTCAAAAAGAACTATCTGATTTTGATAAACAAGCTTTCGACTTATTGAAGAAACAATTTGCTGACGTAATGAAAAATCATATAAAAGAAGCCCAACATGCCTTTGACTTTATTTCTTATCAAACTGAAAAAATTAAACAAGGAAAAAAAGTTTTCGATATTAAATTTTTATACAATATTATTCATTCTGAATCAAATAATGAATTATATGAAAATCTTACACTCTTGCATAAATATATCGAGGAGTTTGGAGATAAAACACCAAAAGGACTAAATATTATTAAAATTGTAAAATCTGCTTTAAAGAAATCAAAATCACTAAAAATAAAACCAATTAGAACTTCATTTGGTAATTTAAAAGGCTATACTTATGGTGATGTTGCAGATATATGCTTGGATATATTAAATGATTTAAGATATTTTTATCCGGAAGAAGTTTTTAACTTGCTTATCATACTTTCATTAGATAAGGAACCTGAAGTTAAAAAGAAATCTTTCAAGATATTATCCCGCCTTTCTCAGTATAATTTACACGCTTTACAAAAAATCGGTTTTTACCCACAATTTTTGGTTTTAGAAAAAATTGAGAAATGGAGCACGGAACAATTAATTGAAAGAGTTGAGCCTATTACTGAAATTTTGGAAGAATTATTAAGTCCCTCTTTTGAAGGACATTCAATGAAAGATTATAAAACCTTTACCTTTCAGTTTGGAGCACTAAAAGTAAGTGATAATTTAAAAAAAATTAGAGATAGAACAATTATATTACTTAAAAAGCTCTATGTGCTTACTAAAGACTTAAAACAGAAACAAAAAATTATCCAAACACTCCAAGAAGCAACCAGGCTGCCGGGTCGAGGCGGTTATGACAAAGATATGGAGAATATGGTATTAGATGATACTAATGCTTTAATTGATTACTACATTTCAATTATTCCCAATGCTGATAATGAGATTATTAAAGATATAGAGGAAGATGCACACTGGTTGCCTCGAAGGTTTGATGCAAAGAAATTAACTCGAATTAAAGAATTACGGTCCTTGATTAGTTCTAATAAGGAATATGATATATTTAGAGTATTTTTTGGTTATGGCTATTATGCAACAGAGCCAGAAAAAGTAGATTGGAAAGAAGTAAGGGCGCGAAGGAAAACTAAAATACAGGAATTTATTAATAATATTTCAGAGGAAAATTATAAGGATTGGGAACGAAAAATATTATCAGTTACAAAAAATTATTCTTTCCCGGAAAGCCAGGGTAAATTTTGGCATTTTAGTTTTTTTCTTAATGAATTAGGCAAGCAAAAGCCTGAAATTGCATATAAATTATTAATGGAAAACGAAGTTAAACTTGAACCTTTTCTAACTCATTTAATTGCTGGGATTTGGAAAAGCAGATTAAAACGATCAGCAAAGGAATTGATTTCTAAGTGGGTTAACGAAGGTGAACATCTTTCTGAATGTGCTCTTGTTTTTGATTATGTTGGGGCAATGGATAAACCATTGATTAATGAAATTTTCAATAAGGCAAAAGAAATTGAAAATAAAGATGTCCAAAACGATACTTTTAACAATATTATTAGATCAATAGTAAAAAATTATCCAAAACTCAAAAATACCAAGAATTTATTTATTAAGGTAATTGACGAATTAACAAAAAATGAGAATTGGAATTGGATCTATAATGAATGGTACGGTAGAGATTTAATTTTAAAATCATTAACTCGATCAGACGTTGATACTATTTTTGAAAATTTATTGTTTCTTCCAGATATTAAATATCCTGCTGAGGAACTTCTCGCCCTGGTTGCTGAAAAATATCCGCAAAAAGTAATTAGTTTTTTCTATGAAAGATTTTTAATTCAGAAAAAGAAAAAACAAGAAGACCATTATGATGCAATACCTTATAGTTTACATGAATTGAATAGGCCTCTTAGTGAAAATGCAGAAATTGTCGTTCCGGAAATACTAAAATGGTTTAAGAAGAAAGATTCTTTACTTCATTGGGAAGGAAGTCGTTTAGTTGAAGCGATTTTTCCAGTCTTCAATAAAAGCCTTGAGGAAGAGTTAATTAAATTGATCAGATCCAAAAACAAAAAATATATTAGGATAGTATTCAACATTCTGCGCGCTTATAAAGGAGAAGAATTTTTACACAATATTTGTAAAGAACTGATAAAAAAATATCCTGATAAAGAGGAATACTACACGAAAATCTATGACATTTTATCACAAATGGGAGTAGTATCCGGTGAATATGGATTTGTTGGAGGATTTAAAAAGAAAAAAGAAGAAATTCAAAGCTGGAAGAAAGATAAAAATAAAATAATTCGACTATTTGTAAAAGAATATGAAGATTTTCTCGATAAACGAATTTTATATGAAAAAAAACAAGCAGATGAAGTAATAGAATTAAGAAAAAGACGATTTGGAAATTAGTGTAATTCTTAAATAAATAAAAGGGATTATTTTTTAATAAATTTTTGTCTATCAATATTTTTAAGATTAAATAAGTAATTTTAAAGGAGGACAACCATGAAATTATCTTTTACTATTTTAGAATTTATTTTTTTATCATTATCAGTAGTTTCTATTGTTTTCAATATTCTTCAATATAAGGATTAGAAAAAAATAAAGGAAGAAAAATTTACACCCATTTATAATGGATTGGTTGGATTGTTCAATGACATAAAACTAAAAATCTCTAACTATTATCTAAGACAGAATTTATTGTTTAATCCCAAAAATCCATTTAAAGATATTGAAGCACTTCGATGGGATTTTTATGAATTTACTATTTCATCTATTAGTAATTTAGATAGTCTAAGGGAACAAGTGGTTCCTATTTTAAAATCAACAAAAGAGTACGGGGTCTCAACATTTGACATATTAATCTTAAGTGTTAAAAGTTGAGACCTGACCCCACTACTCGATTTCTTCCTGAACTGTCGGTTGAAGTAGAACAATTGATTGGTAAGATGGATAAACACTTTAAGAAAATGGGGTTTGTATGGTAAATAGAGTAGATGCACAAAAGGAGCCAGAAAGACTTTCTGGAAAAGATATTCGCAAGTATATAGAACGTGCCTATCAGATGTTGATCAAGAAAGATAAATATCTACTAGAAGTTGATGCCAATGAAAGAAGCATTACACATCGCCTGGCGATATACCTTGAATTAGAATTTCCGGAATATAATGTTGATTGTGAATACAATAGGAATGGAATTGATCCTAAAAGACTTATAGGCTTTAAGGAACAAATCGATTCTGACGATGAAAATGGGACAACTGTCTATCCAGACATCATTATCCATCATCGAGGAAAAAAATGTAATTTTATTGTGATTGAAGTAAAAAAGATTTCAAATAGAGATGATTCGGACAAAAAAAAATTAGAAATATATAAAAATAAGTTATTTTATGAACATGCATATTTCGTGAGATTCCTTGTTGGTGAGGATTTTAAAAATAATAGATGTTCGTCTTTTGAAAAATATATTGAAGAAATAAGATGATAATGAAAGTCCAAATAGCACAAAAAAATCAAACAGGTACAGGATATGTTAAATGACCGACCACGGAAAACTTTAGAATTTTTAACGCACATGAGGTTTTTAGTAAATTGTTGCATTAGCAACTTAAATCTACACAGACACCTGTTTTTATGAGGTAAAAATAGATAAAAGAATATTTCTTTTGGAGAACATGAATTCCCGGGCCGATGTGCTAGCTCAGTAATTCGGTAAATTTTTCTAATTTTTTATAAGGAGTATAGAAATATGGAGAGACTAAGTTATAAAGGAAAGGTTTTTACTTTATACGAGTATTCTAAAGAAAGTGATTTTGAAAGAGACGTTATCGAACATTCCAAAGAAATATTTGGACCAAAATCTTTATATATTGATATAAAGAAAAAGATTAAAAAGGATAATATAGTAACAATTCCAGATGGTTATCTGATTGATTTTTCATTCGGAAATGATCCCCGTATATATATTGTTGAAAATGAATTAGTATCTCACGATCCATACAAACATATCGGACAGCAGTTATTAAAATTTTCAATATCCTATAAAGCAAGCGGGTTAAAGATAAAGAAATTTTTAGTAAACAGAGTTTGCGAAGATCCCACAATGAAAAAGACAGTTGAAGATGGTTTTAGTAAAGCTGGATATGGAAACATCGATGCCTTCTTAGAAGATTTAATTTTTGAAAAAGAAGTAAGAGCTATTATTGTAATTGATAAAATAACTTCAGATTTGGAAAGCGTGGTAAATCAATTAACCATGAAAATTGATATACTTGAATTCCAAACTTTTGTTTCAGGGAACGAAATAATTAATAAATTCACTCCTTTTCAGGAAGAAATCAGAGATGTAACTGAAGGTAAAGGCAAAGAAATAGAGGTGCAAGAATTAAATACTATTGTAGTGCCTGCAAACGAGGAAGGCTTTAAAGAAGTTTTTTTAGGAAAAAATCAATGGTATGAGATTAGAATTTCAAGTTCTATGATTGAACGCATTAAATATATAGCAGGCTATCAAACTACACCGATATCAGCTATTACTCATTGTGCGGAAGTATCTAAGATTGAAAAATATAAAGATACCGGAAAATATATCGTCTATTTTAAAGATCCCGCAAAAAATATTGGTCCAGTAAAATTAACCACAGGAAAGAGAGGCAAGGCACCACAAGGTCCCCGTTATACCACTTACGAAAAACTCATAAAGGCTAAGAAATTAGAAGATATTTTTTAGAAATTTAACCTATAAAAATAATTCTTAATATTAAGAATAAGAAAGAGGAGTAAATTATGGAAATTCCATTTAATCTTTCTGATGAAAAATTAAAAATATTACTTGATGGTTATTTTGTTTGGTGTAATAAGAACGAAGACCAAAAAAAATATCCAGGGCTAGAGAAACATAAATCCGAGGAAAGAAATAAAACTTTACTTAATAAAGAATATCTTTCAAGTTTATCTGATGAAGAATTAGTTGATGAAATATTGAAGTATATTAAAACATTAGAAGGACCAGTGGGTATAAGGTTAGGCAAACCCAGAGTTTCAGGTAGAATCAGCGAAATAAGAAGAAATATTTTGTATATTATAGAGGTCCCAGATGATCCATTCAAGAAAGCTGAAAAGATTCTTGAAGGCGAGTATAAAATTCCTATTTTTTATAAGGCTTTTTGGAGTCCTCTTTTTCAGGCACAATATCCGGAATTAGTGCCTAATTGGAATAATAAAACTGATAAATTTCTCAAAAAATTAGGTATTAATCTTGCAACGTTCAAAAAAACAACAGGAGAAAAATATAAATTATTTTCCAAGGCTTTTCTATATTTAAAACATTTAGATGAAAGACATGATTTTTATACTTTAGACCATATTACCCATTATGGAACAGTTATTCCGGAAGGAATTAATTTAATCGATGAACTTCTTTTTAGGGAATGGCTTAATATAGAAAATACCCAACAAACGATAAGCGATTATGTAAATATTCGCAATGAGGCCAAGAAGGGCATTTGGGAGGAATCATATAAGTGGGATATTTTGTCCAAAGTAAACAAAGCTGTTTTTCAAGATGAAATCACAACAGAAAACGTTGTTTATAAATTAAAAATATTAAAAAAACAAAATCCTTCAGTGGGCAGTTTTGTCTATTGGTCGAATCTCGAAAACCTTATTTCAATTGCTAATGAAAATCCAAAATATACGGTGAATTTATTTGAAAAACTTTTTCAGGAGAATAAAGATTTGGGAGAGAGAGTCGATAATTTTATTAAAGAAGCAAAAAAAATTAAGGAAAATATAAAATTGAGTACTCCTTTATTGGGATATATCTTAGCGGCTTATAATTATCGGAAATATCCTTTATACAAAGATTCGGCCTTTGTAAATCTTAGAGGATTACTAGGGAAAGATAGAGAATGGAAATCATTTTCTCAGGGACAAAAATATGAGAAGTTTCAACAATTATCTTTAACAATGGGAGAATATTTAAAAAGTAATAATTCTATTAAAACAGTGATAGTGAATGAAATTGAAACTCCTTTAGGCATTACTGCTTTGGATGGACAAGATTTTTTCTATTATTTGGATGAAGAAATTCAATATTGGCGAGTGCTCGAACCATTAGAAGCGGAAATTGTAGGACGTTCATTATGGCCAACCTGCAAAGAAAAAGGATTAATAGCTATTGGGTTTTTAGATCAACCAAATGCCCCGGATGTAAAAAATATGCGTGATAAGATGAAAATCGGTGATATTGTAGTTGCATATTTAACGGAAAAGAGAGTCGGAGGCATAGGTACAGTAATAGGAAATTATGAAGATTATACTATGGATAAACCTGAAGACAAGGACTATTTTAATGGAGAATTTTGGCGGCGGAGAGAAATTCGTTGGGAACATCTTCCGGAAAAAAATGATTTTTGGAGCGTAAGCGAAGTACCTCCGGGAGCACGTAAGACAGTTTTTCAATTAGATAAAAACCAATATAATGAAATTTTTAGAGAAATATTTCTACCAAACGGGGGAATAACTAAAGAAAAACTATTAAAAGAAATCTTTTTAAAAGAAGAAAAATTTAGCCAAATTTGTTCTCTTTTAGAAAATAGCAAAAAGAAACAGATGATATTTCAAGGCCCTCCTGGAACAGGGAAGACGTTTGTCGCCCAAAAAATTGCCCTCTATTTAACTCAATCGGAAGATAGAATTGAAACTATTCAATTTCATCCTTCTTATTCTTATGAAGATTTTATTGAAGGATATCGGCCTAAAGATGGCAAATTTGTGTTGGAGGCAGGCATTTTTAAAGTCTTTTGTGAGAGAGCAAGAAAAGATGAAAATGAAAAATATATATTGATTATTGACGAGATTAATCGGGGGAATCTATCTAAAATTTTTGGTGAATTATTATATCTATTGGAATATCGAGACAAGAAAGCAAAACTTACTTACTCACAGGATAAATTTTCGATTCCTGAAAATGTTTATATTATCGGGACTATGAATACTGCTGACCGCTCTTTGGCAATTATGGATTATGCTTTAAGGAGAAGGTTCTATTTTGTGGATATAAAATGTGAAACAAAGAGACTTGAGGAGTGGTTAAATGAAAATGGATGTAAGTTAAAGGCGAGTAAATTAATCGGATCAATAGAGGATATGAATAACAAAATTAAAGATGAAATGCATTCTGAGGATTTTGCTATAGGGCATAGTTATTTTATGAGAGAAAGCTTAGATGATGATAAATTAAAAGAGGTTATGGATTTTGGAGTTAAGCCACTTCTAAAAGAATATTTTTTTGACAAAGAAGATAAAGTTGAAGAAATAACCAGGGTTATGAATAGCTTTTTTAATAAAGAAAATAGCGAACAATAATAGGAATAAATAATGTATTTAAACATTTCTCCCTCAAATATAATATTTATCCTTGCTTATGCTTTTGATTTAAAATGGGAATATTTAGTAAAAGAGATTAGTGAGACAGATCTTCAAGAATCTTCTTTTTTTGAGCTTTTAGTCTTTGTCCTGGTTAAGTGGACGAATAAATTAAGAAGACAAGGACTTTTTAGGTCTTTCTTGGAGATAGAAAATGAAATAAAAAGAATTCGTGGTAAAATTCTTTTTAAACCAAGCATTAAAAGTAATGGATTGAGTGGCAATACTTTGTGTTGTCAATTCGATGAACTATCTTTTGATATTTTGGAAAACCAGATTTTATTATCTACTCTTGAATTTTGCGAGAAGGAGTTGGTCAAGAGAAAGAGAAATGTTAAAGAAAAGAAAAAGAAAGATGATTTAGACGACCTTGCTCTTTCTGCTTACAATCTTGTGCGCCTTTTATCTTCCCAAGTCTCTTATCGCCCACTAGGTATCCAGTTATTCAACCAACTTTTTTTCCATAGAATGAATATTGCCTATAAACCCATACTTAGAATATGTAGATTTATCTATGATGCTGCTGTTTTAGCGCAAGAAGGCGAGGAAAAGTTTTTTGATATCCCGGAGAATAAGATAAGCGAAATATTCGAGAGATTTTTAAGAAATTACTTAGCTGAGAAATTAAGATACAAAGGTTATAGAATTAACGAAAAGTCATTTGAAAGCAATACCTGGTTAAACAGAGAAGATCAAAGTAATATCAAGCACATGCCTGCAATTCATCCGGATATTATTATTTGGGAAAAAGGTAATCCAAAATTCGTTATCGATGCGAAATTTTACGAGAAACCACTTTATATGGCAAACCTATATAGACAAAATGATAATAGTGAAAAAGAGAATAATGTTTATAAAATACGTAGCCACAATTTATACCAGATTATGGCCTATAGCCAGTTTTTGAATTGTAATGGTTTATTAGTGTACGCACAAACCCAGATGGGGGCATTTGAGGAAATGGTTTATTTAAATTCAAAATACTATGATGAGGACGAAAAACAAGAGAGCGAAAAGAGACGATTTGGATTTTGCACACTGGATTTGTCTGGGGATTTTGAAGAGTTTAAAGGGCGAATGGATGGTTTTGTTCAAAAGGTTATAGAATTAATAAAAATAAATTAGGAGAGAACTTATGAATAAAAAAGAAATACCAGACATAGTAAAAGACTTAATTGAGATTAATAGAAGGTTATCTTATGATTTGTGGAATGTGAGTTGCTTCAATAAAAAACCATCTGGTTTATCGCCACGGTTGATCTTTCCTGTAAAACGTACTAATGAGGAAATTAGAATAAGCGAGCAAGAAGCAAGGATTTTATATTGTAACATTTTAAATAATTTAAATTATTTTTACTCAATCGAAACACCTACGAATGAAACTTACCAACAAACTGGAAATACTCCTTTAAGTGCTCTTTCTGATTTAAGTATTTATACTTATATCAATAAAGATAATAAAAATAACAATAAAGATAATGAAGAGAATAAAAAAAATTTTGAAAAAATGGCGAATGTCGAGCTCAAAGCACACAATCCAGCTACTAAAGATATTAGTAAAGATATTGAGAAAATTATAAAAGAGGGACTTGAAGGTAATTGGTTTCATATTTTAAAGAATATTGATAAAGGCACTCTTCCTTCAGTTTTTGATAAATTTATTTTCTCTTTGAAAGAGCATAGTAACAAAGGTAGTAAAATTTCTATTTTATTTTGTGTATGTATTTTAGAAAAAAAATTTAGTATTATAAAATATTTTAAATGGAATAAAAATGATGGCAATTTAATTCGTTATTTAGATAAATTTTTTGTATTGAGTCATGTAAAAAACAGAAACATTAATGAACAAAAAAAATTACTTAGAGATAATAATTGGTTAATGATTGAATCATAATAAATAGAATTGAGTAATTACAAAACAGATATTATAAAAATTTTTATAGGAAAAAATTAAATACAAATATCAGAAAAATATTTTACAGAGGATTGGAGAGCTCTTAAATTTAAGGATGAGAAAGAATGGTTAAAGGCAATTGATATTTTTTATGATAGATTAAGTAGTAGATTTTTAAAATATATTAATAAAATAGAAAAGTACAAATACTCTGGCTTTGCAGTTATGGCCCTAGATTGCTTATTAATTGAGACACTTCAGCAATTTAGTGATGGGGTTCCAAATAATAAAGGTCATAGCAAAAGAAGATATGTAAAATATTTGATAGATAATTTTGATGAATTTGATAGTGACATAGCTAAAATGTTTTATGATAAAATAAGATGTGGGATACTGCACCAAGCTGAAGTAAAATCGAGCTCAAGAATAAGGATAGATAGTGACTTGCCTATAGTAAAATATTCAAAAGACAGGAAGGGGTTAATAATAAATAGAAGAAAATTTCATAAAAATTTATTGGAAATCATTAATAATTATATTGATGAATTAAAAAATTCTGAAAACATAGATCTTAGAAAAAATTTAAGAAAAAAAATGGACTTTATTTGTAGAATAAATAACCAATAACAATAAATATATTTTATAATAAACAAGAAGAAGAGTGTATGGAGTTAGGTCTAGAAATATAATAAAAGCCATATTATCTTTGCAGCACAACCAGGTCATTACGAATATAATTTTCAGGAGCAATTTGTTACATCACTTCCAGAAGAAATACTATGCAAAACGATCTTTCTTGATGTTAAAAAATTGGGGGGAGATATGAAAAGTGATATTTTAAGACCCCATAATGTTCCTGAGAATAAATTATAAAAAATGTCTAAATATTAAAACAGTTTTTAAATTATTTAAGAAAAAATGAGAATTTTATTTATAGCTTTGAATAAAAATGGAGTTTTGATTCTATGAGTAATTATAAAAATTTTATAATTTGCGAAACGATAAAATCAATGGAACAAGGGAAATTCCAGTGTTTTTGCCTTGATTTTTTACCAATTTATGACTCAAAATGTAAAGGATTAAAAAGATCTGGCCATACAGCGGGAGGGAAAACAAGGAAAGGTACCCCTGATATGTTTCTTACATTAGAGGACGGAAAGATAATTGCAGGTGAGTGTAGTACCAAAAAAGATTATTGGAAACAAAAAGAAGATTTCAATAAATGGAAACCCTGTAAAGATATCAATAAATGCATTGAAGAATTTAAAAATGATTTAAAGGAAATTATATTATGCTCCAATCAAGAACAACCAACTAATAAACCTAAGATAGATTCTGAAATTATTAAATTTGCAGGAAATAAAACTTCTGCAATTATCTCAATTTATGATTGTGCGAAGATAGAAAATATTTTATTTACAAATATAAAAAATCCCCTATTTAAATTAATTTATGAAAATTATTTCCCTGATTTATACGAAATAGAACTTAGTAAATTATATGCTCAGAAGAATTTTGAAGAAGAAATTAGTAAAATGATAAGTGTATCAATAAAAAATGAATTACTTCCGTTAAAAAAAGAAATAGGCACAGATGAAACAAAATATCAAAGAGATACTTTACCTTGTCCAGGGGAAATAACAAGAATTGTACCAAATGGTTTTTGTATTTTAAAACCAATGGGTTCCATTTATACGTTATTGGGAGTTCCTAAAATTGGTAAAACCTCATTAGTTGCTGGATTTACGAATCAATGGCAAAAAGAACAGATAGAAATAAAATGGTATGATTGCCCACATGATAAAGAAGGAATAAATGAGATAATAAATGTAATTTTTCTGAATATATGTAAAAAATTCCTTTTACCAGATAAATTCTTAGAATTAAAAGAAAATAAAATTAGTATTTACTCATTAGATAAAATATTTATTAAAAAACAACCTCAAATTCCAACTATATATATTATTGACAATGCTGAGTTTTTATTAAGCGAAGGTAAACCTGTTTTAAATATATGCGAAATATTAGAAAAAATAAAATCCTTAGATCTTTTACCTAATTTTGGATTCATATTTATCAGTAATAGAAGCCTTAAAAATGATTGTCCACTTATATCAAAAGAAGTAGGTGCTCCGTTTTGGACAAAAAAAGAAATACTAGAATTATTATCCTTAAAAATACCTGATTCTGAATATTATAAGAATAATTCTTACTTAGATATTCTTATGACCAAAAGCTACGGCCACCCGTTGATAGCTTTAGCACTTACAAGAAAATATAAAACCCTATCCGATTTATTCTTATCTATTATTAAAATAGATCAATATGTTGATAAAGGATTAGAAGCAGAAGTGAAAAAACTACTTTTTGAAGATATTTTAGAAAATAACGATTTTAAAAATTTTGTTCTACGGCTTTCACCATTAATATATCCTTTCACCGAAGAAGTATTTAAAGTAATTAGTGATAAAATTAAGCCCGTAATTTCATATCCAACTAATTTGATTATAGATAAATTAATTGGAACTGTTTTAGAAGGCAACAAAAAAAGTGGATATAGAATAGCAGACATTTATAAAAGTGTAGCCCAACAGTATTTAGGCAATGAACAAAGAAATGAAATATTTGTTGTTGTTAGTGATAAATTATTGATACCAGATGGGAAAATATTAGATGCTGATAGAACAATTAGTGGTATAATTTATGCTTTTTTAGCAGGGAAAATTGAAAGTGCTTTTTATTGGACGATGGTTATTTTGCAATCAATAAATAATCAGAAGCTTTCTAAAATACAAAAAAAACATATTATTACACGTCTTGAACCAATTTCTTTTCGGAATCCTCCCAAAGAATTAAAATTATTAATACAATATTATACCGTGCTAGTATCTATGGCGATAGCTTATGCTAATATAGAAAATAATAAAAAATCGATAGAATTATTGAATAAAATAAAAATGCCATCTGAAAACATTGCAGATAAAAAACTTAAAGAAAGTTTTTTACTCACAGTTGAAGTTGCAAAATATTATAAAATGCTTTTATATGCAGGAATAAATGATATAAATAATTTATTAATTACTTTAAATGGAATAGATTTTAAAATTTTTAAAAATATTTTATCTGAAGAAGATTTTAATTTAATATTATTTTTTAAGGAATTAATTCCAGCAACACCCTTGAAACAAATACCTCCGAATCTTATAAAAAAAATAATAGACTCTGCTGATTTAAATAGTGAAAAAGATATTACCAATTTAATATTTATTGCTTCACATCTCGGTATACACATTGATAAAGAAAATATGAACATTGAAGAGTTTGTTAAATTATTACCCTCGGATAACCCTATATCGGAAATACTTCAGAATATTATTAAATCCCAATATGCTTTTCAAAAACAAAATGCCAAAGAATCTCTTAAACATTTAAATATTTCAATATCTTTATGTAAAGAAAAAAAGTTAGGGAACGAATCTGTTAAAAGTGTTATTAGCCAAATGCAGGGTGATACTTATTATATGTTGCATGACAATAGGAATGCAAAAAAAGCTTATTTAAAATATTTAAGATATTATTCTAAACTTTATAAAAAAGATTTTATTTATGGATGGGTGAACTACAGATTAGGTTTACTTTCTGATAACTCAAAGAAGGCAGCGAATTACTTTGAAAAAAGCAGTATTATTTTTAATCGATATAGATATGAAGATCTGTGTGCTAGAAGTGAAGGGGAAAGGGGTGTTGCACTTGTACAATTGAAACAACCATATAAATTTGTGAGGATTTCTGAGTGGATGATTAAACGATATTTCTTACGAAACAAATTAAAAGTTGGACCTGCTGTTTCTATAGCTTTAGCACAACTAATAAGAATTCAGTCTGATTTGAAAAATACACCTTTAATTGAAAGCAAGGAGAAGATTTATCCAAAATTTGAACGAGGAGTTTATAATAGAGTACTAGTAGAAGCCAAGCCACAGGGTACGGGCATTATGGCATTTTTTTCTTTAGCAACTACTTATTCTTTACTTGGTTACACAAATAGAAAAATAAAATCATTAAGGATAGCTTTGAATTTTAAACCAATCAATTTAATTGATTTTAATTCAAAAGTGCTTGCTAGTAATGAATTATTGATGGAGATAGTTCAGTCAGGAAGTTTAAAGGAAATAAGTAATATAATTATGGAAATTATTTTAATTGAACCTGAAAAAGTTAGAGGCGGATTACAATATTTATCATCGTGTGCATTCCGAGCTATTGATAAAAATATTTCTTTTCTTGAAAATCCACGAAAAGAGGAACTAATAAAGATAGTTACAAAAATTGAATCCTATTTAAAAGAGTCACAAAATAAAAATTTAAATTGGTGGTTAGCAGAAATATATTTAATTAAAGGAAAACTATCTGTAGATATTCCTAAAAAGAATCAACAATATTCTTACTGGAATAAAGGCTATAAATATGGAATTGAATCTGATAATCAAAATGTAATTATTGAGTCAGCTCATTATCTAAGCTTTGTTTATGCTGATTTTTCTGAAAGTATAAAAGATTTAGCAGAAATACAATTTAGTATTATAAAAGGAATTTCTTCTCAAAATTGTAATTTTGAAAGGCTGGAAGGTATAGGAAATAATCTTTTTAACGGCTGGAAAAATTTAGATTGGAGAAGGTTATCAACAGGCGATCTTAAAGCAAAACATGCTTTAATGGATGGGGCGAAAGAACTTAAAAAAGCTAATTATAATGCCCAAGAAGCATCTCCAATTATGATATTGTTGCTTTGTAGCATTTTCGATTTTAAAGATAAAATTACTGAATGGGCAGGGAATTTAATTCAAGAAGAAAAAGTTGATAATATTCCGGATTTTGTTAAGGATAAAATAAAAAATTATTTGTAATTGAATAAATAGTGACACATCCCATTTTCTAAATAGGGAAGGCGTACTAACTCAATAATCCGGTAACTTTTTCTAACTTTTCGTATGGGGCCTGATAAGTCTAGGTTCCCAATGTCTTCTTAAATTATTAGAATATGGCAGGAGAAAGAACATTATTATGCTTTTATTATATTTTAAGAAATTATACTATATCAAATAGGAGTGTCACTACATAAATTATCCATACTGAGTATTTTGTAAATTATTTGAAAAATATAAACATGCAAAATAATAAATTTAATCGGAGGGGATCTTAATGTCGACAGAAATAAAAGTATGGCAAATAAACAATGGTAAATTAGAAGAAAACAAAACTTCGTTGGTTGGATCAGGAAGAAAAGAAGCAGAAGATCTAGAAAAATGGATTGTAAGCGATCCTAATATTATAGGTCAAGATATATTAATTATTGGGGAGCAAGTTCAAACTAGGTCGGGGGTGATAGATTTCTTAGGGATAGATCAATTGGGTAATTTGCTAATAATTGAGTTAAAAAGAGACAAAATCCCAAGAGTAGCTTTAGCACAAGCAATTGATTATGCTTCTGATGTTGCCTCTTGGGAGATAGAGAAAATTAATGAACTTTGTTTAAAACTTAGAAATCAAAATTTAGAAGATTATCTTAATGAAAATTTTGAAAATATTGATTTAGAAGATTTGGCAATCAATAAAGCTCAAAGAATTTTGCTAGTAGGATTTTCAATCGAGGAATCTTTACAAAGGATGATTGAATGGCTATCAAATACGTATAACGTAAATGTAAATGCATTATTGCTAAAATATTTCAAAACTAAAAGCGAAGATGAAATGTTAGCTAGAACGATGATTATCCCTGAGGAAATTGAAAAAGAAAGAATTAGAAGAAAACAATTTCAGATTTTAATGTCTGATGAGCCGGGAAATTACGAAGATGAAGAATTAGAAGAACTATTAATTAAATATTTAACCGAAGATAGAAAGACACCTAAAAGAATTAAAAATATATTAATTCCATTAGGTCTAGAAAATGATATAGTAACTAGAGAAATGATTAAAAAAAGCCTAATAAAAAATAACGAGACAGATGATGAAGGGAAGGCAGGTATAATTATAACCTCAATTTCAAGGGAGATAGGATTTAAAAATAGAGACTATTTGAGACAGGTGATTCAATATGATAGACCAAATCCTTGGGAAAAAGAAAATTATAAATTAGTTGAAAAATATAAAACCTTGCTTAAAGAAATTTTAAATGAAATAAATAATTAGGAAATCTTAAAGAGGTCAAGGCCAACACCGGAGATTATTCTTCTAAATCAATAATCCGGTAACTTTTTCTAACTTTTAGTATAAAGTTAATTGCTGGGTCAATTGTAGTTCTCTCTGTTCTTTTAGTTCTCTATGGTCTCTTGATTGGATTTTAGAGGCAGATAAAAAAAATAGCAAAAAGTTACAATTTGAAGTTTCACCTAAAGTTGAGCATAAACGAAGTAGTTCGGTTATTTTAAGTTAGTCGAAATATGACTTTTAACAGAGGTTTTTAGGAATGAATATTATCAAAAATAAAATAAAATCTTATATCTTTTTTACTTTTTTAATCAGTTGGTTACTCTGGCTTCCTGGTATTCTTCAATCATTTTCACTAATAGATTTATCTAATAAATTGACATTTTCACTTGGAATGATAGGTACAATTATTCCATCAGTTATTGGTCTCATCTTATTAATAAATGAAAAACAATTAAAAAAAGCATTAATAGATTTATTTAGATTTAGACTAGACTTATGGATAATTCTTTCTATTCTAATACTTCCATTAGCTATAATAATTACTCATATTATTAACATCTTTTTTTTAAAAGGTACTGTTCCCATCATAACTGAAACATATAAGATTCCTTTTCAATTTATTATAATCCTCATTATTGCCGGTCCCTTAGGAGAAGAAATCGGTTGGAGAGGATTTTTACAAAGTAAAATAAAAGAAAAATATTTAAGTGTAATTACAGGATTAATAGTAGGATTAATTTGGGCTATTTGGCATCTTCCAATTTTCTTAATTAAGGAAATGCCGCACCGGAAATTGCCATTAGATCAATTTATAATTACACTTATTTTAATTTCTATTATAATCAGTTTTTTTCAAATAAGAGCTAAAAGTGGAATATGGCCAGCTTTAATAATACATACTTTTGTAAACTTAACAATGGAAGTAACACCATTATACAACGAAAAAGAGCATACACTTTGGATAATTGCTAATTGTGTATTATTTTTAACTGTAATTATTCTTATTGTATTAGAATTAATAGAAAATATACAAAAAAGTCACACTTCGACTAACTGAGCGTATAAGAAATTGTTGCAGTTTGTTATTTTTTACAAAATATTTGTTGATAGTATAAAACTTTTTAATATAATTAAAAAAGGTTTAGTTAAAAATGCAACAACTTCTCATACGCTCGGGAAGTTATGTGAAATTCCGAACCCCGCCTTTAAAAGAGGTAAATTTATTAAGATATGGTTAATGATTTAATATGGTGAACAAAATGAATAGACCTGTAAAAACATATCCCACAATTGGCGTATGTGGACTTGATTGTGGCTTATGTCCAAGATACTACACGGTAGGACCTTCGAGATGTCCTGGATGTTGTGGTCCTGATTTCTTTAACAAACATCCATCATGCTCCTTCGTAACTTGTTGCGTTAAGAAAAAGAATCTTGAAGTTTGTGCTGAGTGTTCAAACTTTCCGTGTTCTAAATTCAAAAGTGATGAAGAATATCAGCAATTGAAAGAATCTTCTTCTTACCCATCGTACAAAAAAGTTATGCCGAATTTGAATTTTATAAAAAAACATGGAATTGAAAAATTTGTAGGGCAGCAGAAAAAACGAATTAAATTACTTGAAACAATGATAGAGAATTTTGATGATGGCAGATCGAGAAGTTTTTTCTGCAAGGCAGCAACCTTACTTGATTTAACAAGTTTAGAAAACTCATTTGATGCGGCATCCAAGAAAATAAAAGCAGATAATATCGAATCAAACGATATTAAAACCAAAGTAAAAATTCTTAAGAGCATCCTTAGCGAAATTGCTCTCAAGAAAGGAGTAGAATTAGTTAAGAAAAAGAGGTAACATATGAGTAAAGATTCAATTTTGGCGGGGTTCGGAACTCTGTGTCGCTTCGCTCCTTGCCCTTCGGGTCATATAACAGCGGATAAAAGGCTCACTTCGTTCGCCCAAATGCATCACACTTCGCAAAGCCCGAGAACATTAGGTGAAAGACCCGGAGATAATATTATATTGAATTGATATATTTATATAAAAGGACTAAATATGAAAACAAACAAATTTGACTGGAATAAGCTTTCACAATTATCAGTTATCCAATTCCTATTAGCTACATTTATACCAAGTGCTTTTGCGTTTATGGGATTTCATTTTATTGCACCAAGGTTAGTAACAAATGGAATACCTGCTCTTTATGCATGGTTAATAGTTGCTAGTACAATGCTTCTGATATTGGTTATCATAGCTATTATATTATTGCTTCGAGAAGCAAGAAAACTAGAAGTGCCTCTTTCTACTCGAGTGTGTTTTCGTAAACTATCAATTAAAGAGTGGCTAATTTATATATTATTATTTATCATTTCAGCCGTTATTTGTTTGGGAGCATCAAAACTCGTAGTACCTATGATAAATATGATTGGTTTTAAAATTCCTTCATATACACCATTTTTCTTAAATCCCGAAATTAACCCTGCTACATCAGATTTAGCAACCCTTGCACCTGGGGTTCAAATCATTGGAAACTATGGACTGGTTGTCTTTGTTGCAATTACCATACTTCTTAATGTCCTTGCAGAAGAGTTTTACTTTAGGGCCTGGATGTTACCAAAACTATCCAAATATGGAGCAGGTGCCTGGGTTATAAATGGTTTTTTATTTGCTTTTTATCATACATTTCAACTGTGGCTGTTGCCTGTACTTCTTATCGGAAGTTTAATTATGGCGTTTATATTCTATAAAAGCAAAAGTATTTGGCCAACATTGATTGGGCATCTTGTAACAAATTTCTTGTTTAGTTTATTAGGAATCCTTTTATTAGTAATGGGCAGTATCCCAAATACATGAAAACAGTAAGTTGTTTTCTAACCAACATTTTGGCTGATTGAAAATGAAATATATTAGAAAAGAAGCTGAGCCCATTACCGAACACGGTGTAAAAGACTATTCTTCGCTCCGTACAATTTCGGCCTCGCCAAACTTCTTTTACACCGATACCGTTATGCGACATATTTCAAACATATATGGAGATAAAATAATTTTAAAAACAACTAAGGGAGATAATTATGGTTGCCAATACTAAATATGATGTCATTGTCATAGGGGCTGGCATGGGAGGTTTGAGTACAGGAGCCTTCTTAGCGAGAGAGGGGAAAACAGTCTTAATTCTGGAGAAGCATAACAAGCCAGGGGGTTATGTAACTTCTTTTACTAGAAAGTGTTACACCTTTGATTCTGCCATATTTCATTTGACTGACATGGGAGAAGATCAGACAATATCTCAATTTATCAGGTTTTGGGGAGGCGAGGTTAGCTCAAGAAAAATACTATATAAATTTCGGTATTTTATAGGTAATAAGGAATACTTGATAGACGGCAGAAATGCCGAGAAGGATCTTATGAGTTACTTCCCCGAGGAGAGTAGCGCCATCAGGAAACTCTTTTCGATTTCTGCAAGGATGATTGATGAGATGATGGGGCAGGGTCCACCGAAACCACCCTATGAGATGAATTTCTTTGAAAAGATAAGTTTTGGAATAACAAGCCTCTTTAAGAAACCGGTGTTTCTTAAATACTATTCAAAGCAGTCGGTTGAGGTTTTGAAAAGTCTGTTTAGAGACAAAACGCTGGCAAGCATCATTTGGGCGTACTATCCTATTCATAGTCTGGTGTTTGTTGGACATGCTTTCGGGTGGGAGATGGCAAAGAGAGATGAGAACTATTACCCAGAGGGAGGGATGCAAGCGATACCAGATGCCACCGTCAAGGCACTGGAGAAAAACGGTGGGAAGATCCTTCTTAACTCAGAGGCTGAGAGAATCCTTGTCAAAGATAGGCGGGCTATTGGAGTTAGATGCATAGACGGTAGTGAACATTATTCTGACATAGTTATCTCAAATGCTCCCATTCACCATACCCTATTTAAGCTTCTTGAAAGGGAGCCTGGGCTTAAGAGGTTGAGAGCTGAGGTAGAGAAGCGT
>Ga0209991_10000236_pt1 | contig 24800 bp, 22 predicted proteins | sample ChitaG_FD_183167 | JGI IMG/M metagenome (GOLD analysis project Ga0209991, IMG submission 183167) | Deep subsurface microbial communities from South Pacific Ocean to uncover new lineages of life (NeLLi) - Chile_00310 metaG (SPAdes)... | ecosystem: Environmental > Aquatic > Marine > Oceanic >... | reverse complement strand
CCGTCGGATTCTCCGGCCGATTTCGCTACCCCGGGCCTGTCTCGCCGATAATCAAATATGAACACACAAATCCCATTCAACTGTGTTCGCTTTTGGGACAGCCTCTCCTCATCTGCCCCAAGAGACAGGTACCCTACAGCTTGCGGTGGGTTAGGTTGGAGGCATAGTGACCGTGGGCGGCAGACGTCCTCGTCTGCCCCAAGAGACCGGTACCCCACCACTTGCGGCGGGTTAGCTTGGAGACAAAATGATTAAACGACTGATCCTGCTTTTCCTTATTTTGATTGTCCTTGCCGCCGGGACTCTTGCCTACCTTGTCTTTGGCGAGGTGGAGATTCCCCAGCCCGGTGTCGCCACGGTAATCGTCAAGAAAGGCGCCCACACGGCCCAGATCGCCAATGATCTCGACCGCCAGGGTCTGCTCCGTTCAAAAACCGTTTTCCTTTCGTTAGCTCGCCTGGGCGGAGTAGACCGGCGCATCAAGCCGGGACGCTACGATTTCACCGACCGCATCTCGACTTACCAGATTCTCAAAGACCTGTATGACCAGAACGCGGTGATCGTCAAAATCATCTTCCCCGAAGGGTGGCAAATCGAGAGGTTCGCCGACCTGCTCGAGGAGAGGGCCGGAGTATCCGCCGCACGGTTTGATGCGTTGTGTCGTGATTCGGTGCTTCTGGAGGAGTGGGATATTCCCACCCCCACCGCGGAAGGGTATTTGATGCCCGCGGCGTACGGGTTTTACTGGGGAATTGAACCGGAGGAAATTGTCGAAATGCTGCTTGCCGGCACACGCCGGCTGTTTTCCGATTCCCTTATCGTGCGCACGGAAGGTTTGGGCTGGAATGTACATCAGACCCTGACGATGGCCTCGCTGATCGAGGCCGAGGCGGGGGTGGCCGAGGAGCGACCGCGTATCTCGGCTGTATTTCACAACCGATTACGTCAAGGTTACCGACTCCAGTGTGACCCCACGGTGATTTACGCCCTGGATGGCCTCAACCGCCCGCTCACCCGTAAAGACCTGGAGATCAAATCCCCTTACAACACGTACCTGCACTATGGCCTCCCCCCCGGCCCCATCTGCAACCCCGGCCGCCCGGCGGTGCTGGCCGCCCTGTACCCGCTCGACTCAAAAGAGCTATACTTCGTCGCCCGAGGCGACGGCACCCACATCTTCTCCGAAACCCTAGCTGACCACAACCGCGCCCGCCGCCAAATCAAACGCCTCCACCGATAGGGAAATTAACAGGGCGCCAGTGACCTTCGACATTAATGAGACTCAGAGCTTAGATGATCTTTTGGTCTTCCCCCAGTTTCGTTGACACCTGGTTAATGTGTTTGGGTCGCGATTTGACTCTTATACTCCACGGGGCTCAGATAGCCGAGTGTTGAGTGCAATCGCTCCCGGTTATACCATCCCTCGATCCAGGCCACTACCGCGCTTTTGGCCTCGCGGCGCGTTTCCCAGCGGACGCCGGCGACGAGTTCGGTCTTCAGGCTCGCAAAGAAGCTCTCCACCACCGCGTTGTCCCAGCAGTTGCCCTTGCGGCTCATGCTCCCGGTCAGCCGATAGCGCTCCCGCATGGCTTCCACATCCTCCGACCCGTACTGTGAGCCGCGATCAGAGTGCCAAATCAATCCGGCATCGACCGGTCGCGCCCCAAGTGCCATACCCAACGCGGCGGTTACCAACTCTGCCTCCAGTGTCTCCCGCAAGGACCAGCCGATGACGCGGCGGGTGCCGACATCCAGCACCACCGCCAGGTAGAGCCACCCTTCCTTGGTCCACAAGTAGGTGATGTCCCCCGCCCACGCCCGACCCGGGGAGCCCACCGCAAAGTTCCGCGCCAACACATTCTCGTGCACGACCTTTGTGTTCCGAGAATCGGTCGTGACCCGATAACGCTTGGATCGCTTCGCTCGCAAGCCGTCTTTGGCCATGAGTCGCGCCACGCGATTCTCACCTACACAATGCCCTTGTCGCCGCAACTGTCCCGTAGGACCTTTTGCTGCGCGCATGGCTCGCTCGAATCTCCACCAGCAACGCCTCATTTGCCACGGCGCGTTCGCTCGGAGAACGCTTCTTCCAGGCATGGTACCCTTGGGATGTCACGGACAGCACGCGGCACATGGTCGTGATCCGGAAGGTGTCTTCATGCCACCGGATAAACGCGAACCTCAACGGCACTCCTTGGCGAAGAACGCCGTCGCTTTTTTTAGGATGTCCCGCTCCTCCTTCACCCAGGCCAGTTCGATCTGCAACCGCCGGATCTCTTCCTCTCCGGTGAAGTAACCAGCTCCCGAGCCGTTCCCACCAGCCGAACCCTTCTCCACCGCACGCTTCCAGTTGCGCAGAACCTGCTCGTGAAGGCCCAGCTCACGCGCCACTTGGGCCAAAGGCCGCCCACTACGGACGAGCAGGCGCACCGCCTCCTCTTTGAACTCTGCCGTAAATCGCCGTCTCTTGCCCTTCACCTGCCTGCCGCAGCCAGGTCAGACACCTCCTGCGGCAGTATCGCCCCGCACTTATCAGGTGTCAACCGAATCGGGGGAACTCCACCCTGCTATTTGTGTAGTTTCTTGCCTTGAATCATTCCGTACTTGCCTGCTAATTGAATGTTGTGGAAAAAGATAGTACAACCGTTGCCGTCGTTATCGTCACCTACAACTCGGGGGAGGATATTATGTCGTGTTTGGAGGGGGTGTTGCAGGGTAAGGGTGGGGGTGCGGTGGAGGTTGTTGTGGTGGATAATGCGTCGGGGGATGGGACGGCTGATGTGATTGAGGGGGAGTTTCCGGATGTTCAGCTGATAAGAAATGAGAAGAATCTGTACTATGCGGCGGCGTGTAACCAGGGGGTTAAGACCGCTGGGGGTGACTCACGGTTTATCTTACTTTTGAATCCGGATGTCCAATTGGGTGAGGATACTCTGGGGCAGTTGGCTGATTATCTGGTGAATAGTGCTAATGTAGCGGCGGTTGCGCCGCGGCTGGTTTATCCGGAGGGGGAAGTGCAGCAGTCGGTGCGGCGGTTTCCGACGTATGCAACGCTGTGGTATGAGCTGACCGGGCTGAGCAAGCTGTTTCCGCGGCATCGGGTATTCGGGGGCTGGCGGATGAATCTGGAAAACGTGGGAGAGGCAATCGACGTCGATCAGCCGATGGCTTCCTGCTTGTTAGTTCGTCGTAAGATCTGGGAGTCACTCGGGGGGTTCGACGAACGTTTCCCGATGTTCTTTAACGACGTCGATTTCTGCTATCGGATGAAAAGATCAGGCGGGCGAATTGTGTATCTGCCGCAGGCGCGTGCGGTCCACCGGCCGGGCAGTTCGGTCAGGCCGGTCATGGCGAAGATGGTGTGGTTTTCTCACCTGGGGTTCCTGCGTTTCTTGCGCAAGCACTACCGATCATCCCTTGACGACTTCAAGTATACCCTGACCGCGCCGTTTGTTCTGGTTGGGGCGCTGATGCGTTCGGTATTCTGGTGCTTGCGAAAAAAGACCTAGCCCACTTTTATCATGAGTTTGTATTTAGGCTGTCACAATGTTTTGAACGACAGGCAGTATGAGAAGAATGAGATTGCCACAGCGCTTCGCGCTTCGCAATGACGCGGCTGGGTAAGCGTGCGCGGTATCCGGGCAAAAAAACGCGCCGGATTATAAGGCGCGTTTTCTCAACTTGCGGGAAGGGCGGTGCGGACGACCTTCCCGAATTGCCGGCCGTTGCGGCCTGGGGGTCTATGTGGTAAGCGAGTTATCTGAGTAAGACCATCTTTTTTAATTCGGTTGTCTTACCTGCGTGCAGGCGGTAGAAATACACACCGCTGGCCAGGGGTGAACCGTACTTGTCTTTTCCATCAAAGATGACATTGTGGCGGCCGGCGGGGAGCACGTCATTTATAAGTGTAGTTACCCGCCGCCCCAGGACATCATAGACGTTTAGACAAACTTGTTCCGTCACCGGGATAACAAAGTCGATAGTCGTAGTCGGGTTGAAGGGATTGGGGTGGTTTTGCCCGAGCGCCAGGGGCAACGGACTGCCTCCCTCTTCGTCATCGAAACCGGCGACGATGGGTACAATCAGCTGGGAGGTAAGAGGCAAGAAGCCGGGCTTGGAGATCGTGATATCGTGACCGCCGAGACGGTCTGGGCCGGAGATCCAAGCTACAATTCCGCTTACGTCGGTCTCCCCGACAAATAACACCGTGTCGGCATAGGCGGCGGTGACCCACGCCCCGGTCAGAGGGCTGCCCCCGTGGGTCACGCTAAACTCCACCGAACCCGAGCCTACCGTCACCCGCGTGGGGAAATCAGCCTCCATCACCTGCGGCAGGTCTCTCCAGTAGGGCATGGCCGGGTCGCCGTAAAGGTTCAGGCCGAAATTCTGATCGCGATAGTAGGGGAAATTGGTCTTGGCCAGGGTGAGGGCCACCCCGATCTGCTGCGGCACAGTGGGGTCGAACGCATATTCGGCAAACTTACTTAGTATCAGGTACGACGAGCCTACCCAGCCCCAGCGAGAATGGGCAATGACAGCGACCGCCCCGCCATTTGGTTTCTGCGCCAGAAGTTCGCTAACGTTGAAACCCCAGAATCCCCCGAACAGTGGACCGTCCATATCAAACCCGCCGAAATTGCAGGCCACCGAGAGGAATATCCCCGGCGGGCCGCCCGCGGACAGTAAGTTCAAGTGACCATGCCCGTCTCCGTTTGACCCGGAGGTCCAGACATATGATTTCGGCCACTCGTTAATCCCCGCCGAGCGCAGGATAAACCCGTCAGCACGTCCGTGGTTGATCACTGTAATCCAGCCCCATCCCAAACCGGCTTGTTCAACAAACCCGGCCCCTTCCGGCGTCTGGGGATCGGGGAGTGAGCCTGTTGGGTTTTCCGCTTGGCTCGCTAAATCGAGCTCGAAGTGCTCCGGGAAATTGGACCCGATTATGGTATGCTGGCCCTCGCCGTTGTTCCAGTCACGCATTTGATCGGCGCACGTGAACAAGGCACGGGTCAGATATGAAGGGTCACCACTACCCGGATTAGTCTCGTAAGTGAGAATCTTCTCGACAATCGTCTCCATTTGCTGGGCGTCCGCAGCAAGCAACCTTCCCAGGTAGATCTCCGGGTAGACGTCGGCGCTGTCGTGCAGGTGTTCGCCGTAAATTCCATCGCCATCGGTATCCCACTCGCCGGTCAGATCGGCATAGTACAAATCACAGATCTGCATATTCTCGTAAGCGGGCATCGAGTCGGTGTATCCATGATAGGCATACCGGATGGGGATGACCGTCTCATCGCCACCCAGAACGCAGAATTGCAACCCGCCGGCGTACGCCGCGGAAAGATAAGCGCGGACTTGTGCCGGAACGTCTTCACCGGGATACGTAGAGGTGATTTCAGCGATGAGCGCAATCCCCACCCGGTATCCCTGCTTTTGTCGCCACTCGGCCAGGGGGTGCAGAGACGCGGTCAGCGCTTCGTTGGTGATTATTACGTAGTCAACCTCGGTGGGCGTGCCGGTCTGGATCGTCCGTGCTTGCTCGGTTGTGGACGCGCGTGCCAGGTCGATCAGTGAAAAGTCGTTGCGGTAAAAGCTCCACAAATCTTCGTGTCCGACTTCCGCTGACGCCGGCGTGATGAAACCCGCCTGGCTAGCGGCCGGTCCATCTGCCGATACCCGGATCTCCGCCCACCGGATGACCTGAAGAAGATTCTGCTGCGGATAATAGCGGAATGGGCACCATAAAATTGAAAGCACCGGCTGTCCCCGCCAGGTCTCATACAACGCCAGCCGGCAGCTTTCCGGCGGATACGAAGAAGAGGGGAAATCCACCGGGCCCTTTGCAAGCCCTGCTGAAGGCGTGCTCTCACCACGCGTTTGTACCGGGGGGAGTGTGGGGGCAAGTGGGGCCGCCAGCCGGATCGTGTCGGCCTGGCGGATGACCAACCGGGGGGAGCCGGTCCCGGCAAAATGATCGGCGGACAGAAAAAAGTGCTTCCACGGCAAAGCCGGTTCGCCAATCGGAGAATTGGCAAAACCGCCGGGAGTGGAAACCACAATCAGCCCGTCCTCCAGACGGATTTCGTACTCGTCAATGGTTACCGACGCGCTGGGCGACCCTGCAGCCGCGCAGTGGGCAGCCGGGCATAACATCAGGAGTGATATGAAGATATAGCCTATAGCGCGCGGCATCAGTGGTTCTCCGGACGATCTTTCGGTGATCAGTAGTCTCCTCGCGGGGGGACTTCGCAACGGGGATGCCGTAGAGCTCTGGATAAAGTGCTTTATGAAGGCATTCGCGCAACATGCTGACCGGCATTATGATCGATGGCGTAAGAAATTATCGAAATTGCTCGGAGAGTGAAGTTGAGGAATTGACACCAGTGAACCTGTTGGAGCAATCCCACATACGACTGCAAAAAACCAAGAAGCCGCCGTAAGAGAAAAAAAGGCATCGTTATAAGTTTTTGCTTGACAGTACACTACGACAGATGTTTTTGTGATGTGGAGGGAAGTGGATGAATATGGATGAGTGGGGTTAAAGATAGGTGTTTCCTGTTGAGAGGTGGAGAACCAAGTCGAATCCGGGTCCCGATAACTCATTGTTTACTATGCTATTGCGGCGGATTATTTCACCTGGGCCCTTAAGGGGAATAACATCTTAGAGTAGTCTCGTATGCCTGGTCTGATTGGGGAATACAAAGGAACGCTCGATAGTAAGGGCCGCTTAATCCTGCCCGCGGGGCTGCGAAAGTCCAAGTCGGCAACCCTGGACGCGTTTGTGTTGACCCTGGGGTTTAATAAGTGTCTGTTCTTGTTTCCGATACCAGAGTGGGAAAAGATCGAGCAACGGCTGGAGAGCTATGCTTTTACCCACCAGGATGCCAACTTCTTTTTGCGGATGTTGATGTCTCACGCCTCCGAGGTCAACCTTGACCGGCAGTATCGGATAACCATTCCGCCTAAGTTGTTGACCAAGGCCGCGATCGAGCGAGAGGTATTGATCCTGGGTGCGGGGCGACGAATCGAACTCTGGGTGCCGGCTGCGTTTGATGAATATGTAAAAGGTTTTGATAAGACTTACGAGCAGGTAGCGCAGCAATTGATGGTTTGAAAAACGGCGGGTGGGGACATCGGCCGGTAATGGTCGGGCCGGTACTCCACTACTTGATCGGCAATCGGGAGGGTCTTTTCGTGGATGCCTGTCTGGGCACGGCAGGGCATGCCCTTCATATATTGGAATCGTTGTCGCCGGGTGGGCGTTTGATCGGCATCGACCGGGACCCGACCGCCGTGGCGCTGGCCCGCGAGCGGTTACATCCCCACCACAAGCGCGTCACGATTGTCCAATCTGATTTCCGGCGGCTGGCCGAGACACTCGCCGAGCTGGGGGAGATGACGATCTCCGGGATTCTGTTCGACCTGGGTCTTTCATCGACACAGTTGGATGACCCTGCCCGCGGGTTTTCCTATACGGCCGACGGCCCGCTGGATATGCGCGCCGACCGCGCGCAGGAGTTGACCGCCGAAAAGATCGTCAATGAATACTCCACGGAGCGGCTGACCGAGATATTCTTCAAATACGGCGAGGAAAGGCGCTCCCGGGAGGCGGCGGCAGGCATCGTCGAATACCGCTCAAAGAAGCGAATCACCACCACCGGAGAGCTGGCGGATCTTTTGCGCCCGGCGCTTGCAGCACGGCATTACTACCGGTCGCTGGCTCGTATCTGGATGGCGTTGCGCATTACAGTCAATAGTGAGCTTACCGCATTGACCACGGGCCTTGCCGCAGCAGTGTCGGCCCTGGAGGTGGGTGGCCGGGTAGTGGTGCTGGCATATCACAGCCTGGAGGATCGTATCGTCAAGACATCCTTCAGGGAATGGTCGCGCCGGTGTGGCTGCTCGCCGGCCCTGGGCCGATGCACGTGCGGCGCAAATCCACTGATCAAAGTGCTCACGCCCCGGCCGGTTACGGCCTCGGCGGAAGAGATTGCCGACAATCCCCGTGCCCGCCCGGCCAGGCTGCGCGCGGCCGAGAAGAAAAAGCCCGGCAGAGTATCACCCTTCCACCGCGAGATGCAGGGAGAAGGCTGATGAAGAAGGGGAAGTTTCGTTTTCTGGTGCGGATTTCGCTTTTGGTGGTCGTCCTGCTGACCCTCTGGGTCTGGCAACGGATTACGGTGGTGAAGACGGTGCGGGCCAATGAGCTTTTGCGGGCACGGGTCCAGTTGAAAAATGAGATGATGGACAAAGTGTCGGCAGAGATTTCACGTCTGCGGCATCACGCGCGCATCGAAAAAATCGCCACCGAACAGCTCGGGTTGGTTCCGACGCGCCCCGGACAGCGACGCTTTATCCCTGAAATGAATGCTGTGCGGGAAAAAGTGGAAAAAGACGGCTGGTACAGGTTTAACAATTCACTTAAGAGGCTGTCAGCGGCGTCAGGCGCGGGTAAGCCGGAAGACAGGCAATCACCATGAGTGGTAGACCGTCCAGGACAGGGGGCAGGTGGCCCCGTGGTTCGGCGGGCCGGGCAAGGTTCGACAATCAGCAATTCGGCCAACTGGTGTACCGCCGGTTGAAGGTCGCCGTAGCAGCGGTGGTGTTGGTCTGGGGGGTCCTGGCCGGGCGGACATTTTTCATTCAGGTTGTCTGGGCTGACCGGCTTACGGAAAAAGCCAGGGTCCAGAACGAACAGGTGGTAGCCATTCCTGCCCCGCGCGGCGAGATCTGCGATCGGAATGGGATGGCACTGGCGGTCAGCTGGCACAATGAATCGTTCTACACCTATCCTGACACGCATAATATCGCGCTTCTGGCGGAGAATCTATCCCTCTTGTTTGCCCGTCCGGAAGAGGATCTGCGCCGGAGTTTGTATAACAAGCGAGAGCAGTTTACCTGGCTTGTGCGCCAGGTCGATGAGCGCACGGCCTCGCGCATCCGCGGCTGGAACATCGATGACGTGTATTCCATGCCTGAGATGACCCGGGCTTACACCAACGGCAGCACGGGTCGCGGGGTGGTTGGCTTTGTGGACACGGACAACCGCGGGCTGGCCGGCATCGAGTATTCCTGCGAGAAGTGGCTGGCCGGGAAGGAAGGGACGGCGGTCACCTGGCGCGACGGTCTGGGACGGAAATACTTCATCGACCCCGTGCGGATTGTCGAACCGATCCCTGGCTGTCGCGTGGAGCTGACGCTGGATGTCGGGTGGCAGATGGTGCTTCAAGACGAGCTGGCAAGGGGCGTTGAAAAATATGGCGCCCGTTCGGGAATGGCGGTGCTTTTGGATTGCCGCACCGGCGAAGTGTTGGCGATGGCCGATGTGTTTCCCGATTCGAATCTGTCGTCGGATAAAGTTACCAAATGCCGGGTGGTGAGCGATGTGTTTGAACCGGGTTCCTCTTTTAAGCTGGTGACCCTTGCCACCGCGCTCAGTGAGGGCGGGCTGTGCCCGTCAGACAGCTTTGATGCCGAGATGGGCAAGGCGCGTTTTTCCAAGCGCTACATTCACGACGAAAAGGAATTCGGTTACCTGACGCTGGCGGATGCTTTCCGCCTGTCCTCGAATATCGTGACCGGAAGGATCGCCAATTTAGTCGGTGGAGAGACCGTTCGCCGCTGGGCTTTGCGCTTCGGGTTTGGCTCGCGCACCGGCGTTATGCTGCCGGCCGAGCAACGTGGTTCGGTTCCCGATCACCGCTGGTCGGAATACGTCACGGCCGCCTTTTCCATCGGCCATGGTGTGTCGGTCACCACGCTGCAACTGGCCAATGCATATGTTAGCTTGGCCAACGGCGGACTACTGATGAAACCGTACATCGTGCGTCTGGTCACCGATGCCCGGGGCGGGATTGTTTATCAAGGAAAGCCCACTGTCCTGCGCCGGGTCATGACGCCCGATGTGGCTGCCCGGCTTCTAACCATGGCGCGATCGGTGGTAGTTGATGGGACAGCGAAGCCGGTGGATGATCCTGATTTTCCCCTCGCCGGGAAAACCGGAACGGCAGAAAAGCCGGATTTGAATACCGGGCGGATGCTCAAGAACAAGTATATCGCGAGCTTTGCCGGTCTCTGGCCTGCGGACAATCCCCGGCTGGTCGGGGTGGTGGTGCTCGACGAACCGCAACCGATTCATTACGGCGGCTGGACGGCAGCGCCGATTCTGTTGAATGTTTTCCGGCGCGGGAGTTGTGCCAATACCCACAAGACCGGCCAGTGGCCAAGGCTGATGGCATCGGTCGCTGTGGTGACCGAAACCCTCGTACGCTCGTCACCCGAAGAACCGGTGTGTGCTTGGATCGACAGCTCTGATCAAGGGTTGTCTTTCTGGGAACGGCGCCTCGTACACGCCGCGGGCACGGATAATTTTCCGGAAGGGATAGTTCCCCAAGTGATCGGCCTGACCGCTCGGGAAGCAGTAGTGATACTGCAAAACTGCGGTCTTGACGCGGCAATCAAAGGCAGGGGTCGGGTGATCCGGCAAAGGCCCACCGCCGGCTCGCCATGCCCGCCGGGGTTGCTCTGCGAGTTGGCATTACAGTAACCCGGAAGGCGAGTTGCGCCAATGAGCACGAATGTGATCGCCAAGAAGAAAAAAAGAACGGTTGCCCTGGGCGATTTGATTCCCGGTGCGCGGGATGCGACTGCCGATGCCTGGCCGGGGGTGGAAGTAAGCGGAGTGGCGATAGATTCACGGAAGGTGAAGCCGGGCGACGTGTTTATCGCGGTCTCCGGCCGGGCCACGGACGGTCATCGTTATATCGGCGATGCTGCCGACGCCGGCGCCAAGGCTGCTGTAGTGGAGCACATCACCGGCGAGCAACTGCTGCAGGTGAAGGTGAATAATACACGCCGCGCAATTGCCGAAATCTCCCACCGGTTTTTTGGCTATCCGGCCCGGCGAATGAAAATCTTTGGTGTTACGGGCACCAACGGTAAGACCACTGTCGTGGCGGCCGTGGCGGCCATCGCCCGCGCAGCCGGGCAAAAACTCGGGGTGATGGGCACCGTCGGGCATCGCCTGGGTGATTGGGAAATCCCCGCTCGGCATACCACGCCGGAAGCCATAGACTGCGATCACCTGTTTTGTCGGATGCTCGAGGCCGGTATTACCGAATGTCTGATGGAAGTCTCTTCTCACGCGCTTAAACTCGAACGGGTGCATGGTCTGTCGTTTACCGGCGCGGTGTTTACCAACCTAACGCGTGACCATCTTGATTTCCATCCGGACCTGGATGACTATCGAGAGACCAAGCTCCGCCTGTTTAGCGAAAACCTGCAGCCCAACGGGTTTGCCATTATCAATACCGATGATCCGGCGGGGACGTCGTTTGCGGGCGCGCTGCCGGAGGCAATGGTCTGGCGGTACTCGTTAAGTGACAAATCCGCGGACATTCGCGTAAAAATGCTGGACGAATCGTTGGCCGGCTCGGTGGCCGCGGTCTTCACGCCGGTGGGGCTTTTAAATATTGAGACGCCGTTATGGGGATCGTTCAATTTGGCCAATCTCGCGGCGGCTATTGGTGTGGCCATCGCCTTGGGGTATCCACCGGAAGCGATCGCGGCGGGGGTGGCTGAGTTTTCCGGTGTCCGCGGACGGGTGCAGCCGCTTCGGGGCAGTTTCGACTTTCATGTTTTCGTTGATTATGCCCACACACCGGACGCGCTGCACCAGGTACTGCGGGCTGCCCGACCACTGGTCAGCGGCAGATTGCGGGTGCTCTTCGGTTGCGGTGGGGATCGTGACAGAGGAAAGCGCCCACTCATGGCGCGCGCCGTTGAGGAGTCTGCCGATCTGGTTTACCTGACCTCGGACAACCCGCGTTCCGAGGATCCCGTCAAAATAATTGCCGACGTTTTGGAGGGGTTTTCCGCTCCGGATGCCGTGGTTGTGGAACCGGATCGGGCAAAAGCCATCGAGCGTATCATCCTCGACTGCGAATCTAAAGACAGCGCCTTCTTGTGCGGAAAGGGCCATGAGACCGTGCAGATTATCGGTGAGCACGCAGTCGAGTTTGACGATCGATTAGTCGCCGAAAGGTGCCTGCAGCGGCGGGGGTTTACCGTCGATTCGGCGTAAAAGTGCCCGCGTCAGTGAGAACAGGGTTTTCGGTGGGTCCGGGGGGCAACCCATCGAAAGCCGCGGAAAACAAGGATGTTCTGGGTATAGATTGATGAAACTCGGCACGCTCACGGAATTGGCTGAAGCTGTTGGCGGGACCTGGGCCGGTGAGGCAAATCCGACCGGTGGCCGGTGGTTTTCCGGGATCAGCATCGACACGCGGACGCTGAAGGCCGGCGATGTCTTTTTCTGCCTGAAGGGCAGCAGCACCGACGGACATCGGTTTGCGCGTAATGCCGCGGGCCGCAAAGCTGCGGCGATTGTTGCGCGCCGCGGACGACCGGGGTTTTCCCGGCCCATCCTGGGTGTGCCGGTGCTGCGCGTGGCGAACCCGCTGGTGGCACTTTGCGGCTGGGCCGGCTGGCATCGCCGCCGGTTTGATATTCGCTTTACGGCAGTCACCGGCTCGGTGGGCAAAACAGCGGTCAAAGAAATGCTTGCCGGTGTCCTGGGGCAGAAGTTTCCCACATTCAAGACCCCGGGGAACTACAACAACCTGTTGGGCGTTCCCCTGGCTTTGCCCAGGCTCTCGCCAAAACACCGCTACGGCGTGGTCGAGATGGGGATGTCCTCCCCGGGAGAAATCGGGCAGTTAACCCGGATGATTGATCCCGAGATCGGCGTGGTAATCTGCATCGGCCCCGCACACCTTGAATTTTTCACTGATATCAGCCAGATCGCCGCCGCCAAGCGGGAACTCTTTGATTATATGGATCAAAGCGGGGTGGGTGTGGTCAACATCGACAACCCGATCCTCGCGCGCTGGAAAAGCCGTATGAAACGAAGGATGATCGGCTACTCCATCCGCCGCCCCACTGATTTCTACGCCACCGATATTCACCTCGGCCCCGGAGAGACGGTTTTTAAGCTGAACGGGAAGACCTTAATCAAGCTCCCGGTTGTCGGGGAACATGCCGTCTCCAATGCGCTGGCCGCCTGCGCGGTAGCCGGGCTATACGGGATCGGGGTTGAAAAAATCCGGCGAGGTCTTTGGCGGGCGCAACTCCCCGCGGGACGACTCCTCATGAAAAAAGTAAGGTCAATCTCCATTCTGGATGATAGCTATAATTCCAATCCGATTTCGGCTAAGGCAGCATTGAACGCGCTTTGCGCGTTGCGGCCGCCCGGCAGGAAGATTGCCTGTTTAGGTGCGATGCGAGAACTGGGCATTTCGGCACGGCAGCTCCACAGGGACGTGGGCCGGGCGGCCGCAGCGCGGGGAGTCGACGTGCTCCTTGGCGTCGGATACTGGGGACGGCAGATCGTCGCCGGGGCAAAACAAGCGCGCCACGCTATCGATACGCATGTGGTCGCCGACGCCCGCCAGGCAACCGCCTGGCTGGCGAGTTTTGTCTTGCCCGGGGACGTCGTGCTGATCAAAGCGTCGCGGGCTGAGGAGTTTGACCGGATCGTTAAGGGGTTGACCGCCGCTGCAACCCGGGCAAGCAGGATGAGGTAAGACTTCGATGTTCTATCACCTGTTTTATCCACTGCGCGATTATATCTCGGCGTTCAACCTTTTCCGGTACATCACCTTCCGCTCGGCGTACGCCGTGGTCACGGCGCTGGTGATATCGATGATCTTCGGGCCAATGATCATCAACTGGCTGAAAAAACGCCGTATCGAGCAAATCATCCGGCGCGAGGGACCAAAGTCACACTATGCAAAAGAGGGCACCCCAACGATGGGCGGGTTGATAATCCTGCTCTCGATCATCGTTCCCACACTGCTCTGGGCCGACCTGACGAATCGTTTTATTCAGTTGACGTTGTTGGTCACGGTATGGCTCGGCGCGATTGGCTTCATGGATGACTATTTCAAGATCGTGCGGGGCCAGCCGCGGGGGTTGGTGATGCGCAAGAAGCTCTTGGCGCAGGTGGTTCTGGGTGTACTGTTCGGAGTATTGGTTGTCCTGTGGCCGCCCGGCCCCGAATTCGCGGAGTCCACCGACATCCCGTTTTTTAAAAACCTGTACCTTCCCCTCGGGATCGCGTTTATCCCGTTTGTCACGGTCGTCATCGCCGGGTCATCAAACGCGGTCAATCTCACGGACGGTTTGGACGGTCTGGCTGCCGGGTTGACGGGGATTTGCTTTTTGACCTTTGCCGGGATGTGTTATATCACCGGCCGCGCTGACTTTTCGCGATACTTAGCCATTACCTACCTGCCTGGTTCGGGTGAGTTGACCGTGTACTGCGCCTCGGCAATGGGCGCGGTGCTGGGCTTTTTATGGTTTAACTCTCATCCGGCGGAGGTGTTCATGGGTGATACCGGCGCCCTGCCGTTGGGCGGCGCCCTGGGCGCGATCGCGATTTTAATCAAGAAGGAATTGTTGCTGGTAGTGGTGGGGGGTGTGTTTGTTGCCGAGGCGCTTTCAGTGATGATGCAAGTGGGCTATTTTCGGTGGAAGAAAAAACGCATCTTCAAAATGGCGCCGTTACACCATCATTTCGAGCTGTTGGGCTGGCCGGAATCCAAGGTGGTCATCCGGTTCTGGATCATCGGTTGTATCTGCGCTCTTTTGACCTTGAGCACATTGAAGATCAGATGAAAACCTCTCTTATGGCAGATAGCGGAACTCTGATAGCCGGCAAGTCGGAACAGAATAAAGGCCTGCAGGGCAAGCGGGTGACGGTGATCGGTCTGGCGCGGGCGGGACTGGCCAGCGCGCTTTTGTGCCGGCGACACGGGGCGGAGGTCTTCGTGACCGACAAGGAAACTGCTGAAAGGCTATCCGCGGCCATCGGTGCCATCGAAGAGGTCGGCGTCACCTACGAAACCGGCGGGCATACCCAGCGCGGGCTGGAGGACTGCGACCTCATCATCGTCTCTCCCGGTGTGCCTCTGGATTTGCCGCTTCTGGCGGAAGCCCGCACGTGTGGTGTTAAGATCATCTCTGAAATCGAGGCGGCCTATCTTTTGTCGGACGTGCCTGTCGTTGCGGTCACTGGATCGAACGGAAAGACGACGACTACTGCCTGGCTGGGCGAGATCTATCGCGCGGCGGGGATGTCGATAGAAGTTGCCGGGAACATCGGCCGGCCGTACGCCGACGCCGTTTTGCAAAACCCGTCGGCGGAGCGCTACATTCTGGAAGTCTCCAGTTTTCAACTGGAGACAATCGACACGTTTGCCCCGTCAGTAGCAGTGATCTTAAACATCTCGCCTGACCACCTGGACCGTCACCGGACGTTGGATCAATACGCGCGGGCCAAGTTCCTCCTGTTTAAGAACCAAGCGGCCACGGCGGTCGCGGTGAAAAATTATGACGATCCCATCCTGCGTGGGCGGGAATTGCCCGGCCTGGCGCAACAAATGGCTTTCTCACTGACCAGGCGGGTAGAGCCGGGGGTGTGGTCGGACGGACGCGTGCTTCACTACCATCTGCCGTCCGCAGAAGGAGAACTTCTGCCGATCGACCGGGTTGGCCTGCCGGGGCGGCATAATCTGGCCAATGCGGCTGCTGCCGCCTGTGTGGCGTTGGCTGATGGTGTGACACCGGATGCTGTCCGCCAGGCGCTGGAGGATTTCAAAGGGATCGAACACCGTTTGGAATTCGTGGCCAAGTTGGAGGGCGTGCGCTATGTCAACGATTCGAAGGCCACCAATCCGGCTTCGGTGCGCGTGGCGTTGGAGGCGGTGCGTGCCCCGGTGGTGTTAATCATGGGTGGGCAGGATAAAGGGACCGATTTTTCGCTCTTGTTCGGCCAGGTGAAAGACAAGGTGCGGCGGCTAATCTGCACGGGGCAGGCCGCCGAACTCATCGCCGGGCAGTTGAGCGGTGCTACCGGTATGATGATTGTCCGTGATTTTCCAAGCGCGATCGGGGCAGCACGCAAAGCAGCCCACAGCGGCGATACCGTCCTTCTCTCGCCGGGGTGCGCGAGTTTTGACTGTTTCGCCGACTACGAAGAACGGGGGAAAGCGTTCAAAGATGCCGTATTCGCGTGGCAGCAGAAGACAGCGTAAGCCGCTCTTGCAGGCCGACTCGGGGATCTGGGCCCCGGCTGTGGTCTTAATGACGGCGGGCACATTCCTGGTGCTTTCGGCATCGGCCATTCTCGCGGCCGACCGGTATTCCAGTTCCGGGTTTTTCTGGGCCAGGCAGCTTATCTGGTGGGCGGTGGCTTTGGGCGCGATGTATTTTTGTTCGCGGATCAATTACCGGAAACTGGCCCGGTTTGTGCCACTTTTGCTATTGCTCGGATTTGTGGCCTTAGTCGGGGTACTGTGGGCGGAGCCAATTCGTGATGTTCGGCGTTGGCTGCGGTTCGGTCCGCTGGTTATCCAGCCGTCTGAATTATTCCGGCTGGCTTACGTGATGTTTTTGGCCTATTCGCTTTCCCGCCGGCAGGAAAAGGTACGTTCGCTAAAGCACCTGATCTCTTACATGGTAATCCTGGGCGCAGCCAGCGCGCTTCTCCTGGCCGAGCCGAATTTTTCGGCGGTATTGTGCTTGTGGGCGACGACCACTTTCGTTTTGTGGATCGCCGGAATGCGCAAGCGGTACATCTTTGGGGCAGTTGCACTCTCGGCGGCGGCGGCGGCGATTATTGTTTTTGGTTTTGGGTACAAGAAACCCCGTGTGGAGAACTACCTGGCGATGGTGGCCGACCCGACAAACGGGTGTTATCAGGTCAGTCAGGCGGCGATCAGTATGGGGGTTGGTGGCGTTTTGGGCAGCGGCCTGGGCTCCGGTTGGGGCAAGATGCACAATGTGCCCGATCCGCATACAGATTTCATTTTCGCGTCGATCGCCGAGGAGACCGGTCTTTTGGGTGCGCTGACGATTCTGCTTTTATACCTGGTCACTATCTGGCGCGGCTTTGCGGCCGCCGCTCGCGCTCCCGACCGATTTGGTTTCTTCCTGGCGGCGGCGGTCAGTGCCTCACTGGCGGTTCATGTTTCGATGAATGTTGGCGTGGTGCTTGGTTTGATACCCACCACCGGATTGGCGCTTCCCCTTTTGTCGTATGGCGGGTCTTCGTTGTTTTTCACGGCGGTGGGCATCGGACTTCTGTTATCTGTTTCGCGGGAGGGAAAGGCCGGCAGGTCCGGATCCTGAAAGGATAAATGAATATCCTCTTTACGGCGAGTGGGACGGGCGGACATCTGATTCCGGCAATTCGGCTGGCTCGCGGAGTGTGCACAAAAAGAGATGATTGTCGAGTGTTGTTTGTCGGTGGAGAAAGAGGGCTGGGGAAAAAGATGATCACAGCCGCGGGCTTTGAACTGGTGCAGATTCCGGCGCGGGGCTTTGTTCGGCGGCAGCCGCTGGCCAACATCCCGGTATTGTGGGCGTTGGCCCGTTCAGCGATTGCCTGCCGCCGGATCGTTCGCCGTTTCAAGCCCGATGTTGCAGTGGGGACCGGCGGGTACGTGACCGGCCCGGTCATCCGTGCCGCGCATCGGGCGGGGGTGCCCACGTTAATTCACGAGCAAAACCGGATACCCGGCTTGACGACACGCTGGCTTTCGCGGATTGCCGACGTCGTGTGTGTGGCGTTCGCTGAGAGCGCTTCGCTTCTGGCGTATCCCGAGCGGGTGAAAGTCACGGGGAATCCCATTGACTCAGACTCGATTTCACGTGACCGGGCATCCGCTGCCGCTGAGTTGGGCCTGGTCGCGGACCAGCCGACGATCTTAATCACCGGGGGATCGCAGGGCGCCCGTTCGATCAATGAGAACATCGCCCGCCGTCTGCAAAAAGCTGACCTCCCGGAGAACTGGCAACTCCTCTGGCAGACCGGCAGTCGTGATTTCGACCGGTATAAAGGCTTTGCCTCGCCGGAAAGGGGACTGGTGGTCAAAGAGTTTGTCGCCGACTTGGCCGGGGCAATGGCCGTAGCTGACATAATTATTGCACGCGCGGGCGCGTTGACGATCGCCGAAATCACCGCACGCGGGTTACCCGCGATACTCGTGCCGTATCCGTTTTCGGCGGCGGATCACCAGACGAAAAACGCGCAGGCCCTGGTCGAGGCCGGTGCATGTTTGATGGTCTCCGACGCGGAACTTAAGAGTGTCGATCTTCTGCAGTTGTCCGCCGAGGTATTGGCTGATCGGGGTAGGCACGCGCGAATGGCTGAGAGGGCAAAAAAGCTCGGTCAACCGGAGGCCACTCAGACTATCGTTAAAGAGATTCTGCAGTTGGCTGAAGGCGGCAAAGGAGAATAACCCCGAGATGTCACTGCTCTCATTGCGGATCAAGAAACTGCATTTCGTCGGCATCGGCGGGGTCGGGATGTCCGGTATCGCCGAGGTGATGAAGGCCATGGGGTACGAGGTCACCGGCTCGGATTTGGCCAAAAGTGAGATCACCGACCGCCTGGAGAAGTTGGGGATTCCGATCGCCGAGGGGCACACCGAAGTGAACGTCAAAGACGTCGATGTCGTGGTCATTTCCTCTGCCGTCGACCAAACCAATCCCGAGGTAGTCGCGGCGCGCGAGCGGTCAATTCCGGTAATCCGCCGGGCCGAGATGCTGGGCGAGTTGATGCGCTTGAAGTTCTCCGTGGGGGTGTGCGGGACGCACGGCAAGACGACCACTACATCGATGATCGGCCATATTCTGGCGGTCGCGGGGTACGACCCGACTTTGATTGTCGGGGGGCGGTTGGTCTCGCTAGAGACCGGTGCCCAGCTCGGGCAGTCGGAGTACCTCATCGCCGAAGCCGACGAGTACGACCGTTCGTTTTTGGATTTGTTCCCCTCACTGGCGGTGGCGATGAACCTGGAACCGGAACACCTCGACTGCTACCACGACTTTCGCGACCTGTCCGACGCGTTTGCCGCGTTTCTCAATCGTGTGCCCTTTTACGGCACGGTGATTTACAACGCCGACTGCCCGGGGCTGCGGGCAGTGATACCTGATGTCAAGCGGCCGTTGCTTGGGTTTGGCTTTGCCGAGCATGCCCGGGTGCACGGGATGAACCGCCGGAGTGAAAGAGGCGGCGGATCATTTGATTTTTGTGTCGATGGTGAGGTCCTCGGTCGGATTCAGCTGAATATCCCGGGCGCGCACAACTTAGAAGACGCGCTGGCCGCGGCCGCCTGTGCCTGGGATTTGAAGGTACCGTTTGAGGTTATCCAAAAGGCGTTGGCTTCGTTCGCCGGCGTCGAGCGGCGGTTCGAAATCATCGGCACGAGTGCCGGGGTCACGGTGGTCGACGATTACGCGCATCACCCCACCGAAGTGCAGGCTGCCCTGGCCACAGGGAAAGCGTATACCGGGGGACGGGTGGTGGTCGTTTTCCAGCCCCACCTGTATTCGCGCACGCGCTTTTTCTATCGTGAGTTTGCCGCGGCGCTCTCGGCCGCGGATGAGGTTATCCTGGCGGAGATTTATCCTTCGCGCGAGGAGCCCGTTGTGGGCGTGGATTCCGGCCTGATCCTCGACGTCCTGAAGAAACAGGGCTTTGCTCACGCACGCTATGAACCGGAGATGGCCGGAATTCCGGAGATGGTTGCCCGGCTGGTCAAGCAGGACGACCTGGTGATGACCGTGGGTGCCGGATCGGTATATCGCCTGGCGCCGCAAATCTTAGACGCGATCGGTAAACGGCAGCAGGCTACGCACAAGCAGGGGAAAGTGATATCGTGAGCCGGGTGAGAAGAGTCAGGCGGTTCAGCAGAGTTCTCTTGCCGGTCAATCTCCTGGCTGCGGCAGCGGTTGTGGCCTGCCTGGAGTATCCGGTCTTCCGGCTGAACGAAATTGAGGTAACCTATGCCGACGGCCGTGAAGTGCCGGCCGGTGTCTACGACCAGGTGTGTCAGGTGGTGGGTATCGCCCCCGATTCGAACTTGTTTTCCATAAAGCGACAGGAAGTTGCCCGTGCTTTGTTGCAGGATGAAAACATAGTTAGGGTTGACCTTCGCCTGAGCTTGCCGGGTCGGCTTTTGGTGCGTTTGCATGCGGCGCAGCCTTTGCTCTGGTGGGCGGATTGCCCCGTCTTGCCGCTCGGAGTGGACGGAAGGGCGGTGGCTACGCCGGGGCACATCCGGGAATCGGGCTACCCGATCGGGGGTGCGGAAACGAAAAGTATGTTTGCCCGCTGGCGGCTTCTTGAGTTTTACCAACAGTTGACAGAGCACGACTCACGCTGGGCGGGGGTTATTTCGCAAATTAATTGTGATCCCCATCGCGGATGGGAGCTTATTCTGAACGGGGGGGCCGAGCGCGTCCTGCTTGGCTGGCACCCGGGCGCGGAGATCCTTGACCGCGTGGTTGGCTTTCTTAAGGCCGTGCCCGAAGTACAATGGAAACATGGAATGATCGATGCCCGTTTCAGCCGGGGCATCATCGTAACACCGCGGCGTGATAAATCCCACGGAGCGCATAAACCATACCGCACGGCTGGTCGGGACAATTCGCCGGCACCGTTTGGGGGGAGGTCGTAGGTCCATGAACCCACAGGAGCACATTATCGCCGGATTGGATATTGGCAGTACCAAAGTGGAGGCAATAATCGCCGAGGTTGTTCCCCCCGGGCCGCCAAAGATTATCGGTGTGGGGCGCTGCCGCTGCGCGGGGTTGCGCCGCGGGATGGTAGTCGACTTGGATAAGACCACGCGTACGATCCGCACGGCGATGTCGGAAGCGGAACTGATGGCCGGGTGTTCGGTGGTCACGGTGACCACGGCGATCGCGGGTGAGCATATCCGCAGCATCAACTCTCGCGGTGTGGTTGCGGTCTCCCGCCACAGTGATGAGATCGGCCCCGTCGACATCGAGCGTGTTGTCGATGCCGCGCGGGCGCTCCCCATACCGCAGGATCGCGAGATTATTCATGTTTTACCGATGGAATACCTAATCGATGATCAGCCGGGGATCAAGCGCCCGGAGGGCATGTTCGGCTCCCGGCTGGAAGCGGAGGTGCTCATTGTCACCGGCGCGATGACCGCGGTGCGCAACATCTATAAATCGGTACAAAACGCGGGGTACGAAGTCGCCGATTTGATCCTGGAATCACTGGCCTGCGGGCGGGCGCTGTTGGACTTCTCCGAGCAGGAGGTGGGCGTGGCGATTATCAACCTCGGCGGTGGCATCACTGACGTTGCCGTATTCTATGATGAATCGATCCGCTACAATGTCACGCTGGCTGTCGGTGGAAAAAACATAACCAGCGATATCGCCATCGGGTTGCGCACGCCGGTCGATGCCGCTGAGCAAATCAAACTCAATTATGGTTCGGTGCTGGCTCCGCCGGATGATCGCACCGAGCCGATCGCTGTACCGGGGGTAGGGGATCGCCCGCCACGGGAGATCTCACCGGGCCTGCTTGCCTCAATTATCGAGCCGCGAGCAGAAGAGATCTTCGAGATGACCCTGCGCGAGATCAAGAAGACAACCTACTACGAACTTCTGACCTCGGGGATCATCCTCACCGGGGGCGGATCGCTTTTGCCCGGGATGGTCGAGGTAGCCGAACGCATTTTCGATCTGCCGGTACGCGTCGGCCGCCCTTCCGGGGTGGAGGGGATGAAGGATTTGGCCGACTCTCCGGCACATACGACCGCGGTTGGCCTCTTGCTGCAAGCTGCCGACAAGATTGAGACCGTGCAGCAGCGCGATACGGGAATGTTTAAGCGCTGGGCACGCCGGATGGAAAATATTCTAAATGAATTCATATAGCAGTCCAGGGGGGATAGACCATGGCATTTGATTTTGCTTACGAGAAAGAGAACGCGGCGAAGATCAAGGTGATCGGCGTGGGCGGTGCCGGGTGCAACGCGGTCAACCGGATGATTGAGGCCGAACTGACCGGGGTGGAGTTTCTGGCGATCAACACTGACGCCCAGGTTTTGGAACATGCCAAGGCCGACACCCGCATTCAGATTGGGGGCCGTGTGACCAAGGGGTTAGGCGCCGGGGCCGATCCCGACGTCGGTCGGCGGGCCATTGAAGAAGACGCCGACCTGGTCGCCGAGGCCATTGTCGGTGCGGACATGGCCTTCGTCACGTGCGGCTTGGGCGGCGGCACCGGGACCGGGGCCTCACCGATCATCGCTGAGCTGGCCCGGAAAGCAGGGGCGCTCACCGTGGCTATCGTGACCAAGCCGTTCGAATTCGAAGGCACCAGGCGAATGAACCGTGCCGAGGAGGGTGTGCTCACCTTAAAAGAACACGTCGATACCTTAATCTGCATTCCCAATCAGCGGCTTTTGGCCCTGGTGGATAAGAACACCCGCTTAACCGATGCCTTCAGAATATGCGATGACGTCCTCCACCAGGCGACCAAGGGCATCTCCGATCTGATTACCGTACCCGGTCTGATCAACTGTGATTTTGCGGACGTGCGCACGGTGATGAGGGAAATGGGTGATGCGCTGATGGGTACGGGCATGGCCGAGGGCGACGGCAAGGCGGCGGCCGCGGCGAACGCCGCGATCTCGTCTCCGCTTTTGGAAAACGTCTCGATCGCCGGTGCGAAAGGCGTGCTGGTTAACATTACCGGCGGTGCAGACCTGACTTTGTATGAAGTTAACGAGGCCACGTCAATTATCAACGAGGCGGCCGGCCAGGACGCCAACATCATCTTCGGCGCAGTAATCGACCACAAATTAAAAGACGAGATTTGCGTCACGGTGATCGCCACCGGGTTTGGTTCGACGCCGGAGATCCTGGTTATCGAAGCGGAGCGGCCCGCGCGGCAGCCGGTGCTGCCGCGGGCGATCGGCGGGCCGATCGATCTGTTTGGCGTTACTGATCGGGGTTCGGCGCGCGGCCGGCGCGTGAAGTCCGTCGGACAACTCGGGGATACAGGCGAAGGCGAGGGAAGTGTCGGGGAGAACTTCAACGTCCCGACGTTCATGCGCAAGCATCTCAAGCGTGTCGAGACAAAAGCGGAGGAAACAGACGAATAGACAAAATTCTGAAGTGCGGAGGACAACGGAATAGATGAATGCCGGCATCGCGGCCGGTTTCGCGGGGGGACCGAAAAGGGGCGAAACGACTGCTTTGCCCGCAAGGGGGGCGGGAGACATCCCGCCCTTTTGTATCTATTCAGATTTTGATGGGGAAATTTTCGCGTGAAAACGGACGGCCACACTGTTTTCGAGAGCCGGGTGGTATAACAGGATTCCTAGAGCAAGGCTGTGGCCCACCCGGCGGTGGTGTACGTTTTCCGTCGGTTTCACCCACGGCTATTCATGTTGATCCCCTCCGGGGATCGGGAGAGTACGTCCGACTTGTTTCGTAGGGGCGCGGGTTGCGGCGCCTTGGCCTTCCCATCAGTCCGCTGCCCCGGGCCGAGCAAGCCCGGCCCCTATGGGGTTTTATCACCGGGAATGGTGAGTTATCCGCTATCCACTTGGTGGACGAGGGCATACGACAGGCTCAAAAACACCGCTCGGGCAGAAAACGCAAACACAACCGGTGGGTGCGGCACCGGCGGAAGGCTGCCAGCCTTACAGGCGAAGCGGCCCTTTGAGCAGGTGAATGTCATCGATCCAGGCCGTGCCAGTGCCCTCGATGACCAGGTTAAGCTTTATGTTGTCAGGGTTTTCCCCTTTTTGCAGGAAAAACGGCGTTTCTTCGGTCGTCCAGTTGCACGTGCCACTTAGCGGAGTCTGGAGACCACGAGAGAAGAACTCGCCCCTGCCCGGGAAATGGCAGAGCAACTCCAGGTATACCCGGCCGTCCACGCCCTCGGTGCGCACGCGGGCCCGGCAAATCAGGCGGGCGCCTTCGACGTCCAGATCGCCCAACTCGAATAAGCGCACGACAGTTGGCTCGGTGACGGTAATCTGGAGCGAGCCGTTGCCGTCGGTGGAGATTTCCGGGTCGATTTGCAGGTGCGAGCGGGTAATAATTCCCTTCATATCGTCCAGCGGGAAGTGACATAGCTCGGTTGGCTCTTGCGCCGGTGAAGCACAACCTAAAAGCATGGTCACGGCCACACCCGTAATCAGCCGGGCAGAATTCCCGTATGCCATAGCGTAACCCTCCTTATAAGCGGCCATCGGTAGGAATCATGGGAGCTGAACCCCTGGGGGTTCATACATCCGGCAAAAGAGCCCACGAAATCCTGCCCCGCGCTGCACGGGTCAAATTCCCCCGGTAGAGGCCGAAAATAGTGATAGCAAGGTTGAGGAACACGCTATGTCAGTGGCCAGTTCGGCTATCCCGATACATCTGGGGGAGTTCCGGCTCGAGGAGAAGATCGGGGAGGGAGGAATCTGCGAGGTTTTCCTGGCGTATCAGCCCACGCTGGACCGCCGGGTGGCGGTCAAAGTTTTGCGCCAACACCACCTCGCCGATCCCGGCCTGCACCGCCGCTTCGTGCAGGAAGCGAGAATCTTAGCCCGCCTCTCCCACCCGAACATCATTCATATCATTGACGCCGGCATGGAAGGTGACCGGGCGTATTACGTCATGGAGTACGTCGAAGGCATCGACTACAAGAAAATCCTGCGCGAGAACCGGCTGTCCCTGCCGGAGAAGCTGGATGTTATCATCCAGACGCTCAAAGGCCTGGAGTATGCGCACAACAACGGAGTCGTTCACCGTGATCTGAAGCCGGCCAATATCATGGTCGACAATGAAGGGAACGCGCGGTTGACCGATTTCGGGATTGCCCACCTGTTTTCCGGTACTACGGGCGATGAGGTGACGAAGACCGGTGAGTTGATGGGCACGCCGGCGTACATGGCTCCGGAACAGAGGACATC
>Ga0209991_10000234_pt1 | contig 24812 bp, 25 predicted proteins | sample ChitaG_FD_183167 | JGI IMG/M metagenome (GOLD analysis project Ga0209991, IMG submission 183167) | Deep subsurface microbial communities from South Pacific Ocean to uncover new lineages of life (NeLLi) - Chile_00310 metaG (SPAdes)... | ecosystem: Environmental > Aquatic > Marine > Oceanic >... | reverse complement strand
TCTGGTCTTCTTTAATTCCCAGGTCTTATCGAAAATTTCTTTTACATTACTCTCCGTTCCCGGAGTAGCAATTACTTCTCCGGCTACTTTGGCTAACCAGTCAAAGCGTTCTTTACTCATCCCTTCTGGCAGAATAGCAATTGACTCGCAGGAAAGTAGGTCGGCATTATAAACCCCACCCCGGCAATAATTACCGGTAGAAGGCCAGACTGCTTTCTGGGAAGAGGGGTCAAATTGCCCAGTAACTAATCTGGAGACCAGACAGCCATGGGTAATTTCATCCTCAGAGGTAAAATCATGTACGGATGCTTGTTTTTTGGTCTATCTATCGGTAATTTGATTCGTTTCATCTTTTGCTTAAAGTGCCTCCAAAATAGTGTAGCAGTTGTTTCCAAGGTTGCCAGGATTATAGCCCTTGATCGCTCCTTCCTGATGACCTTCAACATTAATAATTCCGCTGTCTATATCAATTATGATTTGCCTTAACTTCTTTTTTCTTAAAAACCTCTTAAATACTTTTAAATTAACATCCCGTAACGTTTGCGTCGTCCTGAAGCTATAAAGTTTAATAGAAATCTTGAGATGTTTTCAGGTTCACGGACATTGATTCCTCACTCTTTTACTAACGGATTAGTTTTTAACAAAAGAATCTCTCAAATTTATCAGCACCAACAAAACCACTACAAAGCAACGTTATCAAGTGGTTCATTTTTATATCTTCAGTACTTTTATTGTCAAAGACCAAATTTTTGTCAAGTGCTTGCAATATTCCCTTTTCATTTGTACAATTAAGGAGTAGTAAAACTCCTTAATTTGAGGTAAGGTTTTTTGCTGAAAATTCAATTTTATCAATCATTGTTATTAAGTGCCTCTTTTTGTGATTTTTAATGTGTTTCAACAACACTCTACAGTTTTATTAATAAAGATAATTTTATCCACCAGTAATTTGCGCTAGAATCTTGACATGATCACCGTCATAAATCCATTCTTCGATGTCATAGCATTGTTTTTCGTTAATGATAAACATAATTTTGTATCTTAGTAGCCCCTCCAATTTATCTGATAATTCTATATCTCCATACTCCCTGAATAACCTAGACTTCATGTTTAATTTTAAAAGAAATTCACGTACAGAAACCCTCTGTTTTTGAAATCTCATTTCGATCTGTCTTTTACCGGCAATTAGTGAAAACGGTCCAAATAGCTTTAAATTTATCTTCATAGTTATATTATTCAACTAGTGGTATTTTTTCAGATAAGAATTCCAGGTCCAGTTTTCTGAGGCTTTCTACTTCTGGTATTCCGGATATCTTATTCCAACCGAATGCCTCATAGTATTCATCAAGCATTGCTTCAAGATTTTTAATACACTCATTTTTTGCAGGGCCATCTTTCAGCGGTTTAAACATGAGTAATGGCAATCTATCATCCTTCCTAGAGAACCCTTCACGCACATTAAAACATTTCTTAATGGTCCAACTTCTCTCAGCTGCAAGTAGCAACTGTTCGTTGGACTTATTTAAGCCAGTTAAAGATCTTAGAATTTCTCCGTACAATTGAGGTGTTAAGCATTCATCCTTTCCGCCCCAAGAATGGAAAATACAACAACCTAAAATCTCAGAAATTTCTCCGTGAAGGATTACTAACCTGTAGGCAATTCCCTTCTTGTGTCCTTCTTCTGCAAATTTATCTGCTGGAGGCCAGGGCATACCAAATTCTGTAAGGCCCGATTCAAAATTACCAGAATCCCAGGTACTTGCCCAATTAGGATGCATATGGCAGGCTCCTCTTGGTGAAACAGCATATTGTAACCCAAGGGTCTTAGATTCGCCTCTGGGTTCGTGGGCTGGTAGTTCCATTCCTTTTACGTGAAGCGCTATTTTTTGTGCTTCAGGCCCTAGCTGTTCTGCAGTATGAGCTGTTCCTTCCGCTAATAAATTCCCAATGCCTTCTCTTCTCGCAATCTTGTGTACCAAATCGACTATAACATTACTATTACCCCAGCTAAGGTCTAAGTTGTCAACCTGCTGTTTGGATAATATACCTTTTTCATAACATTCCATAAGGAAGGCAATAACTGATCCTGTTGATATAGTATCCATTCCATAATTATTACATAAGTAATTTGACCTAATTATAGATTCTAAATCATTATTTAAACATAAAGCACCAAACATAGCAATAGTCTCGTATTCAGGTCCTTCTTGGGGAGGAGTGGCCCATTTACCTTCGTCAACTTCACTGTATCTTCCGCATCCCATCGAACAGCCGAAGCATGCTCTGCGTTTAATTAAGTATTTTTCCGTGAGTTTTTCACCTGAGATCTCCTCTGCATCGGTAAAAGTACTGTAATTAAAATACTTTGTAGGTAAACATCCGTTAGTGTTCAGAATATTAACTAAAAGAGGGGTTCCAAACTGGTTTATACTTTCGAATGGATACTTACTCAAGGCAGTTTCCGCTTTAGTAATTACTTCCATAAATTTTTCGGGATTGTGTACCCTTATATCCATACTACCGTTTACAGCAATTGCTTTTAAATTTTTCGAACCTAGTATTGCTCCTCCCCCTCCTCTACCTGCAGCTCTTCCTCTATCATTAATAACGCAAGCAAACTTAACCATATTTTCACCTGCTACTCCAATTACAGCTACAGAAGCATCAGGAGCATCTATCTCTTTTAAAATGATATTTGTGGAAGTCTCAACATTCCTTCCCCACAAGTGAAAAGCATCATGAATTTCTACAACTTCGTTGCGAATCCACAAATACACAGGTTTCTCAGATTTTCCTTCAATAATTATAAAATCAAAGCCAGCTTTTTTTATTTTTGGACCAAAGCTTCCCCCAGATCGAGATTGGCACCAGGATTTAGTCAAAGGTGATTTAAAGCATAATTCATAACTACCCCCGCTGGGACACAAAGTCCCCGTCAATGGACCTGTTGCAAAAATTATTTTATTTGCAGAGGATAAGGGATCAATCCCTGGTTCTAATTCTTCAATTAGCATTTTTGCTGCATATCCAGAACATCCTAGTACTAAGTTTATAGAGATTTCATCCAAATCTTCTACTCTAATTTCTTTTGTGCTTAGGTTAACCCGTAAAATCTTACCTATATAACCGTAGTAATCCATAAAATTATACTCCCAATCATAATCTATTAGAGTTTAATAAGTATCTCTTACTTTTTTTTGCTGAAATTTAGCTGCCTCTTCCCTTCTGTAAGATGCTGCCCTTTCTAGATCCAAATACAAAATCGCGTCTTCTTTACAGTGTTTTACGCATTCAGGGTCTCCACCGCATAAATCGCATTTAATTGCGTGTTTGTCTACTTTATCCATGGTTATTAATCCATAAGGGCAGGCTGTAAGGCAAAAACCGCACCCTGTGCATAGGTCAAGCTTGATTTCAATTGCACCTGTTTTTTTGTTTCTTTGAATAGCGTCCTTTGGGCATGCACCAAGACAATTTCCGCATTGTAGGCAGACAAGAGGAGTATCAATAGAAGGTTCTCTACGCAAAACATGAATAGCTGAACGCTCTGTATTTATCACCTTCTTGTGTTTCATTGAACACCACATTTCACACCTTCGACAGCCTGTGCAGTTTGTTGCAACTACCACAAGTGTTTTTCTCATTAATACCCGCCTCCTTAAAATCTTGTAAAGATACATAGGATTGATAAAAAACATCAACCCTATGTATCTTTTTAAACTAGATGATGTCTAAGCGTTTAACAAAATTATACTGATATATTCGTCTTATTTGAGTCAATATATTTAATAAAAAGCTCTAATTGCTTTTTTCTGTAGGAAGTGGTCCAAGATAAGTTCCGGCAACCAGAGACACAAAGGATAATGTGAAACCTATTAAAATCGGATCAATTCCATATAGGGAGCTAAAAATATATCAAAGTACTGCGCTACCTGCATCTAAAAAAACAAGCAAGGGCGCCTTGAGTGTTTGCCCTTTTTCAATAAAAGTAATCTTTCGACCAGCAATAAACCAATCCTCGATAGTACCTGTATCTAACTTTTTGGCTTGGTACAAGCTAAAAACCATTGTGCTGGTAACATAAATAATCATAAGAACAACAAACATAGTTACAGTACTCAAAATAATTACCCCCTCATTAAATTTAAACTTATTTAAATCTCAAACATACGGGATATATTACTAAAAACCACCTTATAAAGTAATCATGGATTTACAGCAGGTTTTGTTATGGCTTGCTTCTAAGGCTTTTCTTGCTTCGTCTAGAGAGACTCTGTAAGTAATTAATTCATGATAAGGAAAACGATCCATAGTAAGCTTAAGCAACGAAAGTGAAGTTGCAATCTGAGCATTCATATAGGCGAAAACCCCTAAAACATCTACCTCTTTATTAACTAGTATTTGTGGGTTTATAGGAACAGTACCGACATTCGAAAAATGGCCAAACTCAACCACCTTACCACCTGGTCTAACAAGTTCGAGTGATTCGGCAAAAGCTTGGGGAACACCGGCCATTTCTAAGACCACATCAGCTCCACGGTTTCCAGTTAGCTTTTTGACAAGCTGAATACGCTCGGCGATGTCATTACACTGGTTTAAATCAATGACTATATCAACACCGAATTTTTTTGCCAGTTCTATACGCAAGGATACTCCGTCGATACCTATTACTGGATAGGCCCCAGCTGTTTTTGCTGCAGCAGCAGCAAGAATACCTATTGGTCCGAGACCTTGTATTACGATGCTTTTGCCTATTCCAAAACCATCCCATGAATATGGTATTCCAGGTAAAAAAGCCCTTTCCAAGGTGCGTGTTGCACACGCCATGGGATCCGCTAAGGCTGATATCTCAAGAGATACACCCTCAGGCACCTTGAAAACCCATGTCTTTAGGATATAGATAAATGTATTCAGCATAACCACCAAACAAGTAAGGTTCCTTAGTACATGTCATAGTGATTCCATAAATATTTACGTTTTCACAAAGATTGTTTCTGTGGGGCATAAACCTGCAATAGTAGCAATTGCCACAGGTTAAAGAAGTGCCCACAGTAACAGAATCCCCCTCTTTCAAGTCATTGCCCAACATATCTTTACGTGAAAAACCAGGACCGATTTCTTCGAGTATTCCTGAAAATTCGTGACCTAAAATTATTGGCACTGGGACTTTCAGTTGACCATTAAATATGTGGGGATCCGTACCACACACACCGCAATGTGTAACCTTTAACAAAGCACAATCACTAGCAATTTTTGGTTTTGGAAAATCTCGTATTTCAAGTTCTCCTGGACCTGTAAACACCGCTGCTTTTATCATATTGCCTTCCCTCCATCTTTTTTTGAAAATATTTTAAAAAAATTAAAAAAAGCAAAGTTGGTAAAATAACTTTTTCTATGGAGTAGAGGAACTAGTCGAAGAAATAGGTTTGGCTTCCATTTTTATTCATATTACTAGACCCCCTTTTTTTTATTGCAATTAACAGCTTATACACTATGTTTATACTGGTTTACCGCAAATTACAATACTCCCCTCGGTTGTAATTGAGATTTGACAAAAACTTCAGTAAAGTCATATCGGCGTAAAAATTTTGATAGATATTCTTCGGCTTTGGTACCTGTACTTATTTTTTCACCATTTGCAGTTAGTTCTACTTTATATTCTTCCACCTAAATCCCCTTTTAAATTATCTATTTAGTTACACCTGGTTAGTTGGCTATAAGATTAATAGACAGGCGAGACGCTTGTCCTACGAAACTATGTTAGTTTTTTAAAAGCACGTTTAAATAGAATTCCGGAAACATATCGGCGATATTCAGTGGAAGCTCGAATATCACTAATAGGATTAACTTCTTCGCTTACTTTATTTATAGCTTCTTCAAGTAATTTATTATTTATCTCTTTATTTTTCAAAAATTCTTCTACAACAGTTAATCTAATTGGCATAGGAGCTACAGAGCCTGCAGCAACTCGTATCCGGATAATTTTATTTTGTCTAACCTCTAAGTTTACTGCTATACTTGCAATAGCAATTGTCATAGCATTTCTTTGCCCCAGTTTAATAAAATACCCATTTTCATTTATATCGCTTTGCTCAAATTCAATTCCCACAATCATCTCATCGTCTTGTAAAACTGTCTTGCCCGGCCCAAGGAAAAACTCTTTTAGTTTAACTTCTCTCTTCTCTCTGACACTCTCTATTTTTATAATTGCATCAAGGGTAAGTAAGGGTACTGCCATATCTGCTGCCGGTGAGGCGTTGATTAAGTTTCCACCTATTGTTCCCCCATTTCTTATCTGTGGCGACCCTATCATTGAAGCAGCTTTAGACAAAAAACTTACTCTGACCCAAATTAGTTCAGAGGAAGCTATTTCAGCATGATTGACAAGTGTGCCAATTGAAATATAGTCTTCATCTATTTTTATTTGTCTAAGGTTAGGTAACGAGTCTATGTTTACCAGGTACTTAACACCAGCAAGCTTATCGTCTTCATTTCTTAACTGAACCAGAAGGTCGGTTCCACCAGCCATAATTTTAGCTTCCTTACCATACTGATTAAGATATTCTAATGCCTCTACCAAGGATTTGGGATTGATGAAGCGAAACTTATGCATTTTATTTTCCCTCCTTATCACTTGTTGATTGAACGGCAGATTTTACTCTCTCTAGATTAGCTGGCAATTCAAATATCCTAACACCTATAGCATCGTAAATTGCATTTATTATTGCTGGAGCTGTAGGAATTAGAGAAGGTTCACCAACCCCTTTTGCACCATAAGGCCCCTTGGGTTCCTCATCTTCAACAATTATGGAAGTGATATTCGGAATATCAGCTGCTGTAGGTATTAAAAAATTATCAAAGTTTTTGGTGACAACCACACAGTTTTCTAATTTTGCCTCTTCAAACAAGCCATACCCCATTCCCTGTACAACTCCTCCCTCAATCTGTCCTTCACAAAGTGCAGGATTAATAGCTTTTCCAACATCGTGAATTGCTACAACATTTAGGACATCGACTTTTCCGGTTTCTGTATCTACTTCTACCTCTACCACTTGTGTGGCAAAACAGTAGGTAGCATATGCATCACCCTGGTTAGTTTCCGGATTCACATCTGGGGTAGTATTATTATACCAACCGTAGCCTATGAAAGGCTTACCGCGATCATGTAAGGATTTTGCTACAGATAAGATTGGGATGGATTTTTCACTACTTGCATGATAGATAATTCTATTTTGAACGAAAAAGTTGTCATCATCCACACCAAGTAATTCTCTAGCATGATCAAACAACTTTCTTTTAATATCTTGAGCAGCCATTTTTACTGCATTGCCTGATGTATATGTCTGTCTGCTGGCTGTACTTGCACCTGAATCCGGAGTTACCGCAGTGTCAGCCGAAATGATGTGGACATCCTCATATTCTACACCCAACTCTTCAGCAGCAATCTGAGATAAAACAGTGTCAGAACCCTGGCCTATATCACAGCACCCGCTTAATAGAGTAATCGACCCATCGTCAGCAATTTCAATGGTTGCAGCGGCGTGGTCTGGCCTGTTGAAACCGTAGCCAATGGCATAACACATGGAAGCAACTCCTACTCCTCTCTTTTTCATTCACTACCATTCCCTTCTTCTTTAAGTCGTAGATAGTGCTCTTTGGCTATTTCCAAAGTTTTTGCAATTCCTACGCTATGATGTAAGACATGACCAGTAGAAGTAGACAATCCAGGACGAAGGCAGTTTAGTAGTCTTATGTCAACGGGGGACATGCCTAGCTTTTCGGCTAGTATGTCCATTTGTGATTCATAGGCAAAAGCAACCTGGGGAGTACCAAACCCTCTAAATGCACCTGAGGGTACATTATTTGTATAAACAGTATATGTGTCTACTTTCACATGAGGTATATAGTAGGGACCTGCCAAGTGAATGCCTGCTTTTTTAACAACGTAAATTCCTAGTGAACAAAAGGCGCCTGTATCAGCGTAGATAGTACCTTCAAGGGCCATGAGTTTACCTTCTTTTGTAGCCCCGGTTTTGCAGCTGATTTTAAAGGGGTGTCTTTTAGTTGTTGAAAAAAAGGATTCTTCCCTGGTCATACTATATTTCACAGGCCGGCCAGTATAATATGCCAATAAGGTACTGTACATTTCTGTGGTTATATCATCTTTACCCCCAAAAGCTCCACCTGTTGTGGCTTGTATCACACGCAGTTTACTAAACTTGATTCCCAAAGCATTTGCAATTTGCCTTCTATCTCTAAAGGGATATTGAGTTGAAGTCCAGACAGTTAAATAGCCGGACGGATCGCAGTCTGTTACCGAACACTCTCTTTCTAAATAGGCATGTTCAACACATTGGGTAGTATAAGTGTTCTCTACTATTACGTCTGCCTGTGCAAACCCTGTTTTCACATTACCTTTACGAACTTTTGTATGCTGCAGCATGTTACCTTTTTCGTATATTAACTGTGCCTCATCAGCTAGAGCTTCCTCTACAGTGGAGATTGCAGGAAGCTGCTTGTAAACAATTTTAATATTTTTAACAGCTTCTTCAGCTTGTTCTTCAGTCTCAGCAGCCACAGCTACGATTGCATCTCCCATAAAACGCACCTTTGTCTCCGCAAGAACCTGTTGATCCTGAACAGCAAGTCCATATCGATTGGTACCTTTAATGTCTTTGGCTGTAAGAACACAATGTACCCCAGGAACGAGTTTTGCTTTTGATGTATCTATTTCTTCTAGGTAGGCATGGGGGTAGTGACTGCGCAATACCTTTGTATGCAGCATTCCAGGCAACTGCATATCTCCAGTGTAAATGGCTTTCCCAGTTACTTTAGCATAAGCGTCAACTCTTTTAACTGGTTTGCCTACAACGCGAAGCTCCTCCATTAGCTCTCACCTCCATCAACTACATTTTCTTTGCTTAGCTTTTTTGCCGATAGTTCTACAGCCTTAAAAATCTTAGTATAACCGGTACACCTGCATAGGTTACCCGAAAGCCCCACTTTAATTTCCTCTGGTGTTGGATTAGGGTTTACATCCAAAAGGGCCTTTGTCGATAAGATCATACCTGGGGTACAGTAACCACATTGAACTGCTCCAACATCTACAAAGCTTTCCTGAATTGAATGGATGCCCCTACCTCTTCTTAAACCTTCAATAGTGAGAATATCCTTGCCCTCAGCCTGTTTAGCTAAAACAAGGCAGGAGTTCACAGATTTACCATCCATTAAAACTGTACATGCCCCACATTCACCAATTCCACAACCCTCTTTTGTTCCTGTTAGATGTAGCACCTCTCTTAGTAAATACAAAAGAGTTTTATTATCTTCAACTTCTACTTGGACATGCTGACCATTTACAGTTAGGTTAACAGTTGACTTCAAAGGGTTTTCCTCCTTCTATGAAAGCCAAATGCAAATTTTATTTTCTATGGGGCTGCATTGACTTTTCATTATTATTTTTCCCATCTTTTAGACCTTTGATCATCCTTCTATCCATACCTATTTATAGCACACATCATAAAATTTGACATAGGACCCTCTAACCTTTTTAAGAACGCTCCCGATAAACTGGGAAGTTAGGAGGAAATCAGAGCGGTTCTTTATGTTTCTGTTCTGTAAAATCTATTCTCCTTCCAAACCTGATAGACAATCTTCAATAACCTTCTGGCGGTAGCAACTTTAGCTGAATTAGAACCTTTTTTGGCCTTCATGGAATAATAATAGCTTCTTATCTGGGCATCTTTTCTGATTGCAGGTATGACTGCTTCAATTAAGGCCCACCTTAGGTATTTATTGCCTTGTTTTATGATTCTGCCATGATAGGTCTTGCCTCGCAAGAATAAGTAGATGGCACTAGCCCAGCATAGGAACATAACTTATTTGAGCTGGGAAACGCTCAATTTTATCTATCTCATGCCTGATTAACAGGGCAAAAAACTCACCTATACCGGGTATGGTCTTTAGACGTTCCACTATTTCGTCGTTTTCTTTGAGTTGGGCTAAAATAGACTCTATTAAGCTAACACGTGTTCTAAATTCTTCTAATAGTTCCAATTGACCATCCAAAAGCTTTCTTTCTAGGAGAGGCAGTTCAACACTCCTTAAGAATTGTATCCCCTTTACTCCAAAGAGATCAGTAAAACTTTTGGCCTGTTCTCGGGCATTCTCCTGCCTATCAATAAGATTGTGAACTTTATTTTTTACCATAGTCTGGAGTCTCACTAAGAACATCCTCTGTCTTAAAACCTCCTGAATAAGCCGATTGGATTTACCCCTGACATAGCATTCTGGTATTAAATCTGCCCTTAGTAGATGGGCTAAGATGTTTGCTGAAATCTTATCTGTCTTTATCTTGGCCTCAGCTATTGCCTTTACCTTGAGGGGATGGGCTATCTTTACTTCATCAATACAATCACTGAACATATCGTAAAGTAGTCCCCAGTTCCAGCCTGACTCCAAAACAGCTTTTGAACCATCTTGGGCATAAGGCCTTAAGACTGCTTTTATGCTCTTTCGATCATTGTTTACCTTATACCGGTTAATTATCTTTCCATTTTCTTGCATAATGGTTATTTGTAAATACCTTTTATGGGCATCTATACCTATGGAGTACATCCCTGCACCTCCTTATGGGTTTAGGGGTTATTTTCCCCTATTTTGCCTTATATGAGGTGCATTTGGCTTTCATTTTATCTTTCTTCCTACTCTAACCCATCTAAGATGATATAGCTGTATTACTTTTTCTACAAATTATATATACGATACCTAGATTTAAAAATTCATCTTTTTTTTGAAAATATTTTAAAAAAATTAAAAAATTTTTAACTATATCTATATTTACATAAAATGTACTAATTTCGAGTAGTATTTGCATTTCTCCCTTAAAATAAAACTGGTCATGCACGTGATCTTTCCTATAGAATATTAATAACCATAATATTCAAAAATTAGTTTTATCTTTTATCACCTTGTCAAATCTCAAAAATTTAATCCTTCTTCAAGCATTATCAGGTAATTTTTAATTGGAATATAGTTGGCGATAGAATTCCCGGATCCGAGGGCAAATCTTCCCTTGCTCATACATATAGTAAGGATGTTTCTTATATATCTTCGCAGCTTATCTTCCGGATAGGTAGCCAGGACATTTATATCCACTCCTCCTAAAACGGCAATTTTACCCGAATATTTTTTGTAGAACACGCCTACCGGCCTAATTTCATCTTGAAAGGAATGTTTTCCATCTATCCTCACATTCTCTATTAAGTCATCCATAACCTCCTCTATGTTTCCGCAGCAATGAAACAGGTAAAGCATATTATGCTGGTGGGCAAGTTCAGCATATCTTTTATGCCAGGGTAAGACGTATTTACGCAAAATCTCAGGAGAGAGGAGAGTGGCAGTTTTAAATCCCATATCGTCTCCCTGAAAGAAGGCATAAATATTGGGAATTCCAACAATATTTTTATAAAATTCATAAATTGTCCTACCAACTTTATCAAACATAGCTTCGATTAAGTCAAGATTGTCGTATAGAGCGTAAGATAAGCCTTCATAACCCATAAGCTGTAAGACATTTTCCAACACCCCTGCCCCATGAGAGACAAAAAATCCCATACCGTCTGGCAAGTTCTTTCCTATAAATTCATAGGGAGAAAAATCAAAATCTTTGACTTGCGGCCACTTATAATTTTCGAAATCCCTCCAGGAGGTAATAATCCCCTTTCCTTCCTCAGCCCATTCCCTTATACCCCTTGAAAGGAAAGCTGTATCAGGTACATTTCTAATTTTCGAAACAAATCCCACATTTAACTCAAATCTTACATAATCATAACCCATTCTATACCAAAACTCGATATAGTTCTTTAAATATTTCTCCTGTACATTTTTATCCTCCAGTGACTCTACCCACTCAAGCCCGAGAAGCTCTATGGAAATCTTACGTCTTATCTCCCCATCTATTGAATACTCCATAACTACTCCCCTGGTAGGAATAGACTGACCATTAACGATCTTTACGAAATTATCTATATTAGGTCGAGGATTTCTTAAAGGCACTTTATACACCATTTTCTCCTCTTATAATATGTTAAAGTTATGTCAAAAGTTATTTAGTAATTTTCTTTTAAATTCTTTGTTATCAAGTGTTTTAGTGAAATTGACTTGCCTTCCCCCTACCTTTATGGTAGGATTTGAATTGTCGCTTTTTTCAAGGTATTCTAGCAGGGTCTTCTTGTTCACCTTTACCGCAGAAACATATCTCTCTCCCGCTCCATAAATGATATATATTTCACCGTGATATTCATAGGAACCCTCAGGGAAGACAATATCTATAGAGATTTCACTATTTTTCTCCCAATCCGTTTCAGGTACCATTAGATGTTCAAGGCGTTTTTCGACAATTGCTGCAGGATTGTCCGGCGTAATACAAGGGAAGACAAGGGAAGACAAGGGGACGTTTCGTTTGTCATATTTCAATGTCATGTTTTAACAGCTCTTTCTATAATACTTCTTCCTATGCCTAACCCCCTACTTTGGAGTGAACCCCTCAGGCTAGACACTTATGGTCTTAGCCATAATGCATTCCTGAGAGTCATTTTCAGCCATTAATCTCTCGTATTCCCCTGGAAGCCGATAGCCTAAAGACGAATGCAATCTCTTCTTATTATACACATCTTCTATAAAATAAGGAATTCTATTTATAACATCAGAAATACTTTCATATTCCCATAGATATACCTCCTCCTGTTTTAAAGTTTTAAAGAATGATTCAACAACGGCATTATCATAAGGATTGCCTTTGGCTGACATACTTACCTTGATATGATAAGTCTTTAGAATATTTATATATTCTTTAAAGGAAAGTGACACAAGTCCTGTCAATAGACATTTCCTATTGCGTCACTTTCCCGATACATTTAAAATTTTACCTGAACATGGGTTTTTGCTTGTGTATCAATATTTAAAAAGGATACTTCCTTTCAATTTTAAATACATATGCATGTTCACAGGGTTTCATGGCAGGGGCCTTAATTATAAAAGCTCCTTTTGTCATACCCCATGGCAGTTCTTTATCAACGCCAAGCATCTTCACGGAATTTATCTCCGACTCATATAACCTTTCCGCCACAGATTTTATGATCACCTTTTCTCCCGGCCAGCCCAAACAAATTGCATAGAGGTTATTGTCTTTGACCGTAAATCGGATATCATTTTTCGTGTTTTTTACCCCTCGATCCTCGCTAATTATCCCTGCTTTGATCATCTGTTGTGCCGGCTCTTCCCCGTATACCATCCAAGAGGTAGTATCGTAAATGGCCTCTCCGTTCACTTTCAACCATCTGCCCATCTCCAAAAGAAGTTCTTTGGCTTCCTCCGGTATCTCGCCGTTGGGCTTGGGTCCTACGTTGAGAAGCATCAAACCGTTTTTGCTCACACTGTCCACCAGATAGTGAACCAATTCGGTTGCTGTTTTGTATTTGGCATCATGCAAATAGCTCCAACCGTAACCATCATCCACCGTCGTATCCGTAATCCATTCATTATAGGTCAGTTTATCAAAACGACCTAGGGTAATGTCTATGACGCCACTTCCAGGGACAAGATCGTGCTGTTTATAGGTCATGACAACTTCCTTGCCCCACTCTTCTGCCTTGTTGTAATAATAGGCAAGAAATTCCCTCTTGTAATGCTCTTGAATAAATCTGAGCCCAAAGTCAAACCATAGCATGTCGGGTCGATATTTATCGATAACTTCCTTGGTCTTAGCTAGCCATAGATCAAGAAACTTTTTACTAGGTTTCTCTTGTAATTTCCAAAATTCTATTATGTCTTCTAAAATTCTATTTTCTAATATGTCTTCTTTTTCTTTTTTTGGGAGTTTCTGAGCCCATTCCATATTGTGCTGTGGACCATACAATCCAGAATAACGCGAATCCGAAGTATCATATTCTTTTTTCCAATGAGGGAAGAACCACCAGTTTTCAGCATGATGAAGTGCCACCATGAACCTCATATCCTGTTTGCGGATGGCCTTTTCTAGCTCTCCAACAACATCCCGTTTTGGTCCCATCTTTACAGCATTCCATTCAGTCAATTTACTATCCCACATAGTAAAACCGTCATGGTGTTCGCCAACAGGTCCGGCAAATTGAGCACCAGCTTTTTTAAAAAGCTTAGCCCATTCGTCCGGATTAAACTTTTCCCCCTTAAACATGGGGATAAAGTCTTTATAACCAAACGTTGAAGGATCTCCAAAATTTTTAATATGGTATTCATATTGCGGCGTACCTTCGTGATACATATTATAGGGATACCAGCTACCGTCAGGCCCACACGCCGGAATAGAGTATACCCCCCAGTGAGTATATATCCCAAATTTAGCATTTTTAAACCATTTAGGAGTAATATGAGTTTTAAGTGAATTCCAATATGGTTTATATTTCATAAAAATACTCCTCCTTTATAAAAGCATCTTGTTAAGTTACTTGAAACTTGAGTTAGTCTCTTTCCTGATAGCATAAATGTTTATAACCAATAAAACATTATTACCAAGAAAGGAGACAATGATTTAAACATTATTATAACTTTATTAGATCAATATTAAAAAATATAGTTATAATACTCAATTATTTTCTATACTGTTTTTTTAACATTTTCAGAACTTCATCTCTAGTAGCGACCCGTGGATTAACACTATAGTCAGGAAGTTTCATAGTATCATCGGCAATTGCAAATAACTCCTCTTCGGGTACATTCAGTTCCTCTAAAGTAAGATGCATACTGATTTTATTTAAGAATTTATCCATTTCTTCACAGGATTTTTCAGCAGCCACCTCATCACTTACATTTTCAAGTTCCGGATTGAGAATACGTCCAATAATAGCAAATTTCTGTATGGCAGATTTATAGGTATAACGCATAAACTCCGGATACATGATAGCCAAAACCTGACCATGCATTATGTTTGGTACATGTCCGCCAATGGCCATACCAATTCCATGAGGCAATGTTGTTCCAGCATTGGAAATACATAATCCTGCCAGAGTATCTGCCCAGGCCATTTCTGTTCTTGCCTCTTTATTCGAACCATCTTCAAGAACTACAGAAAGATATTTGACTACACGCTTTATTGCTTCCAGGGCATGCATATCTGTATAAACCGATGCATCTTTATGGATATAACTTTCAAAAGCGTGGGTAAAAACATCAAAACCTGTTGACGCAGTAATATGTTTCGGCACGGTAACCATTAACTGAGGATCTACTATACTTACCTTGGGACAGAGAAGCTTATCTACCAGAGCAAATTTGCTCTTTTCAGTTGAGTTTGTCACTACCGACACTGGGGTTACCTGAGAACCGGTACCGGATGTAGTTGTAATAGCTATAATCGGTAATCTTTTTTCAGTAATTTTTTTATCGCTAAATAGGCGGTAATCCCATGCTTCACCTTCATGGGTAGCACCAACAGCAATAGCTTTTGCTGTATCCATACTGGAACCACCACCGACACCAAGTACAATATCTACCTTATTTTTAATCGCCATTTCGACACCTTTATTTACACTATCTGTAGTTGGGTTAGGAACTACATCGTCAAAATGAAAAACCTCTACCCCCCCATCTTCCAATGAATTTTTCACTTTTTCAAAAACGGGCGCCAATACGTCAACCACGGGTACAGTCACCAAAAGGCATTTTTCTCCAAATTGAGCAACTATATCACCAACTTCTTTAACACGTCCCCAGCCAAATCGAATATCTGTAGGCTGATAGTAATCAAATGATTTCATATCATATTTCCTCCTATCTTCAAACTTTTATTGGATTCTTTGAACTCTCTTTCATTATACTAATATTTTCAGACTCTACATCCCTATTACATATACTTTACACTTAATTAAATACTACATTTAATGTATATCAATTATAACTTTCATAACCTTATCCTTTTTTTCTTCGATGTATTGATAAGCTTTCAAGTAATCCTTAAAATTAAAGTGAACTGAAATTAACGGTTCAAGATTAATTTTTTCTGCATCAATTAATTTAATAGCCTTTTTAAAATCATTTTCCTGATACATAAGGGTACCAATTAATCTAAGCTCTCGATCCTGGACCAATCCAAGGTCCACAGTAGGTTTATCTCCAAACACTCCTACCACAATTATATCTGCACCTTTTCGGGCAACCTCTATTGCTTGATCTATAGTTGTATTAATACCAACACATTCCAAGATAAGGTCAGCCTTTTCCCTCGTTCCAAATTTTCCTTTCACTACTGCTGCAATGTCCTGTATACTCGAATTAACACAATAATCAATACCGCATTCCCTGGCTATATTGAGTCGATAATCACTTAGATCTATTATCATTACAGATTTTGCCCCCATTCCTTTTGCTGCCTGGGCAACAAGGTTTCCAATCGGACCTGCACCTAAAACTAGGATTTTCTTACCTTTAACACCTTTTCCGGCTCTACTCAAGGCATGAACAGCAACAGCTAATGGCTCTATCATCGCCCCCTGATCATAATCTATATTATCGGGAAGTTTTAGTGCTTTTTCGGCATCAACTAAAAAATATTCCGATGCCATACCGGTTGTCTGAAATCCCATAACCTTTAAATTATCACATATGTGGTATTTTCCATGGGTACACGGGTAGCATTCCCCACAAACTACTTGTGGTTGTATGGTTACTTTATCTCCAACTTCAAACCCTGAAACTCCCGGTCCAATCTTTTCAATTCTCCCGGACACTTCATGTCCCTGGACCACCGGATAAGATGTATAAGGATGCTTACCATGGTACACATGAATATCAGAGCCACAGATACCTATACACACTATCTCTACAAGAACTTGCCCTTCTTTAACCTCTGGAACAGATATATCACGAAATTCAATCTTCCCTGGTTCAGTCATAACTGCTTGTTGCATAAAAATTCCTCCTCAAAAATTTATTTAATAAAAAGCATGAAATCATCTCAACCCCTAACATTTTTTGTTATAATAATTTTAAACTATACACAGATATCAGATAAGCCACTAATTTCTAAATTACTTTAATTCATCCATTAATTTTTGTGCTTCTTTCTGCAGTTTCCCACAGGCAGTTTTTGCATCTTCCTGACCAGTTATAAAGACAGGATCAAGATATCGATCCCATAATGATACAAATTCAGCATACTTTGCATGAATAGGAGTTACAATCCCATATTTAACTGCTGACTCTGCAAATACTTCATGGTAATTAGGAATTTTTTTATACAAATCACCATTTAAAGCAAAGGGGTAGAAAGACATCCTGGCTACATACGTGGAACGTGTATCTTATATTGTTGGTAATGTTTCTGGATTACTTAAGAGAAAACGGATCACCTCATAGGAAATTTCAGGGTGCTTGGTAGCCTTAGGTATAGCTATTGCTTATCCGGCTACAGATTGGCATCTACCTGCAGGTCCTATTGGTACCTGTACAACACCCCAGTTAAACTTATCTCCGACAAAATCATCTAAACCAAAAGCCTCGTCATTTAATGCAAATAATATAGCGACTCTCCTCTGAGCAAATGACTTTGAAACTTCAGTTGGATCAGCAGTTACAGGCATTACTTTCTATTTATGAACCAAATCTTCCATAAACTGTACTGCGTTTGTTGTTCCCGGATCATAATAATGGGCCTTTTTATTCTCCTTTTATCTTTAGTATAATTTTTTTGGCATTTTTATCCTTGTATCTTGGTTTTATATATTCTAAAAAATTCAAATCTATTTACTTGATACTGTCCATCCTGCAACAATTTTATCTTGAGCAAACATGAAAACTATAAGTGTTGGAAGAAAACAAAGGCTAAAGCCAGCAGCCATAACTGGCCAGTTTGCAGTGTAACGTCCCATAAATGCAGCTGCCAGGCCAGGGGGAAGAGTGAACAGTGCCTGCTTGGACAATATGATTGTTGCCAGAAAATACTCATTCCAGAGAAAAATATAATTTATGATAGCGGTAACTACCAGACCTGGCCGGGCGATCGGTAACATTACGTACCATATGTTCTGTAACAAATTACAACCATCAATCTTTGCGGCGTCTTCCATTTCGGATGATATGGATCGGAAAAAGGACCGCATTAGCACCACTGAAAGTCCAATTCTCATTGCAACATAAGAAAATATAAGTCCCCAGAGAGAATCAGATAATCCAATTAAGTTAATCAGAACAAATAATGGAATAATTAAAACATATATTGGGACTACGTTACACATAATAAAAACGACGAAAAGGATCCTAGAACTATTAAACGGGATCCGCGCCAATGCATATCCTGCTAAAGTACTTACAAAGAGAATGAGAGCAAGTGCGGCAGATGTAACAATAATACTGTTTATTAAAAATGTTACTATCGGCGTATCAGTCAATGCTCTTATATAGTTTCCAAGGAAGAAGCTCTCTGGCAAACCGAATGGGTTAGCAGTATATTCTCGTGAGGTTTTAAATGACAATAAGATGATCCAGATTAAAGGCCCTAATGTTGCTGTGCTTACCAGGATATAAAATATATGATGTAAGAGACTACGAAGTGTGAATTTTTTTCTGCTCAATGAATAGTGATCTTGCTTGCTCATTTTTTAATACTCCAATCGTTCGCGCGCAACATGCATGACAGGCCAAATTAGAACAATACCAACAATAAAAAGAGTAACCATACTTATTGCGTTGGCATATCCAAAGAGATTAGCCAGAAATGCTTGAAGAGTCATATAAATACCTAGAAGCTCTGTAGATCCTCCGGGTCCCCCTAAAGTCATCAAGTAAAAGAAACCCATTAAAGGTCCGAAAGCTCCTCCAAATATAAAAACAAACGAAATTAGAAGTTGTTCTCGTAACATTGGTAATGTGACATACCTCAAAATATCCAGCCGGCTATTTGTTTCGAGCATTGCAGCCTCAAAACATTCTTCAGGTATTGAGGCTAGACCTGCCATGAAAATAATCATGTGAAAGCCGAAATAAAACCATGCTGTTGCCACAATCAGGCTTATAAGTGCTGTATTGGGTTCACCCAACCAACCTAAAGCCCACGATTTCAGACCTATTGCTATTAACAATTTATTTAACGGGCCTCGATAAGGGTGATATACTAGGGACCATAATAACCCAACTGCTGCAATAGATATAACCCGAGGGGTAAAGATGGCACTTCTATAAACCTTCATAATACGAGTTTTTTTGGAAAGACCAATTGCAAGGAATAAAGCTAACGGCATCTGTGTCAGGAGAGTACCGAAGAAAGCAAGCCAGTTTATAAGCATGGCATTCCAGAATCGATCCGCCTGAAATACTTTAATATAATTATTTAAGCCGACAAACGTCATGGTAGGAGATGCGCCATCCCACTCATAAAATGAGCCTCTCAAGCCTACAAGAACAGGTCCTAAAAAAAATAGCCCCAAGATACCCAATGCAGGCATACACAACAACCATCCCACCAGATTCGGAGAATGCAAAAACTGTTTCCATTTACTTGAACTATTCACAAAATGATTGTTCATTTGACAACCTATTTATTTCACTATTGGGTTTAATAATGAAAATCCCACGAATAAATCCGCAGCACCTTTCCACTTTTCGAGCTTTATTCGATGCCTTTCAGGCAATTTTTACATTAATTCACGGATTTGCCCGTGGTATTATACTATTCGAGTTAATAAAGATATACCTCCCTGCCCCAATAAAACAAATACTTATCAGGGCAGGAAATTTTTAAAATCACAATATAGCTTCTATTCGAAGATCATTAGTCATTCGGTTATTGCTACGGTCGGGCTTTTGCCTCAAGTCGATCGACGAATTCCTGCGGAGTAATCTGTCCCGTAGATAATGGCTGAGACATACTTAGCATCTCTTCTGCCACTGGACCCGGTAAACACCAGTCCCACCATGGATAACCGTGCTTTGCTTCCTCGACATACTGCACCAGTGTCAGCACCACTGGATCAACGCCTTCAATTTTTGCTTTTTCATAAATGCCCTTAATTGTCGGTATGAAGTCGGTTGCTTTCATGAACGACACCGCATTATCAACTGTTGTCAAGGGTTGTAGAAATTTAGCGCATGCCTCTGGATGTTTTGTTGTGCTTGATACCCAATAAGCGTCTGCAGCGGAAGTAATATCATTTTGATTATCTGGGTCCCAATCAGGGAAACTGGGAAACTTGAACATGCCAAACTCAAAGCCTTCCGGTGCGCTTCCCTTGATCTTACCTATTGCCCAAGGGCCATGGCAAAACATAGCGCCATTACCTTCCACAAGTAAGGTGTATTTATCATCTCCTCCAATACCATTAAAACCCTTTGGAAAATAGTCATTTTTTGCAAGGAGTTGCGACAATTCTGCAGCCTTGAGGAAACCTGGATCCGTGTATGAGCCAGCTCCACTGACAGCATCAAACAACTCTTTCGGTCCACCGTATCTATTCTGTATTGCCCAGACATAAATCAGAAATGGCCATTTGTCTAGATTCCCCATCGCAATTGGAATAAAACCTGCAGCTTTGAGCTTATCACAAGCATTAATGAATTCATTCCAGGTGGGTTGCAACGGATTAGGCCATTCCTGTGGATCAACCCCTGCCTCAGCGAACTGCGCCTTGTTGTAGTAAATGGAACTGACTGAAACGTAAAGTGGATGGCAAACCATCTTCCCGTTAAAGGTGCCTTCTAGTCTACCGGCATCTGTGTAGGGACTTATATCGTATAGATCCTGAATGGCAATCATTTTACCTGCAGCGTAATGTTTCCATGCTATATCACCAGGAATTGTATAAAAAATATCAGGTTGTGTGCCAGCTATAAGGGCTGCCTCAATTTTCTGCTTCCACCCTGTTGGCGAAAAATTTTCCCAGGTAACTTTGATATTTGGATTATCCCTGTTAAATTCCTCAACGTAATTCTTCCACCACACAACATAAGCCTCACTTTCCGAAATATCCCATACGGTTATTTCAGCAACTGGAGCGGCAGCTTGCGACTGGGACGCACAAGCTATCAGCACAAAAGTTACGATAATTACTAGACTGACTAATACTATAAAAACACGCAATTTCGTAATCATTTTTTTACCTCCTAAAAATTAATTAAAGCTCTGTTTATTAAATTCATACTTTATGGATTCCTATAATGTAATAACAATCATAATATTAACCACCTCCTTCAAAAAGCAAATATATTCCTATGGTAGTAATTATATGGCTATGTTCTCGAATTAGATTATAGTCTATAATATTAGATCTATAAACCAGGTCATTAATAATCTTTTAAATAAATCTACTACCCACTTATATCCTTCTTCTATATTTTTTTCAGCATTGGATATGTTTTAGATGGCAAACTCATCCAGATTGTGTGGCCTTATATGTATTTCATGTTCCTCAGGCTGGAGCTTTGCCTGTAGTTCCCTTCAGATTCCACCTCCCTTCTAGCCTTTATTTTTAGCTTCCTTCTCTTTTGCCTGGGTTAACGTTCATGTGAGTATTTAGTAAAGTATATTCTACGTTATCATTACGAGGAGTTCCGAAAGCTTTCGGGGCGACAAAGCAATCTCCGGATTACCCTGAGCGATTTAATAGAGATTGCTTCGCTCCGCTCGCAATGACGTGGTTCACTAAGTATTTATACATAGGATTTATATCCTCTTAATGCTTCACCAGCAGATTCTCGTATTTTAAATTGAACATCCAGTATGACCTCTTTTGGCTTTTTTCTTTTTTTTCTTATCTGATTTACAAGAAGCTTCCCTGCTATTTCACCTAATCTAAAAGTGGGCTGGATAACGACAGTTAAAGGGGGATCAATATGATCAAACCAGGGGAGATCATCAAAGATTACTAACCCTATTTCCTCTGGAATGTGAATTTTTCTTTCTTTTATTGCCTCCATGGCGCCAAGCCCCATAAGGTTATTACAGGCAAAGATAGCTGTTGGAGGTAAAGTCAGAGAAAGAAGCTCTAAAGTCAGAAGATAGCCACTTTGTTTTTTAAAATCGCCGATTTTAATTAAATCTTTATCTTCTGGTATAGAATGCTCCCTCAGTACTTTTAAATAACCTTCCAATCTTTCTTCGCCAGTGGAAAAACTAAGAGGGCCTGTTATGATTCCGATTCTTTTATGACCCAAACTTATCAAATGTTCAATAAGTTGCATACTCCCTCCTACATTATTTACTAAAACACTATCCGCATTTACGTTTTTAACTTTCTTATCAAGTAATACAACTGGAATATTTCGTTCTATGAGGAATTTTATATTCTCATTGCTATCTCCTCCGGGAATAATAATTACCCCCTCTGTTTGTTTAGCATAAAATATCCCAGCCGACTCTTTTTCCTTATCGAAATCGTAGTTAGTATCCATAACAATAATATTATATCTCTCCCTACTCATATATGTTTCAATTCCTTGCAATATTTCTGCGAAAAAGGGGTTTTTTAGATCGCAAACCATTAAACCAACTGTGCCTGTTTTTCCACTTCTTAAGCTTTTGGCAACTATATTTGGGCGATAATCAAGTTTGTTTATTGCCTTGAGTACCTCTGTTCTGGTTTCCTTACTTACGAACCGACTCTTGTTAATTACATACGAAACAGTAGTTGTAGAAACTCCGGCCAATTTAGCTACTTCTTTAATGGTAACCAATTTTCTTCTCCTATCCTGTTTTGGATAAACGTTACGCTAATCGTTTATATTACCATTTATACTATAACATAATCTAACTCTTTGTCAACACTTCGAATTGCCTGCCCCTCATTTACTACTTCACCTTCAACATCTTCAATAAATCCTCTTTTAACTCAGTATTTTTTACCTGAGAAAATGAGGTCTCTTTTAATATATTTACAAATTCTTTCCCTAATCTCTTGAGAATTCTTTCCCATATCTCATAATAATCATGTTCTATATTGATATAATCCACAATCCCTTTCCTCTCCGGGATAACCAGTTCTGACATCTCACTAATAATCTCTTCTAAAACTGAAGAGACTACCTTCATATCTAACTTGATAAAAGCCGCATCTCCGGAAATCTGGGAAAATTGATTAAATCGCTCTCTTAATTTAGTGCAAAGTCTCTCCGAAAGAAAGTCTATCTGTTTTTCTGCTTCCTCAAATATTTCCTCTACATCTTTCTCACTAATCACTCTTTCTTTCTGAAAAAATGGTTCTATCCAATCATGATTTAAGATAGGCATCTTTCGATATCTATTGACCAGTTTTAATAATACCGGTACAGGCAGAAAAGAAAGTTGAAAGCCGGTGATATCTTTAAATCTCCTACAACATCCTTCCGTCTCACCAGGGAAGCCAAGGGCAACCAGAATCATATATTTGGCATAACCTTTATAGGTACCAATCAGTTTGTCTTTGAATAGATCAAGACAATAATTTTTCAAGGTGTACAAATAATCTTGTTTTTTAACCAGATAATTATAGATTCCTTCAGCAACAGTCTTACATTCTACTACGATAAAATAGGGATGTATCGCCCTTCCGGCAATTAAGATTATATCCCAGCCATGAGCACTACGCTGGGGGATGGTATCAAAATCCAAGAGTAAGAAGGCTCGATTTACTAAATCCTCAAAAACATTTTCTGGTTCATCATGATATTTCTTTCGGGCTAATGTCCTATTCTACCGAGCAATATATAAAAAATCAGCATTGAGTTTTTCTAAATCCCCTTCTATATCTCGACGAGTGATTTCTATTCCTCCATCTTTCTTTCGCTGGTTTACTACTTCTAATAATTCCTCTAATACCTGTCCTTCCATATAATTAATCTTATCTTTTGGGCTTACTTCTTTTTCATAAATCAATTGAGCGATTGCCGCAGCATAATGTTTACAAAAGGGGGTACTCCCTCTTTTTACTTGATAGAGGTAATCGGCACACTTATCATCACACATATAAGAAAAGTCTTCTTTTCCTAAATTATTTATAATTACTCTATGTCCACCTACATCTACAATGGGGGAGATTTTATCTTTACATCTTATGGTTACCCGTTTATTTAAAAAATGGTCTCGACAGTCTCGAATCTTACCTAAAAGTTTATCTATCAGATAAACGTTACAAATATCTTTTAACTCCTCTAAAGAAATCTCCAGATTATCCACCATAAACTTAGCCAGTTCCTTTTTTGTTCCGGAATATCCTTTAAGTTTATTCTTTTCACAAATTTCTTTTAAATTACTTACGGTAAGAGTTTGAAGGATAGATAATTTTTCTCGTTTATCACTCATTTAAAATCCCCCCTTCGAAATAAAATACTTTCCATTCTTTCAATGCTCAAAATAAGTTTGCCATGCAATTCAGCTAAGTACATTTACCCCTTGTAAAGGACCAACTCTAATATCAAAAGCTAACTCCAAAGATTAATTCATCCCTAATTTTCCCTCCAATGTTTATAAGCATTTTCTCTGGCTTCTTCCTCAGTTCGACCCCAACCATGTGCATGCTTTCCATAATCCTTCCCCTTCCCATAGAGATGAACATCCACTCCACCTGAGAGAAGTGAACCAGGATCTACTGTCACAACTTCTTTCCTATCCCACTTCTTGTCTTTATCCACCCTTTATTACCTCCCACATTATAGATTTGTCTTCTTAGGAAAATAGGTGTCTGTCCCTATTATCTTTATTCTTTTCTTAATTTTACTTCCGCAACATAACTCTTCACCAAATTAGTAAAGGCAAGCTTGGATTTTTTGTAACTTCGTCTTCGGGAACATAAGTTGATAAAGGTTCTCAAGCGGAG
>Ga0209991_10000233_pt1 | contig 24871 bp, 27 predicted proteins | sample ChitaG_FD_183167 | JGI IMG/M metagenome (GOLD analysis project Ga0209991, IMG submission 183167) | Deep subsurface microbial communities from South Pacific Ocean to uncover new lineages of life (NeLLi) - Chile_00310 metaG (SPAdes)... | ecosystem: Environmental > Aquatic > Marine > Oceanic >... | reverse complement strand
GTCCCTGCGCCGGTTGACCCTGCGCCGGTTGACCCTGCGCCGGTTGACCCTCCACCGGCTGAACCTCCACCGACTGCTTCTTCCCCAAACTATTCACCTGTCTATGCAACGATCAACGGAAGGCGCTTCGGCTACTATGTGCCGGAGTCGTATGATCCATCGACACTGACGCCGCTCCTGGTCATGTTCCACGGTCTGGGCGGTGACAGCAGTGAACAAAGCGGGGGATCGGCGGAAAATGGTTATTACGGATGGCAAACCACAGCCCATCAAAACGGATTCATTGTCCTGTTCCCTGAAGCATTAGGTTTTTTCAAAACCTGGGATTTAGGTGCGGGCGGAAGCTCCTCGGATCTGTCTTTCGTGGATGACATGATTGACTGGGCAGACACGAATTACAATATCAACTCATCCCAAATATTTACGACCGGACATTCATGGGGTGCCTATTTCAGCTACTACGTAGCAAGGTATCGTAGCGACGACATCGCGGCCTTTGCGGCGCATTCGGGCGGTCTTGGTGGCGCATTTTTTCTGGGTAGCACCCCACGGGTACCCGCCGGCCCGTTCCCCACGCCTACCCTGAATGGAATTGTTTTACACGCTGTTGATGACGGAATTGTTCCCTATTCGAACAGCCAAGCTCTCTACGATGATCTCGTGGCCAACGGGCACAACGTATACGACGATGGCATCGGTGCCGATGGCATCATTGAAGTGGATGGTTGGGGCCCTGATAATCACCGTTACCGCCTGCAAAACAACCAAACCCAGTGGGATTTTTTCCTCGAAGTGAGCGCGGATGATGTACCGCTCGTTCTAGATCTTGCAGTTGCCGACGCCCACGCCTACACCGCCAACTCCGGCGCCGGCTCGGTGTCGATGATCCCGATCGTCAATCGGCCCCCGGTGAACACGATGCCCGTCGGACCTTAACCGTATGGGGTGGCGTTCTCCCCGGACTCGGCGTCGGTCATACCTGCACTCCGACTAGCCGGTCGGTCAATGCGCTCAGAGCGTCGGGAACCACGGCGTAGTACACCCATGAACCACGCCGTTGGGCGGTGAGCAGGCCGGCCTCGCGCAGCACCTTGAGGTGGTGAGAGATGGTGGGCTGGGATACCTCCAGACCTTCGGAGACATCGCACACGCACGCCTCGCCGCCGGGGTGGCTGGCCACGGCACTGAACAACCGCAGCCGCACAGGGTCTGCCAGGGCCTTGAGCTTCAGCACGATTTCCTCGGCAGCAGCCCCCGTCAGCGGTTGGCCGCGCAAGGGGGCGGCCTGGTAGCACTCCTGGTCTATAGGCGCCCGCTGCGATTTAGACACTCATCAATATTGACAGTTGTCTATATCGATGGCAAGTGAACATCCGGTGAACGGGGCCTGTGGTTTACCCGGCGCGCGAGTAGGCGGTGTCGGTGCTGTGCAGCGTGAAGCCCAGCCGCTCATAGGTGCGCACCGCCGCACCGTTGTCGGCTTCGACGTACAACATGATGGTGGGCTCGGCGTCGTCGGCCAGTCGCCGCGCCAGCCAGTCCATGCCGACCACCGTCAACGTCCGTCCCAAACCCATCCCCTGGGCCACGGGATCGACGCCGACGACATAAACCTCGCCGAGGCCGGGTTTGTCGGCGTGCACCTTGGTCCAGTGGAAGCCCAGCAACCGCTCTCCCTGATCGAAGGCCAAGAACAGACCCTTGGGGTCGAACCACGACTCGTCCCGACGCTCGGCGATCTCGGAGTCGGTCCAGTCGCCCTGCTCGGGATGCCACCAGAAGGCGGCGTGGTTGACCCGCAGGATTTCGGCATCGTCTCCTGGTCCGGCATACGTGCGAATTCGTACTCCGTCGGGGATAGCGACATCCGGCACATTCCGCAGTGGGCGCCGCATCTGCAATAACCGGCGTACCGGGCTGAGGGCGAGCGCGGCCGCGGTCGCCTCTGCGGCGGCCAGCGTGCCATGCGCCCAGAACCGGCTGAGTCCGGCCGACTTCTCCAACGCCGCCTGAATCAATGCTCTACCGGAGCCTCGCCTGCGCGCGTGTGGGGCCACCACCAGCTCAGCCATCTCCGGCGTCAGGTTCAGATATCCGTTGATTTCGCCATTGTCGCCCGCAGCCACCAGATGCTGTGTGCGCTGCTGGTCCAACTCACGCAGAACTTGTCCACCGACCGGCGGCACTCCGTCGAATTTGGTTGCCTCATCGATGATCTTACCTACAGCCTGCTTCTCCGACTCCGACAGCTGGGCGCGCCAGTCGACACGGCTCACTTAGTTTGCAGCTGCTCGACCAGCGGCGTCGGGGTGTCGTCGGGACCGTCCCCGTAGTCCTCATCCTCCAGATCCTCGGAGGTCTCTGCTCCCGCTTCGGGCTGGCGGCCCCGGGCGGGCCTGACCGCCTTGTAGCCGACGTTGCGCACGGTGCCGATCAGCGATTCGTACTCGGTGCCGAGCTTGGCACGCAGCCGGCGCACATGCACATCGACGGTGCGGGTGCCACCGAAGAAGTCATACCCCCATACCTCTTGGAGGAGTTGGGCCCGGGTGAACACCCGGCCGGCATGCAGCGCCAGATACTTCAACAGCTCGAATTCCTTGTACGTCAAATCCAGCGGGCGCCCCCGCAGCCTGGCGGTGTAAGTGCCGTCGTCGATGACGAGTTCGCCCAGGCTGACCTTGCCAAGGTTCTCCTGGTCGGCCGTCCCACCACGACGTGCGACCAATAGTCGCAGCCGGGCGTCGAGTTCGGCGGGTCCGGTTCCGGGCAGGAGTATCTCGTCCAGACCCCACTCGACATTGACCGCGACCAGCCCGCCTTCGTTGACCACTGCCACCACCGGCACCGAGGAAGCCGTGGTCCCCAGAAGGCGGCACAAGCCGCGAGCGGCAGCCAGGTCGGTGCGCGCATCGACGATCGCGACGTCGGCGACGCCGGCCTCCAGCAGCGACGACACCTCAGTCGGTGCTGTGCGCACGTTGTGCGCCAACAGCGACAGCGAAGGCAGAACTGACTCAGGTTGGTGGTCAACCGTCAGTAGCAGTAGATCCAACTGGCCCTCCAACAGCCGTGGAGATCATTCGCCGGGGCACCGCCGAGACAACCCTGTCGCGCGGTGACTTCCCAGATTCATGCCTGACACATGGCCGTTAGCCGACCATAGGCTCCTCAACGATAGCGCGCCAACTGGCAATACGCCGTGCCGAACCGGCGATCTCGGCAACGTGGGCGACAATGACGGCGTGCGCAAACTCGTGATCGGCGCCTTGGCGACTCTAACCGCGCTGGTGGTCGGCGCTCTCGGCGCAGACTTCGGAACGGCCATCTATGCCGAATATCACCTGGCCAGGAGCGTACGCAGCGCCGCGAACCTGAACTGGGACCCGTCGGTGGCGATCCTGGGCTTCCCGTTCATTCCGCAAGCGATGCACCACCATTACGACGAGGTGGAGATCAAGGCCACTGGCGTTGATCAGGCCATCGTCGGCAAGGCTTCCCTGGAAGCGACCCTGCATTCGATCGATCTTGGGCCGGTTCCCTGGCTGGTCCCACCGGATGCGACGTTCGCCGTGGAGAAAGTGGAGAGTCGGATCATCCTCGACTCCACCCACGTTGGCCGATACATGGGCATTCCCGATCTGCTGGTCGAGGCTCCGGCCAGGGAGACCAACGATTCCACCGGCGGCACCACCGAGTCGGGCATCTCAAGCAACCGCGGGGTCGTTTTCACGGGCACTCCGCGGGAGGCGGGTTTCGACCAAAAAGTCAGTATCGCCGTAGATCTGTCCATCGTCGGGCCAGACGCCACCACGCTGGCCTTTTCGGCCACAGGGGTGCTGACCGGGCCCGGGACGGCCGACCAGGCGGTACCGGAGGAACAGCTACCCACGGTGCTGGCCGCCTTCTCCACCCGCTTGCCTGGCCAGAAGCTGCCGTTCGGGATCGCACCCACCAGCGAGGGCGCGCGCGGGTCGGACATCATCATCGAGGGCATCGCCGAGGGAGTAACCATCGGGCTCGACGAGTTCAGAATGTCATGAGCTCATCGTGGATCGCAGTCATCGCCGTGCTGATCGCCGCGTTCGGCATGGCGTTTGTGGTCGAGAGGCTTCTGACGTTGCGTGCGGGCCTGCTCAAGGCGGCCGCGGAGGTGCCCAGCGTCGATACCAGCGAGCTGGGCCTATCAGACACCGGGCCGACGATCGTGCACTTCAGCGCGCCGTGGTGTGGCCCGTGCGCAACCGTGCGCGGGGTGGTCGACCAGGTATGCGCGGATCTGCCCACGGTGTCGCACCTGGAAGTCGACATGGACGCCAATCCGGACGCCGCGCGCAAGCTTTCAGTGCTGTCGCTGCCGACGACATTCGTCTTCGACGCCGACGGGCGGCAGCGCTACCGCGCCTCGGGAGTGCCGACCGCCGCTGACCTGCGGTCGGCCCTCGAACCGCTGTTGGCTTAATCACCCTTTCATTGGGTAAGCTATCTGTCGTGGCAGCCCGCCTCGAGTTCTCGCTCACCAAACGCCGCGCAGTCGACCTGTGCCGCGTCGCGGGTTGTTGTTGTTGTTGCAGCTTCTGAGTAGCGCGCCCTTCCTTCGCGCCGCACTCTGCGAACGGCCCTTTGGGGCCTGCCGCGCACAGCCATTCCACACAGCAGGAGGGCAGCTATGTCGAGCATCATTACCGGCACCCGTCCGAGCAACGCAGTATCGGCGCAGGTGTACGTGCGGGGACTTCGCTTCGTTGCGTGGGTTACCACCGTCGTCCTGGTCATGCTCATCCTGGGCGTCGCAGAAGCCAACGCGACCGACGTCATGAACTGCGACGACCCCAAGGTCACCTGCTCACCCAGGTCGGCCGCCGAGACGTGTGCGACGCCGGGGAGGTGCTCCCAACACAAGTTCGATGGTGCCTTCAACTCGGGGCACGCCATTCCCGGCACCGGTATCTTTTGAGTTAGGAGCTTTGTGAGTCATGATGTTGCCGCACTGCTGAAGTCCACATCGAGTTCGACTGTCGCGGCCGGGATTCTGGGTGTGCAGGCCGTGGTGTTCGCGATCGGCATCGGTCAGCGCCGCGATACGTCCGCCGTAGTTGTACCCACCGCCTGAGATCCCGCACTCCCAAACTCATCTGAATAGCAATCGAAAGGATTCCCATATGGCACGCTCTGATGTTCTGGTCACAACTGACTGGGCCGAGAGCAATCTCGACGCGCCGAAGACCGTTTTCGTCGAGGTCGACGAGGACACCAGCGCATACGGCACCGGACACATCCCCGGGGCGATCAAGCTCGACTGGAAGACAGATCTGCAGGATCAAGTAAAGCGCGACTTCGTCGACGCCAGGCAATTCTCCAAGCTGCTGTCCGAACGTGGCATCGCCAACGACGACACCGTGATCCTCTACGGCGGTAACAACAACTGGTTCGCTGCGTATGCGTACTGGTATTTCAAGTTGTACGGCCACCAAGACGTGAAGCTGCTCGACGGTGGGCGCAAGAAGTGGGAACTGGACGCCCGCCCGCTGTCCTCCGATGCAGTCACCCGACCAGGGACGAGCTACACAGCCAACGACCCCGACAACACCATCCGCGCGTTTCGCGACGAGGTAATCGCCGCGATCGGCGTTACGAACCTGGTTGATGTCCGTTCCCCTGACGAGTTCTCCGGCAAGATCTTGGCTCCGGCACACCTTCCGCAGGAGCAGAGTCAGCGTCCCGGCCATATTCCCGGCGCGATCAATGTGCCGTGGAGCAAGGCCGCCAACGAGGACGGCACCTTCAAGTCCGACGAGAACCTTGCGAAGCTCTACGCCGAAGCAGGTCTGGACGGCGGCAAAGAGACTATCGCCTACTGCCGCATCGGTGAGCGCTCGTCGCACACCTGGTTCGTGCTGCAGGAGCTGCTGGGACACACCAACGTCAAGAACTATGACGGCAGTTGGACCGAATACGGCTCCCTGGTGGGAGCCCCGATCGAGTTGGGAAGCTGATTATGTGCTCTGCACCAAAGCAAGGATTGACAATGCCCGCAGGAGTGGACCTTGAGAAAGAGACGGTAATCACCGGCCGTGTCGTCGACGGCTCCGGTCAGGCTGTGGGAGGCGCATTCGTGCGTCTGTTGGACAGCTCTAACGAATTCACCGCCGAGGTCGTCGCCTCGGCTACCGGCGACTTCCGGTTCTTTGCCGCGCCGGGCACGTGGACGCTGCGCGCGTTGTCCCCGGCCGGCAACGGCGACGCGAGCGTCGCGCCGTCCGGCGCGGGCATCCACGAGGTCGACGTCAAGGTCGCCTGACGACGAAGTCGGTGAGGGACGTATGCGGATAATTGGTTATGCCGCGCTGCCAGGCGCGGGCGTGGCCAACTCCAACGCGCGGTCTCTGCCGCGGCGACCTCAAGGACCAACGATGAAGATCACGATCGCCTACGCTGCGACAACGGCGTTCGCGGCAGTTGCTGTGGCAACTGCGCCTGCGGCGTTCGCGGACCCGGAGGATGATTTCCTGGCTCTGATCGCCAGAGGCGGCATCACGTGGCCGTCGGAGAAAACCGCTCAGGTCATCGAAACCGGCAAGGCCGTATGCGGGGACTTTGCCAGGGGTGCCTCCTTCGAGCAGGAGGTCACCGACCTGACAAGCGTGACCTCCTGGTCGGACGATCGGGCCGCCTACTTCATCGGCGCCGTTACAGCTACGTTCTGCCCCGAGTACGGCGACAAGGTCAGCTGACCTCTCCGACCTCTCCACGTCGAGCCTCCCGGCGGCTAGACTCCGTGCCGTGGTCCTGTTCTTCGAGATAATGCTCGTCGCGGCCGTTGTGGTCATCACGTGGTTCGCGCTGTACGCGGTTTACCGTCTCATCACCGACGAGTCGTGACCTCCGGCGGGCAGGAGCGCAGCGACCCGGGGTTGAGATCCGGTGACGAGGCGGTCGCCGCAGCTGCCGAGCGCGCCAGGGAAACTGCCGCGCGCAACATCCCAGTTTTCACAGACCTTCCCGGGGCCGCCGACACGGCAAATCTGCGAGACGGCGCGAACCTCGACGATTCCCTGCTGGCGCTGCTGCCGCTGGTAGGTGTGTGGCGCGGTGACGGTGAAGGCCACGACGCCCACGGCGACTACCGGTTCGGCCAGCAGATCGTCGTGTCCCATGACGGCGGCGAGTATCTCAACTGGGAGGCTCGTTCCTGGCGGTTGAACCCGGACGGCGAGTACGACCGGCCTGAACTGCGCGAAACTGGATTCTGGCGTTTCGTCGACGATCCGAACGATCCGGGCGAGTCGCAGGCGATCGAATTGTTGTTGGCGCACTCGTCCGGCTACGTCGAGTTGTTCTACGGCCGTCCGCTCAACCAGTCGTCCTGGGAGCTGGTCACCGATGCGCTCGCTCGCAGCAAGTCGGGTCTGCTCGTCGGCGGAGCCAAACGGCTCTACGGCATCATCGAAGGCGGCGACCTCGCCTATGTCGAGGAACGTGTCGATGCCGATGGCGGGCTGGCGCCCCACCTGTCCGCGAGCCTCTCAAGGTTCGTCGGCTAATGAGGCGATGGGCGATAGTGGCGGTGCTGGCGGCGGCGATCGGTGCGGCCGCGTGTTCGCCGCCGGGTGAGAGCCCCTCTGAGGCGCCACGGCCGACGGCGCCCTCGTCGACTTCCGTGGCGCCCAGCGCCGGTCACGGGTCACTGGCGCAATGCTTGAGCCGGCACGGGGTGCCCGCACCACCGGGACCGACGACCGGGCCTCCGCCCGGTGTCGACCCCGCGACTTGGGAGAAGGCCATGGCGGAATGCTCGTCACTGGCACCCGGACCGGTCGGACCCTGAGCCGCTCCAGACATGGAGCGGCCCCCGAACCTATGTACCCGGTCGGACAAGACCGAAGAGCTCACTTACTCGCGCTTCGTCAGCGCGACAACCGATTTAACATCTCAGCGGTCACTCAAGATCGCGGTGTCGATCAGGCCGGCGATGTCGGCTGCCAACGGTGTCGGGGTGAGCGCCGAGCCGTCGAGCGTGTGCACCCGCGCCGCCAGCGTGATGCTCGACACGAGCCAGACGCCTTGGGCAGCAACCAGATCCGCGTGTCTGAGAGCGCGATAATTGCAGATATAGCCCCTGTCCCTGGCCACCTCGAACAAGGCCTGTTGGGTAGTGCCACGCAGGATCGGGTACCAGGGCGGCGGCGTCAACAGGCAGGGGCTGCCATCTGGTGACGATGTTGCGATGACGACGGTGGACCGCGGCCCCTCCAGAATGTAACCGTCGGTGCTGACGAAGACGACGTCTCCGGCGCCGCGGCGCTCCGCGTGCCGCAGCGCTGCCATGTTCACCGCGTACGACAGGGTCTTGGCGCCCGCAAGGAGCCATGGCATCTTGTCGATCCCGTCGGCAGCAAGGCCGCGATCCAGGGTCAGCGCTGCCACCCCGCTGCGGCGGACGTCGGCCACTCTGGGCGGCACGGGGCCGATCGTGACGTATGCAGTGCCGTTCCCAGCCGAGCCAGCTTCCCGGCCGCGGCTGCACACCAACCTGAGCACGCCCTCGTCACCACCGTCGGCGAGCCAGTGGTCCACTGCGGCCGCCACCGAGGAACGCCACCTTGGTAGGTCCGGGACGGGCAGGTCGAGCAGCTGCGCAGAGTGCGTTAATCGCGCCAGGTGCGGTTCGAGTAGACACGGCCGGCCGTCACGGACGAGCAGGGTCTCGAAGATTCCGTCGCCGCGCACGGCCGCCAGATCGTCAGCGTGAAGTAACGGTGCGCGCGGATCATGCTGCTGCCCGTCGAGAGTGACCACAACCGCCATGAGCCGCAAGGGTAGCCCGAGCTACGAGCGCAACGACCGTAGAGTTGACCTATGTCTTCGACCACTTCCGGGGTACCGGCTCCCACCACCGGACCCGATGCCGGCGCCATCTGGCATTTCGGCGACCCGCTCGGCGAGCAACGGGCTGCCGCGGAAGGTGCGGTCGTGGTCGACCGCTCGCATCGGGCCGTGCTGTCGCTCACCGGCACCGAGCGCAAGTCCTGGCTGCATAGCCTCACAACCCAGCATGTCAGCGAACTCCCCGACGGCGCGGTAACTGAGAATTTGAGCCTCGACGGTCAGGGCCGGGTCGAGGATCACTGGCTGCAGACTCAGTTGGACGATCTGACAATTCTCGATACCGAACCGTGGCGTGGCCAGGCGCTGCTGACGTACCTGCGTCGGATGGTGTTCTGGGCCGATGTCGCCGTCGAGCCGGCCGATCTGGCGGTCTTGTCACTGCTTGGGCCGCAACTGGCCGAGCCGCCCGTCCTTGACGTGCTCGGTATGTCTGCGCTACCGGCCGAAGGAACTGCCGAAGCCCTCGCCGAGGGCGGTTTCGTTCGGCGATTGTCGGGCGCGGACATCGAGGTTGACGTGGTCGTGCCACGGACCAGAGCCGCCATCTGGAAGGACAGCCTGGCCGCGGCCGGAGTTCGGCCTGCCGGTGTGTGGGCCTACGAAGCCCGCCGGGTCGCGGAGCGTCGTCCCCGCCTCGGCGTCGACACCGACGAACGCACGATCCCCCACGAAGTCGGCTGGATTGGGCCCGCCGTGCATCTGGACAAGGGGTGCTACCGCGGCCAGGAGACGGTCGCGCGAGTCCACAACCTGGGTAAACCGCCGCGGATGCTTGTCCTGCTACACCTGGACGGCGATGGTGGCCGTCCCGCGCCCGGGGACCCGCTTCAGTCCGGTGGGCGCACGGTTGGCCGGCTGGGCACCGTCGTGGACCACGTCGACGAAGGAGTAATCGCCCTGGCCCTGCTCAAACGCGGAGTGCCAGCAGACACGGCGTTGACTTCCGGAGGCGAGGTCGAGGTAGCAGCGGTCATCGATCGGGACTCGATGCCGCTGGATACGGCGGTCGGGGCGGGCCGCCTGGCTGTGGAGCGACTGCGCGGCGGCACCAGTTGAAAACGACAGACGAACAGGGCCTGCCAGCGCCCCGGCGACGGGCACGGTAAAGTGTCGACAGGACAATAAACACACTCAGTTCGGAGCCGCCTGATACTAGGCCGCTCCGTCATTGCGCGAGGGGGTTCCCCCATGGGCCGCGGCCGGGCAAAGGCAAAGCAGACCAAGGTTGCACGTGATCTCAAATACAGCTCACCGCAGACCGATTTCACGCAACTACAGCGTGAGCTGTCGGGCGGAGAGGACGACCGCCGCAACGGCAGCGACGTCCCATCCGACGACGGCGGGACCGCCGACGACGACGAGTGGCGACCCTAGCCTCCCTCAGAATCGACGCCGCCCTCAGAACCTGGGGTGCTGGCTGACCAGCACCGCCCGTGCAGCGCGCTTGCTGGCCTTCTTGATTGTGCCCAGGGTCCAGCAGTTCAAGTGACGCGCGGTAAGCACTGCCAGCGCACGATCGGTGTCCTCCCGGGCGACGACGGCGACCATCCCAACACCCATATTGAACGTCTTCTCCATCTCGGCACGCTCGATGCGGCCGCGCTGGGCGATCATGCCGAACACCGGTGCCGGCGTCCACGTACGCCGGTCCAACTCGGCTACCAGCCCGTGAGGCATAACGCGTTCAAGGTTACCGGCCAGCCCGCCACCAGTGATATGGCAGAAAGTCCGCACCTGTGTCTCGGCGGCCAACGCCAGACAGTCCCTGGCGTAGATGCGGGTCGGCTCCAGCAGCTCCTCGCCCAGGGTGCGCCCGAACTCTTCGACGTGCCCGGCAAGGTTCATGTGATCGATCTCAAGTAGCACATGGCGCGCCAAGGAGTATCCGTTGGAGTGCAGCCCGGTAGATGCCATTGCGATGATGACATCGCCGGGCCTTACGCGGTCGGGGCCCAGGACGGCGTCGGCCTCGACGACGCCAATGCCGGTGGCGGAGATGTCGTAGTGGTCGGGAGCCATCAGCCCGGGATGCTCGGCCGTCTCACCACCGAGCAGAGCACACCCGGCGAGAACGCAGCCGTCGGCGATGCCGGACACGATCTGGGCGACCCGTTCGGGGACCGTTCGCCCGACCGCGATGTAGTCCTGCAGGAACAACGGCTCCGCGCCGCACACCACGAGGTCGTCGACCACCATCGCGACGAGGTCGATGCCGACGGTGTCGTGCTTCTCCATGGCCTGCGCGATGGCGAGCTTGGTGCCCACGCCGTCAGTCGAGGAGGCCAGCAGCGGTTCGCGGTAGCCCCCGCGCAGCGCGAACAGCCCGGCGAACCCTCCTAGGGCACCGCGCACCTCGGGCCTGGTGGCCTTCTTGGCTAGCGGCTTGAAGAGTTCGACGGCGCGGTCACCAGCCTGGATGTCCACACCTGCCGACGCGTAGGAAATGCCGTGTTGTTCGGCGCGCTCGGTCATCGACTGCAAGGCTACTCCGCCGTTTCCCGGCGAACCGCGCCCACTATCTGTTGGCTTATGACAACGTACCCAGCATGAATTCTCTGCGCCGATACACGGTAAGCGCGCTGGTGGCGTCGCTGGCCGTTGCGGCTGCTTCGCTTACCGGGACAGCGACCGCGTCGGCCACACCGTCGACCGGCGTGCAGGCCCACGTCCTGTCGCAGAACACCGTCGACGGTATCGACTACATCACCCGCGAGATCACCATCGCCCCCGGCGGCAGTACCGGCTGGCACTATCACGATCCGACCGTATACGGCGTTATCCGGGCGGGCACCCTGACATGGACGCCGGCGAGCTGCCTGGCCGAGGACATTTATCCAACCGGTTCTGCGATCGCCGAGTACAGCGGGGCCGACCATATTCACCTCGGCCGCAATCTCGGCAATGAGCCGTTGGTGTTGTGGGTGAGTTACGTCGCGCCGACCGGGACACCGGCCGCAGTGAGCGTCCCCGATCCCGGTTGCGGGTTTGCCTGAGCCGAGCGACATTCGTCCACCATCAGATACCTGCTGCACAGCTGGTCTGCCTGGTGAGCGCCGAACGCCGCGACATGTGGGTCGGTATGGTTGGTTCTAGGGTTGTCGTCTTGATAGTTGAACGACGATCGACGACGTCGGTTTACTCGTCCGGTACCCGGGGGCCAGCGGTAGGAGAAGGTTGGGCGTGATCGAAAGGCGAGGCTTCCTGGTGCTGGCGGCTGGGGTGGCGGCGGCGTGTTCGTCCCGCCCGGCGGATCCGGCGGTATCTACCCGGGCACCGGCCAACACTGTCAACTTCGCATTCCAGCCCGTGGCAACTGAACTAGACCTGGGCGGCGTGACGGTTAACACATGGGCTTATGGCGATCGGCTGCCTGGCCAGGAGATCCGCATCCGCAAAGGCCAGACGGTACGGGCGACCGTGACGAACGGCCTTCCCGACGTAGGCACCACCATCCACTGGCATGGCCTGGCAATCCCCAACGGGATGGACGGAGTTCCCGTGCTGACCCAGCCTGCCATCGAGCCGGGCCAGAGCTTCATCTAAGAGTTCGTCCCGCCCGATGCGGGAACTTACTACTATCACTCGCACGTCGGCCTGCAATTCGACCGTGGCCTCTACGGCCCGCTGATCATCGAAGATCCCACGGAGGGAACCGATTACGACGATGAACTCGTTGTGGTGCTCGACGACTGGATCGACGGCGTCGGCACCAATGTCGACGAGGTCTTCGCTAACCTGGTGAAGACCGGCATGCCCAGTATGGGCGATATGGGATCCAACGCGGGTGTTACCCGGTCCCGGCCACTAGGCGATGACGGCGGCGACGTGAAGGACCCTTACTTTCTGATCAACGGCAGGGTCACCACCGACCCGCAAGTGATGGATTACCGCGCCGGACAGCGCATCCGGCTGCGCATCATCAATGCCGGATCTGACTCAGCGTTCCGGGTCGGCGTGCCCAACCACACCATGACGGTTACCCACACCGACGGATTCCCGGTGGTCCCCAGCCAGACCGAGTCTGTGATCCTGGGCCAAGGCGAGCGGGTGGATGCGATGATCACGCTGACCTCCTCGGTGCCGCTGGTTGCCGCGGCTTACCGCAAGGACGGATACGCGCAGATCAACATGCGGGTAAACGGTGCTGCCAGCTCGGTGAAGGTCGACGAATACGTCGCGGCGTTGCGGAATCAGGTCCCCTTGGATACGGCCACCCTGGCGGCCGCGCCGGAAGTCGACCTGCCGCCGGCCGATCCGGACCAGGTCATCGACATGCGGCTGGGCGGGCCTGGAAAAGGCTACGTCTGGACTATCAACGGCAAGTCCTACGATCCGCCCAACGACGGCTATGCCGTGAAACCAAATCAACGAGTACGCATCCGCTACATCAACAAAACCGACATGTTCCACCCGATGCATCTGCACGGAGTTACGTTCCAGGTGATGCGCTCCGGCGGCGAGCAGGGGAACGCAGGCCGATTAAGCCCGGCAGCGCGAAAGGACACCGTTCTTGTCGCTCCGCTGGAAACGGTGGACATCGACTTCGACACGCACAACCCTGGCCGGTGGATCACCCACTGCCACAACACTTACCACTTGGATTCCGGTATGGCGACCTTCATCTACTACGACTAATTGACGAGAAACTCAGGCAGCTGCTGGACCCCTTGCGATCAGGTTCAGGGGCGACGAATCGCCGAGGCGTTGTCGTTGTCGACTTGAAGCGGGATGCCCGTTCGGGCGGCGGTCTCCAGCATGTGCTCGATGACGTTCTTGCCCAGCGCAGTCTCCTCGGGCAGCTCGATTGGATAGTTGCCGTCGAAGCAGGCCGAGCACAGCCGCGACGCGGGTTGCTCGGTGGCAGCGATCATGCCCTGTCTGCTGATGTAGCCCAGTGTGTCGGCGCCGATAGCGCGGCGAACCCCGTCCAGCATCTCGTGCTCGTCGGCCGAGTTGCTGGCCGCGTTGGCAATGAGCTCCGCGGGCGTAGCGAAGTCGATGCCGTAGAAACAGGGCCACTTAACTGGCGGCGAGGCGATCCGCACATGCACTTCCACGGCACCGGCCTCACGCAGCATCCGGATCAACGCCCGCTGGGTGTTGCCGCGGACGATCGAATCGTCGACGACGATCAGGCGCTTGCCGCGGATCACTTCCTTGAGCGGGTTGAGCTTCAGTCGAATACCCAGTTGCCGAATCGTCTGGGAGGGCTGGATGAAGGTGCGCCCGACGTAGGCGTTCTTCATCAGACCTTGCCCATAGGGGATTCCCGAACCCTGCGCGTAGCCGACCGCGGCCGGAGTGCCTGACTCGGGGACCCCGATCACCAAGTCGGCGTCAATCGGCATCTCTGTGGCCAGCCTGCGACCGATCTCTACCCGGGTGGCATGCACCGAGCGGCCCGCCAGCACGCTGTCCGGCCGGGCGAGGTAGACGTACTCGAAGACGCAACCCTTGGGCGTCGGGTTGGCGAAGCGCGTGGAGCGCACACCGTCGGCATCGATGGCAAGCAGTTCGCCCGGCTCGATGTCGCGGACGAACGCCGCACCGACGATGTCGAGTGCCGCGGTTTCGGATGCGACGACCCAGCCGCGGTCCAGCCGGCCCAGCGACAGCGGCCGCACACCGTAGGGGTCGCGGGCGGCGTAGAGGGTGTTCTCGTCCATGAAGGTCAGGCAGAAGGCTCCGCGGACAGTCGGCAGCAGTTCGAGAGCGGCCTGCTCAAGGGTGGAGTCCGCTGCGCCGTGCGCGAGCAGAGCACCCAAAATGTCGGAATCGGTGGTGGCGGTGACGGCGCCGCGATTGCCTATCAATCCCGCCTCGCGCGCATGCGTGGTCAGTTCGGCGGTGTTGACTAGATTTCCGTTGTGGCCGAGTGCCACACCGGTGCCCGCGGCGGTGTTGCGGAACACCGGCTGAGTGTTCTCCCAGGTAGTGGATCCGGTCGTGGAATAGCGGCAGTGTCCGACGGCGACGTGACCCGGCATCGCAGCCAGTGTCTGCTCGTCGAAGACCTGGCTCACCAGCCCCAGATCCTTGAACACCAGAACCTGCGACCCGTCGGCAACGGCGATGCCCGCAGCTTCTTGCCCCCTGTGTTGCAGGGCATACAGGCCGTAATAAGTGAGCTTCGCCACTTCTTCGCCGGGCGCCCAGACCGCGAATACGCCGCATTCTTCCTTCGGCTCGTGTTCGTCCTGTGCTGGCTGCTCGGCGGTCACGATCAGGCTGCTCCCCAGGGGCTGTGGCTGACGCGGCCCAGTGTACGGTCCACGGCTGCGAAACGCTGAATCAGCTGTCGGTGTCGCCTCGAAATCGAGGCCACGGGGCGATTCACCAGTCGCTGTCGGTCAAACCCCTTGATGAGATGTCGTTTTCAACGCACCAGGTCGGCCACGGATCAGGATGGGTCGGGTAGTACGACCAGCGGGAATGTCCGGGCGATCTCGGCTGCCCGTGCGCCCGACACCTGTATCGCGCCGTCGGCGACGGCGTCTGCGAAGGAGAGCAGACCGGTCGCCACAAGAAGCCAGGTGCGCGGATCGGTCTGGACCACGTTGGGCGGGTTACCGCGGGTGTGCTTCGGACCCGGGATGCATTGCACGGCAACGAAGGGCGCGACCCGCACCTCGACGGCCGCTCCTGGCGCCAGAGCCGCCAGGGTTCTGGCGGTAGCGCGCACGGCATCACCCAGCGCTGCGCGGCCGGGATGCGGCCGGGAGTCATCGTGCAGCCACTCCCCTACCGCCGCCACCGCGGCACGGGTCTTCACCGGATCGGCTCTAGGTCGGGCGGTCATAATCTAGGGTCTCAAAGCGTCCTTCGGTCACGACGACCCGCTTCCCCGCACCCTTGACATCCTCCCGCCGTCTTCATACATTCATACGAAATATGAGTGAATGTATGAAAAGGGTTGAAGATGACACTAGGTAAGTCTGCGGTGGTTCTAGGGGGAAGTATTGCCGGCCTCTGCGCTGCCGGCGCCTTGGCCGACTACTTCGACCACGTCGTGGTGCTTGAACGCGACATACTCCCCTCCGATGCCGAGCATCGACGCGGCGTGCCGCAGAGCAAGCATCCGCACTGGCTGCTGAACTCGGGACGCCGGGCGATTGACTCGCTGTTTCCTGGCTTCGTAGAAGACATCCTCGCGTCGGGTGGACTGCTTCTCACGCCGACATTCGACGCGGCCTACCTGGATCAAACCGGATGGTCTGCTCGCAAGAAGTCCAAAATGAACACGATCTACAGCTCGCGCATCCTGATCGAGCGAGTCATGCGCGACAAGGTGCGAGCACTGCCAAACGTCACGATTCGAGAAGACGTATCCGTGCAGGGCCTCGAGTACCAGGATGCGGGCAAGCCAGGAGGCGGTGTCACCGGCGTCCACTTCCAGGCGGGCCAGGCCCCGCCGGAAGTGATTCGCACCGACCTCGTCATCGACGCCATGGGGCGAGGCTCATCGGTGATCAACTGGCTCGAGGCGGCCGGTTGGCCAACAGTGCCGGTCAAGACGCTGGACGCCAAGGTCACCTACATCTCGCGCTGGTATGACCTTCCGCCAGAGCAGGAACGCCCCGACTCATGGTGGTGGCGCCATATCGTGGTCATGCCTGCACAAGACTCCGACACCGGCAGGCCCGCAGAGCATGCCTTCCTCTCCAACTTCTTCCCCATCGAAAACAATCGAGCACTCGCGTGCATGGGTTCTTGGGGTCTGGAGATGCCCCGCACGACCGAGGATTTCGTGGCCTCGGCCGAACGACTCCGAACGCCCGTGTTCGCTGGGGCCATGAAGCAGTGCGAGCCCACCTCTGAAGTGCATCTCACTCGCGCGACCGGCAACAAATGGCGCCGCTACGACCAACTACCCACGCCCCCCTTGGGGCTGGTGTTCGTGGGCGACTCGATCTGCGGCTTCAACCCGTTCTATGCACAGGGGATCAGCGCGGCGTCGGCATCGGCCGTGCTCCTCAAGTCAGCCCTGGCACGGGCCAGCGCAACCGACCAGGCACTGGATGAGGCCTTTGTTCGTGGCTTCCTGCAGGAGCAAGCCAAGGAACTACAGGTCCCCTGGAACCTCGCCATGGCTCGAGATCGGGGCTATGAGTGCGCCACCGGCACCGAAGCGCTGCCGAACTGGCAACGGAAGATAGTTGCCGCGGTCACCTGGCCCGCCTTCAACGCCATCACCGGCGCAGCAAGAGAGGACGAAGTCGTCGACGATCACTTCGCACAGGTCTTCAACCTCGACGAGTCCCTAGCAGACATGCTCAAGAATCCACGGGTGCTTTTCGGTCTTCTCCGGTACCAGGTCAAGAGGGTTCTGGGCCAGTCCACGGTGCCCTACGGATTCGATCCGCTGCTCGACCCGCCCGGGACCGACTACACGCCGGCCACTGCAACTGTCCTGCTACCGGCATGAGTGTCACCTGCGATCCCGCCGCCGAAGCTGTCACCGGTTTCCTGGGCTTCAATTGCCACGAGGTCAACCCGTTCCTGTCCTTGAACAATCCCGCGGACCTCTACAGCGCGACGATGCCCATCTTGGAGCTACTGATCGTCGGCGGAGCCATTTTCGCGCTGGTGCACGCGATACGGCGACTGCGACGTGACTCTGACCCCACCAACCTGGCGTTGTGGTTCGGTTCGTTGGTCTACCTGGCCGTCACCGAGCCGCCCTTGTATTTCCCCGAGTGGTTCGGCCTGGACAAGATCTATGGATTCATCTTCGCGCACAATGAGTTCACTGTGCAGTTCATGTACGACCGGCTGCCGCTCTACATCGTGGCGTTCTATCCGGCGATAACGGCACTGGCCTACGAGATAGTTCGCGCCATCGGCGTCTTCCGCCGTCGTGGTCCGCTCATCGGAGCTGTCTGTGTGGCTTTCGTTTGTCAGGTCTTCTACGAGATCTTCGACCAGCTCGGCCCGCAACTGAAGTGGTGGGCATGGAACGACGATAACTACGAAGTCAACCACCCCATGTTGGCGTCGGTGCCGATGACCAGCATGCTGCTGTTCGCCTCCGTTTCGTTCGGCTTCCTGACCTATCTGGTGGTCCGCTGGGTCGGGGTTGACGGACGAGAGGGCCCCCCACGATCCGGACTGGCGGTTACCGGGCGGACGATCGCGGCCGGAGTGCTGACGCCACTGGGGATGGTTGTCGCGGCAATCCCGTTCACCCTGTTCGGCGGAGATTCCCCCAACACCACGGCGCAAGCCTGGATTCTGGGCCTTGAGTTGGGGCTGGTGTGGCTAGCGGGCGCATGGTTCCTCATCCGCGAGGCACGCTCGGCGCCGACAGACGACCCGGTACCCCTGAACCTCTTCGTCGTGATATTTCCGGCGGCCTACCTGGTGACCTTTGCGGCGCTCTGGCTGGCGTCACTGCCGGAATTCTTCGCCGCCGAGAATGGCCTCACCAGTGCGGGAACCCCTATAGGCAGTGGGCTCTACGTCCTGGCCTGCTTCATCGCCGCATCGGCAGTACTGGCCCTGCTCTACAAAGGTCGGCGTTCTGAGCTGGTCCAGGTCTAACCCATGGGCCACCACGGCTGGAATGGAGATCCGCCCCGGACCGAGGAACTCGCCCGCGAACGCATCATCGCAGCGACCACCCGCTGTATCGGGCGGATGGGAGTACCCAAGACGACGCTGTCCAACGTCGCCGAAGAGGTTGGGGTGACCCGACAAACTGTCTACCGCTACTTCCCCAGCCTGGCTGAACTGCTTTCTGCGGTTGCCGAGACCGGCACAGCAGACTTCATCGAACGGATGCGAGCCCACCTGGCGTCTGCGGAAACACCGATCGATGCGGTGATCGAGTCGTTCGTGTTCACCATGCACGAGATTCCCCGCGAGCCGCGGATCGGGCTCCTCCTCGAAGCAGACGAACAGGACCTCTTTGGCCGTGGCGTCACCTCATCGACAGCGTTCGACCTCGGGGCACGTGTACTGCGCAGCGTTCCAGTCGACTGGCAGGCCATCGATGTCCAGGGCGGGGACTTCGAAGACCTAGCCGAGATCATGATGCGGCTGATGGTGTCGTTCTTGCAGCACCCCCCGGCGACACCCCGGTCTCCCGATGAGTTGCGCGCCTTCATACGGCGCTGGCTCGGGCCCACCATCATCGCTCCGCCCGGCTGAAGGGCCGCAGGGACCGGCGAGCCCACCATCAAATCGTGAGCTCGCGGCGCTGAACCGCCAGCGCCGCGACCGCTCCAGCCTCATTGACAGTCAGGTGGACGAGCATGGGCGCCGCCAGACTGCCCGACTTCGCGTAGAGCCATCCAAAGATCCACCCAGCAACGCCGGTGACCAGCACCGTGCCGGTCACCGACTCACCGGTTGCGCGGGCGTCTGGCACGTGTGACACCCCAAATACCGTCGCGGCGAACAGTCGCCCACCGAACGCACCGAACGCCCGCTCAGCGACGGTGCCCAACGCTGCCCGGTAGGCCACCTCCTCCATCCACACCGCGCCTACCGGGATACCCAGCAGCAGCCAGCGACCCGCCCGTACCGGTACCTCGCGCCTGGCCATCCCCTCGCGCACGGGCGGGATGGCCGTCGCCGCAGCGACGGTGATGAGCACGGGGACGGCCGCAGCCGCGCCGCAACGCAGGCCTGCCCACAACGTCGGGGGTCGTAGGCCCAGCGATGCACGGGACATCACGGACAGGACGGCACCGAACACGGCATGCGGAATCGGATGCCACTGCGCCGGAATGCGGGGCGTGGCCACGCTCCATCCGAGGAGCACCGCTGCCAGCACCATCGCCCGCAGCTTGTCGCGCACTATTTCACGCCATCGGCGGATTCGTGCTGCTGTAGGGCAGCTCGGATCCGCTCGGTGTCGGCCGGGGTCCAACCGGGCGGTGCAGCGACGCCCACCCACCCGTCGAGAATGAAGTCGCCGTAGTTGTGCCCGTGCCCAGCGGGAACCGAGATGGCATTGGTCAGGTCAGCCGCTACCTGCCAGAACGTGATTATCGGGTACCACCGCATGGATGCTGTCCGATCGTGGCCGGGAGGCTCGGCAAGCCAGTCGGGACGGGCAAACAACAAGTCCTGTGACCACCACACGATCGGGTCCGAGGAATGCTGAAGGAACAGTACTTTGGTGCCCTCCCACGGAGCCGCGGTGTCCGCGGCGATCTGACTTGCGTCATTGCCCTGGGAGAACCGCACTGTTCGGCCGTCGTCATAGCGTGGCTGCACCTCTGGGGTGTGCGGATCGCGGCGCATCGTGAGTCCGCGCCACAGCGGGCTGGCGTTAGGTGGCCCCACCCAGAGCACCGAGGAGAAGCCCATCCTGGCTATGTCGGGCAGCCAATCGAATGCACCCTGGCCGGCCATCGAGCCAAGGCTTTCGCCGTAGAGCAGCAGCCGCGGGCGTTGATCAGGCGGCAGCTGTGCCCACCTGTGCTGCACAGCGTCGATCATCATCCGGCCCGCGACCATAGACTTCTGTTGATCGCCCAGAAACGAGATCCAGCTCGGCAGATAGGAATACTGCGAGGAGACGATTGCGGTGTCGCCGTTGTACATCAACTCCAGCGAGCTACTCGCGATCGGATTGATCCATCCGGTGCCGGTGGTCGGCGCAATGACAAGCACCTCACGCTCGAAAGCACGGCTGCGTTCGAGTTCGCTGAGCAGCAAGGCCATTCGGGCCTCGTCGGTGTCGGCTGACTGCAGACCCACATACACCCGGATTGGCTCCTTGGCGGGCCGTCGGTTGATCCGGGTCAGCTCGTCCGCGCGGGGTCCGGTGGCGACGAAGTTGCGCCCCTGATATCCCAACGAGTCCCATGCCACGAAAGACTCTGGGCTGCCCGACCTCTCGGGCATCTGGGGTTGGAAGACGCCTTCCCCGGTCGCGTAGTTCTGCGGTTGGAACACGCGGTTCGCGCCGGCCAGGAAACCCCGCAGCAGCACACCGTTAGTCAGAGTGACCACCAGCACCACCACGATGGCGGTGCCTATGAACAGCGCCACCTCGTCGGACAGACGCCAGCGTCGGATGAGGTAGCGCGCCACCGTCTTGATGATGTCCAGCAGCACCCGGGACACGGCCACACAGGCTCCGCCGGCCACCACCGCGACGACCAGCGTGCGCAGATAGCCCGCCGTGCTGGGACCTTCTACACCCATCAGCGCAGAGACCTGGCGCTGCCATTCGGCCGCCGGGACCAGCATCAGCACGCAAGCCGCAGTCGACGCGACGACGGCGACCGCTTTCAGCACGTAGGCCACCCACACCCTCGGAGGCCACCACGGTCGTTGCGCCAACACGAACCGGCGCACCAACTTGGACACGAACACTCCGATGCCGTATCCGATAGCGGCGCTGAGGCCGCCGATGAGCCCCTGGAACAGCCAATCCCTGGGCAGCAGCGACGGCGTCAGCGACACACAGAAGAACAGTGCGCCAACTACGACTCCGGTGAAGTCCAGACGTAGCAGGCTCCACGCCCAAAGGTAGACGGGACTCTTCTCGGGTACCTGCGAGGTCACCCGAACAACCCGGGTAGCACGCCCTCCGACGTGCGCCGTAACTCCTCAAGGGACACCGTGAACAGGCCCTGCACCTCGACGGCAGCCTCGCCCCCCTCAGGCCCCTGGTCGACAACGCCGATCCGGGTCGAAGGCAGTCCGCGGGCCTGGCACATCGCGGTGAACCGACTCTCTTCGGTGCGGGGCACCGCGACGAGCACGCGACCTGCCGACTCACTGAAGAGAAAGACGAACGCGGCCGCACCGTCCTCGCAAGGTTCGGGAAGCACTATGCGGCAGCCAGTTTCGCCAGCCAGCGCGGCCTCGATGACCGTCTGGATCAGGCCGCCCTCGGATAGATCGTGGGCGGCCGACACCAGACCATCGCGGGATGCCGCAGTGAGGACCTCGGCCAGTAACCGCTCCCGCTCCAGGCTGACCGCAGGCGGCAGACCACCGAGATGATCTGCGGTGACCTTGGCCCAAATCGAGCCGTCGAACTCGTCGTGAGTCTCGCCGAGAAGAATCAGCGTCTCGCCGGGCTCGGCGCCGAGGCCGGTCGGTATTCGCCGTTTGACATCATCGATCACACCGAGCACGCCAACTACCGGCGTGGGCAAAATCGCTGCCGTCCCGGTCTGATTGTAGAAGCTGACATTGCCACCCGTGACCGGAATGCCTAGTGCTACAGCGCCATCGGCCAGACCCCGAACGGCCTGCGAAAACTGCCACATGACGCCGGGATCCTCTGGAGACCCGAAGTTCAGGCAGTTGGTGAGAGCAATCGGGGTGGCCCCGGTAGCGGCGACATTGCGGTAGGCCTCGGCCAGCGCGAGCTGGGCGCCGGTGTAGGGGTCCAGCACGGTGTACCGCCCCGACGCATCGGTGGAGACGGCGATCCCGCGGCCGGTTTCCTCGTCAACCCGAAGCATCCCCCCGTCGGCATTCTCGGCCAACACGGTGTTTCCGCGTACGTAGCGGTCGTACTGCTCAGTGATGAACGCGCGACTGCACAGATGCGGGCTGCCTAGCATGGCCAACACCGTCGCGCGCAGTTCTTCTCCGCTCGACGGCCGCGGCAGCGATGCTGAGGTGTCGGCGTTCAGCGCGTCCTGAGTGTCGGGCCGCTGCACGGGCCGTTCGTAGATCGGACCATCGTGCGCGACCGTGCGCGGCGGTACATCGACGATAGTTTCACCGTGCCAGGTGATCTCCAGCCGCTCGCCGTCAGTGACCTCACCGATAACGGTGGCGAGCACGTCCCACTTTCGGCACACCGCCAAAAAGGCTTCGACATTGTCCGGAGTGACGACCGCGCACATCCGTTCCTGGGATTCGCTGGACAGGACCTCCGCCGGTGTCATGTTGGCAGCACGCAGCGGCACGGCATCTAGCTGGACTTTCATTCCGCCATCTCCGGCGGAGGCAAGTTCAGAAGTGGCACAAGATAATCCAGCCCCACCCAAGTCTTGGATGCCGACCACGAGATCGCTGGCGTAAAGCTCGAGGCAGCACTCGATGAGCACCTTCTCGGTGAAGGGGTCCCCGACCTGAACACTGGGCAGCTTCTTACGCGACTTCGATGGTCCAGCTCCGCCTGCGGCTTCGTGTCCGTCGCCGCTTTCGTCGCCACCGAATGTCTCCGAGGCAAGCACCGACACCCCGCCGATCCCGTCCAAGCCGGTGCGGGCGCCGAACAGGATGATCTTGTTGCCAGTTCCGGACGCGAACGCGAGGTGCAGGTCCTCCTTGCGCAGCACCCCGACGCACAGCGCGTTCACCAGCGGGTTGCCCGCATAGCAGGCGTCGAACACCGTCTCGCCGCCGATATTCGGCAATCCCAGCGAGTTTCCGTATCCCCCAATTCCGCGTACGACACCATCGAGGACCCGCCTGGTGTCTGACGCCTCGGCGGCACCGAACCGTAGTTGGTCCATCACGGCTACCGGCCGGGCGCCCATCGCCATGATGTCACGCACGATGCCCCCGACCCCGGTGGCGGCGCCCTGGCAGGGCTCGATGTAGGACGGGTGGTTGTGGGATTCGACCTTGAAGGTTGCCGCCCAACCGTCGCCGATGTCGACGACGCCGGCGTTCTCACCAATGCCAGCCAGCATGGCCGCGCGCATCGCCTCGGTGGTGGTTTCACCGAAGTAGCGCAAATGCACCTTCGAGGACTTGTAGGAGCAGTGTTCGCTCCACATCACCGAGTACATCGCCAGCTCGGCGTCGGTGGGCCGACGGCCGAGGATCTCACGAATCCGCTCGTACTCGTCGTCCTTGAGTCCCAGCTCACCGAAGGGCTGGGGATGGTCGGGAGTCGCGGCGGCCCGCTCGACGGTGTCTATCTCTCGGGTCAACCCAGACGTCACGAAGCCAGCTTAGGCGGTCTGTGGGGTCATCCTCCAACGATGCAGAACGCGTTGCCCTCCGGGTCGGCCATCACCACCCAATCGAAGTCCGGTCCGAAGCTGTGCCGACCGGTTTCCCGGGCGCCCAGACCGGTCTGGCGAGTCACCTCGGCTTCCTTATCGGCGGCACGTAAGTCCAGGTGCACCCTATTCTTACCCGGCGTCGGGTCAGGCACCTTCTGGAAGCCCAATGCTGGGCCGCTCTGAGGCGCCACCATCACGAAATTACCTGGGGCGACGGCATTCACCACACCACCAACGACCTCGGACCACCATTCGGCCAAACCGTCGGGGTCGGAACAGTCAAACGTAATCATGGCGATATCGATGGACATGGTCACAAGCTATCTCAGCCCGACGACAGGCGAGCGTCCTTGACCGAAGCCAGCGGGATGTCCGCCGAAAATCCCCAGCCCATCGCCACGCGGAGAGTGTCGTCTCGAATGCTCACATCGCTACGCTTTGGCCCCAACCCGAGCGGCATCGCCAACGGGACGAACCAGCGCTGGTAACTCATTTGGGTCATATCGACAGCTTCCGATCTCTTCTTCAACTCTACTTCTTCAACGAGTCCGATCACGCCTCGATGGCCGCTGACCAAGATGGCCTGATGCACTAGCCGTCCTCGGTGTCGCCGGAGCGTTTCTTAAGGCCAACTTCGACGGAATCAATACGGTGCGCATCAGCCGACCACGGTCAGCCCGGCGACAGGAAAGCCTGCAGCGCAGCTGAATAGGCGGCGACGTCGGAAGCGCCCATCACCTCGCGCGCGGAATGCATCGCCAACTGCGCGGCTCCGACGTCGACGGTCGGGATTCCGGTTCGCGCCGCGGTCATAGGCCCAATTGTCGAGCCGCACGGCAGATCCGCGCGGTGCTCGTATCGCTGCAACGGTACGGCGGCCTGCTCGCATGCGCGCGCGAACACCGCGGCGGTCCGGCCGTCGGTGGCGTAGCGCAGGTTGGGCTGCACCTTGAGCACCGGGCCCGCGTTGACCTCGATCAGATGGCCCGGTTCGTGGCGGTCCGGATAGTTCGGATGGGTGGCGTGCGCCATGTCCCCAGATGCCA
>Ga0209991_10000232_pt1 | contig 24923 bp, 32 predicted proteins | sample ChitaG_FD_183167 | JGI IMG/M metagenome (GOLD analysis project Ga0209991, IMG submission 183167) | Deep subsurface microbial communities from South Pacific Ocean to uncover new lineages of life (NeLLi) - Chile_00310 metaG (SPAdes)... | ecosystem: Environmental > Aquatic > Marine > Oceanic >... | reverse complement strand
TACACCCTCGCAAACCTCACCGCGGAGGGTCATGGGGATAGGAAGCTCAAATGTCTCATAGGTCTTCAAATCCATGAGCTGGGCGTTGTTCGCTATGATCGCGAGCACTTGGGCGCCGCCCCGCTCGATCATTGGCACCTCTACCTTGGCACTGGTGGGGCGAACGATGCTCCGTTTTTGAGAGTCAAAAATGCCTATCGCGTCGACCTTTGCCTTCGCGTGCCCATGCTTTCCGGGTGCTGAGGTGGAGAAACCCACGATGCGGCAGGGCTCGTCGTCGATGACTACAAAGCGCCCCTCCTTGAGCTTGCCTATCTCGGTCATCCCCCTCGCCACTAAAACACCTCGGAGTGTTTTTTGAGTGTGTGCTTAAAAATCTGCGCCCTTAAGGTTAAATCCTCGGAGGGAAAACTTGAGCTGGTGAAAACTTGCGGATAGGGATTGTCGCCCGCCTAGAAATCCCGGAGGCCTTGAAAATCGCGCGAAAAGTGTTGAAGCTCTTGGCCAAGGAGGAGATCCTGCTTGAGCGGGGGCTCGCCAAAAAGCTTCGCAAACGCGGAGTGGAGGCGCGGATGCTCCGAAAGGCGGATGCCATCATCACGATAGGCGGTGACGGAACGGTTTTATTCGCTCAGCAACAAGCACCTGAAACTCCGATACTCGGTATAAATCTCGGGGAAAGGGGCTTTCTTGCAGACGTCAAGCCAAACGAAGCTGAGCGCGCGCTCCGAATGCTGGCCACGGGGGAGCTTCCAATCGTCGAGCGAGAAAGGTTAGTTGGGGAAGCCGCAGGTAAACGATTGCCCGACGCACTGAACGATGCGGTGGTGTGCTCTGCCCAAGCTGGGAGGACCCTCACGTTGAAGGTATCCGTCGACGGCAAGGTAGCCTTGGATGTACGAGGGGATGGCGTCATCGTGGCGACTCCTACTGGAAGCACTGCCTACGCCCTAGCCGCTGGCGGCCCTGTGATTGACCCGCGCCTCAAGGTTTTTGTGGTGGCACCCATATGCCCATCGCATCCCAAAACTAACCCGTTTGTGGTGCCCATCAACAGCCGTATCGAGATAGAACTTACCAGACCAGAACGCAAGGCATTCGTAATCGTGGATGGCCAAGTTGCGGCCAAACTCGAGCCTAGGGAAAAAACCACATTATATCGCTCTAAAAAGCCAGCACGTTTCTTCAAGTGGGGTGAGTTCTACCGCAATGTCAGGGAGAAGCTGTAGGTGCCAAGGAAGGTCTATGTTTTGGATACCTCCGCCGTGATTGCGGGGTTCGTACCTGGGCTGGCCAAAGCTGAACAGGTCACTGTGCAAGAGGTGCTAGAGGAGGCCCGCGACCTGTGCTCGAAGCTCGAACTCGAGACGGCAGTGGTTGCTGGAAAGGTAAAGGTTGTCAGCCCTTCGAGGGAGGCCCTAGACGAAATCAGGAAGGAGGTCACCCAAACCGGAGACGTAGTTTCCGCCGTGGATGTCAAGCTGCTCGCGCTTGCGCTGGACCTCAAGCGGGCTGGCGATGAACCGGAGCTCATGACCGATGATTACGCCATCCAAAATCTGGCGAGTTTGTTCGGCCTCCCTTACCAGCGCATCGCCATGGCGGGGATAAAGGAGGTGCTGCGGTGGGAGATGGTGTGCCCCGCATGCGACCGCAGGTATCCGCCGCCGGCTCCCCGATGTGAGGTGTGCGGCTCGAGGTTGGTCCGGAGACCCAGACGATGAGGTTTTTAAACGACGCGTTGATATACCGTAGCAAGGTGAAAGTTTGAGGGAAATTCCGATGATCGGAATCTCGCCAATCGGTGGGGGAAAGGAAAGGGAAGCGCTCAACATCCTACGGAAAAACGCCAAGAGCGTCGTGGTCACCGTGAAGAAATTTGAGGAGTTGATTATCGCGCTTTTCTCCGAACGCGACATGAAAAAAGCACAGGCTCTGGGTAAGCAGGTTACCGAGCTCGAGACGAAAGCCGATGAGGGGAGGCGAAAGTTCACGTCCGATCTCGGCAAGGGGGCATTTTTGCCCACGTTTAGGGGAGATTTAGCGAGGTTGGCAGAACAACTCGACAACGTAGCTGACACAGCCGAAGGTGTAACGCGTGCTATCCTGTTAAGGGAAAAACTGCTCGACGCTCTTTCGAAGGCAGAAAAGAAACAAAAGAAGGTGAAAGTTATCCGAGAGGGTATGGTCAAAATGGCTAAACTTGCTACGCAGACGACCGAAGCTCTGCGAGGTGCAATCGATTTGTTGGTGACGAACATCGACGCCACGGAGACAAAACTCAACGAAGTTGAGAAATTGGAGCACGAGTCCGATCTCGTGGAGCAAAGTCTCTTAGGGGATCTGTACGAGTATGAAAAAGTGCTGGATCCGGTAAGTATATTTCAATTAAGCTTTCTCATTCGGGGGATCGGCGATATTTCAGACCGCGCTGAGGATGTAGGCGATGTTTTGTCGATTATCAGCTACACTTTTAGAGCATAGCTTTCCCTTCCCGCGCGCTTCTTGAGGTGGCTAAGCACCTCGAATAAAATAATGAGCCCCCATATCAGCCCAACGGCCAAGTAGGGGTCGACCTGCCACCCAACCAGCAGACCTGCAAACACGATGAGGATGTAGATGGCTTGCCATGTTTCCATTTTCATAACCCCAAGAACAACCATCCGAGTAGGAACGAAAGCGCGCATGCAACAGCTGGGGTCAAGACCCAAGCTATCCCGATATGACCAAGTTTTCTCCCGCTCACGGCGGCGGCTCCCTTCACAAGCCCTGCCCCGGCTACTGCGCCAATAATAGCTTGCGTTGTGGATACGGGTATATGAAATTGTACGAATGACCAGACCGTGATAGCGGCCCCCATCTGAGCAGCGAACGCGGTCAGGGCGTCGAGCCTAGTTATCCCCGTACCTACCGTATGCATCACTCTGCGGCTGTAAGTCACCACACCGACCGCCAAAGCAACCCCGCCGAACAGCCCGATTAGTAGCATGAGTCTAAAGTCCAATCCATCTCCTCCAAAAAACGCGTAAACCACCCCAGTGGATGTGCCTATATCGTTGGCGCCTAGAGCGTAGGCGGTAGACGCGCTAGCCACGATAACGAGAATCATCAGGACTTGGTTGAGCAATACAATATTCTTTATTCTCCGTAACGGTGGGGTAAAGGCTTTGAGTAAGATGAAAGCGAGGATGGCGGCAAACATGGGATTTAGCACCCAAGAAATAGCGATGATGCTAAGCGTGCCGAATTGAACGCTTGCACCGATGTCTGGTTGCGCGTAAGATAACAAAAGCCCTGCCCCGATGACTGCGCCCACCATGGACTGGGAGGTGGAAACCGGCAAACGCAGCGTGGTGGCTGTCGTGACCCATATCCCAGCAGCGAGTAGGGCTGCAATTGCGACCCGGGGGACTTCCGAAAGCGGGTTTGTGCCGTCCGATACAATTATGATGTTCTCCCCTACGGTTTTCATGTTCTTCCAACCCTCGAGAACCGCACCTAAGAGGACAAACAATATTACGATCGCGATTGCGCGGCGATATGACAAAATACGTCCGCCGACCGCCGTCCCCACGCAATTTGCGGAATCATTTGCGCCGATGTTCCAAGCTACGTAAAAACCAGCGAGTATTGCGACTATCGCGATGAGCTCGATCAATCACCCACCTAAGCCGAATTAACCGTGCGGGCTAAAATAATGAACTATAACTGCAAAATCTCCGCGCGTAGCTCGGTCAAATCTAGCAGGGCAACCGTTTGGCGTCCGCTCAGGTAACCGCAAACTTCGCCTGGGTTCACGAGAAGCGTTTTTCCCTCACGAATTTCTGCTCGGTGGGTATGTCCTCGAACAACTACATCAAAGGAGCCCGACTTCGAAAGCGTCTCGACGATATCTTCGTGCGTGCCGTGCAGCAGCGCTATTCTGCGTCCGTCCAGTTCCAGCGCCGCGAAGTTCCCGAGCGGCTTCACCCCGAACTCGCCTAATTTTACGCGTACGAACTCGCGGTCCCCCTCGTTGTTTCCCCAGACGTAGTGCAGCTTCGCCTTCAGCTTCGCGAACTTCGGTACCACGAACGGAGAAACTAGGTCGCCGGCGTGTAAAACGTGCTCGACCCCAGCTCGGTTGAAGAAATCTATCGCCCGCTCCACCGCGTCAATCCTGTCGTGCGTATCCGACATCAACCCAATCTTCACCCGAATCACCTCCACCGCTAATTGTCGCTCTCCTTAAATTTGTTTGATGAACCCGAGCACAACTTGCCCAGCCCGCTCGATGTTCGCGAGCTCGATCCGCTCGGGGGTATCCTCAAGCGTGTGGATATAGCGATACCCCCGCGCCCGAGCGTTGGGCAGCCCGAATGCCCTCGCGATGAAACGACCTAGTCTGTCCTTGCCTCCGACATCGGTGGTATAAGTAGTCGCCCTCATCTTGGCCTGCAAAAAGGGGACGTGGTCGTGCCTTGCGAGTGCAGCCCACCATAACCTCGACTCCAACCCTGCACCCTTGATGGAGTTCGAGAGCACCTGATTAAGCTGGGACGAAGTCCGCCTCCGCCTGAAGATACCGTTGCCCTCGATGACGTAGCTATGGGGACCAACCCCAACCCCGTCCAAATTAAGTAGGAGTGTATCCCTCGGTAACGCCTTGCTCGCCACGAGCTTGCGCGCGCCTACGAGTCCCTGCTCCTCGGCCCCGGAGGCGATGAAAAAAAGCTCCGTGTCCGCGGGTGGGGATTCGGCGGCTGCGCGCGCGACCTCGAGCATGACCGCGACACCTGAAGCGTTGTCATCGGCCCCGGGGGAAACCCGTCGGCTGCTGGCGAGGATGAACATGCCGATGGAGATGGGCAGAAAGACGATCGCGAGAACGCTCCACACGATTATCCACCCCTGTAAAACCCCTAGCACCCTCGCAGCCACGATGGCGGCGACGATGATGAGGGCGGGCATAAACGCAAACCTCACGAAAAGATACAGTTTGTAACTCACTATACACAGCGCTGAGTCGTAGTGAGCCGTTATCGCTACGCACCTTTTCGATTTTTTTGTTCCCGCTGAGGCGATGATGTTTTGACTTCTCCGTTTTGGCATGATTTTGTCGAGCGAGCGCCAGATCACGATGACCGCAAGCCACACGACGAGCGAGAGCTCTGGGGGGAGGAAAAGTAGCGCGATGAAAGCTGAGGTGAATAGAAAGGCGGTAGTCTTGACCCACGCAGCCCTCGGCACGAACTTGAACTCCCGTACCCGCGTTTTCAGCCCACAACCCTCGAACTGCTTCCGGATGTAGTCCGATGCCATGCGGTCGCCCCGTGTCCCCGCCAGGCGAGGACCTATCTCGTACGCCAGCTTGTCGAGATGCTCGAATGCGCGGCGAGACTCGAATTCTTGCATGAAGTCCCAGCTTTAACTGAGTACAAACGATTAATAACTTGAGCTCAAGATTTTCATCCGCGGGGGTAGCCAAGCCAGGTTAAAGGCGCCAGACTCAAGCTGGTCAAACCATGAGAAATCTGGTCCTGAAGGGGTTCAGGAGTTCGAATCTCCTCCCCCGCACCATAGGCATTCTGAAGTGAATCGTGTTTCCGCTTGTACTTACATTCGAAGAAAAGCGCACATCAAGTCTCGAATTTGATAAAGAGGATGGAATGCGCGCAGAAGATGGTTTATAAAAGATTTAAAAATGAGGTGTAGCAGTGTTAAACAAGAGTAGAGGTGTAGAAAATTCACGATTCAAGGAAGACGAAACCACTTCCGCCCGATGAGCTGAGGAAGTGGCTGAGGCGGATAGAACGGAAGATAGATGTTCTAGTTGGCAGTACGGAAAAGAAGCGCGCGCCCAAACCAGCGGAGTTAGATGGAATAGGTGAGGTCCTTGACGTGATGACCCTTCTCTCCCTTCCAGACCACCTCAGAAAAAGCGCTCTAACCATCGTTAAGCTGGGAAAGGCGATGGCCGAAGACGTGGCAAAGGAGACCGGTAGGGCTAGGGCAATTGAAAGCGCATACTTAAATCAGCTCGTAAGGATGGGACATCTGAAGAGGGTTAGAGCGGGGAAGCGAGTGTACTTTTGGGCCGAGGCTATCCCGGCTGAAGCCGAACCCTCGCGCGTATCGAGGAAAGGAGGGCCTACATGAATCCTGGAATCGTCCTCGCAGTGCACAGCTACAAGGGCGGAACTGGGAAGACCTTGGTTTCCATGAATCTCGCGTCGATATTCGCGAGTCAAGGCAAAAATGTGTGCCTAGTCGACCTTGACCTGCGCGCGCCGAGCCTCGACGCAACCTTCCCCGCCGATGGTAAGCATTGGATAAACGATCTCCTTGACGGCAGATGCGAGCCGATGGACCTACTAAAAGACTTTTCGAAGGAGGAAGGCACAAAAGGGAGATTACTCGTAGCTCTGGCTAACCCGTCGATGGAAGCGATACGGGAGACCGTAACCAAAGACCGCAAGTGGGAAATGCGCGCGTTACGCCGCTTGCTCTCCATGAAGGAACTCCTGCTCAAAAACTTGGCCATGGACTACGTGATCTTAGACACCAGCCCTGGCTTGCTTTACGCGAGCATAAACGCGATCGCTGTGGCCGACCTAGCCCTCGTGGTCGCGACTTGGGATGCATCCGATGTCGCGGGAACCCAAGGCATGGTGGGCGAACTTTACGATATGTTCGAGAAGCGAGCGATAGTTCTCATGAACAAAATACCCGAACAATTGATAACAAATGAGGAAACGAGGAAGAGGCTGACCAATCAATTTAAGAGCGCCTTCAAGTTGCCAGTAATAGACCTGCTCCCATGCTCTTGCGATATCCTCAGGCAGGAGAGGTCCACGATAATGGCGCTCGAGAAGCCGAAGCACCCATTTTCAAGAGGCCTTGTGGAAGTCGCTGGGAAAATAGGGAAAATTAGGGAAGGACTTGTCCCGCGTCAAAAATAATCATTCTCCATTTATTTCAGACTTTACGCGCAGAAATCAGCAACTTTGCCCAACTCCTCCAAATTAGCTCCGCTCGGCGATTTTCTTCACTTTCTCTGCATACCTCTCAAGTTCCCTTTTCTTGAGCACACTCTCCGGCAATAGCTCTGGGGCGAAGAAAATTAGGATGATCGCGAGAAAGATGAAAAGGCTGGCGAGAGAGAAAACGACGCTAATGCTCAATTTTACTAGCCAAGGGAAAAAGAAGTAAGAAAGCATTGTTGCAGCAGGTATCGGGGAATTTCCCAACGCATAAAATTTCTCTCCTCGCTCACCATTTAACATATCCCCCCATACCACGAAGATAAATGCCACAGTAAAGATACCGAAGGCGGTACCAGAAGCGATTACGAAAAACGCCAAGGCGAACGAAGCGTGTGGGAAAATGGTTAGCAATGCGAATCCTAATCCAAACATCACCAATCCAAAGATTATTACAAACTTTCTTCCCCTTAGATCCATTAACCATCCTCCAATAAGACAAGAAAGAGCTCCAACCGTGAATTCTGCGGCGCCTATCAAGACCCAAAAAGATTCACCATAAAATTCCTTTAGAATTGGGGTTTCAAAATAATTTACAATGCAAAAAGCTAGCCAAGGGAAAAAGTAAAGAAGAAATGTTTTATTACGAATGACGGAAAAATATGAAACCGGCTTTGGTTGCAAGGATTCATCTGGAGTAGCGTGGAACAAAAATGCCACTAGGCCGAAGCTTCTCCAGGCCCCCAGTATCAGTGAATAGGAGGAAATATCTAGGTCCTTAACCACAAGAAAAAGTAAAAATATGACTACAAACGTCGAACAGAAAATTATGCCACCAGTCTTTCCCCTTTCCCCAACCTTCGTCAGAGAAGGAATCATAGCGAGGCATGAAGGGAAGCCGACTCCAAACGCAACCCCCCAAAAGACCAAAATAATCGCGACTTCTAGTTCACCAAGTGTTGGCGAAATTAAAGGAAATACCGAGGAAATGATACCGAGGATGGTCCATATAAGGAGAAAATGCATTTTTTTGACTCTTTTAGCTACTATGGGTCCGATCAGCATGGACACTAATACGGCCAAATAAAATAGCCAAGCAAGGGAGGGTGCAAAAGGGATGGGGTTTGTTGCCAAGAATCCCTTGTAAACAATTAAATAAAACCATGCGACGGAGTTAAGTATTAAGAAAAAAATTAATAGAAAATTTCTCCTTTGAATAGAAAATTCTTTGAAAAGCATTTTTCCATCGTGCTCCTTTTCAGTTTCCGACCTTATACCTCACAAGTGCCCCCCATTTTCATTTAGAAAGTCTTATAAAGCCTTTTTCTTACTGTATATGTGTTAGACACATAAACAGTTCCCTGGAGGTGGGCGGAATGCGGAAGAGGCTGGAATTTTCTCCCGTTCGAGCTTGGTGGTAGAACATTTTAGGGCTTTGTGGGTATGCTTGCATCTAAAATGATGTCAAGTGCCTTAGTGTAAACTTTATTATTTATCTTTTCCTTAGCTTGAGCTTTTAAATCATTAAATAGTTCCCAGAGTTTGTCAATATCTCCACTTTTTGAAATTAACGTGAATAGCCTTCCGACCTCTTTTCTTTTTACCTCCCCCTTTTTTAAAATCGCAAGGATGCTTTCTTTTTTCCCTTTATTTTCTAAAGCATAAAGTATAGGAAGTGGCAACGCCTCATTTTTTATCCTCGAATTTAGCATGTTGACATCTAACATATCTTCGAGGTCATTCCTAAGAAGGACGATCAGGCCCAATAACTTGCCGTACTCGCCTAATGCATTTATTTGCTCTCGGCTCCCCCCTCCAAGCATTGCCCCTATACGCATACTGACTTCGATATCGGCCGCTTTCTTCCTCACCACGTGCAAGTATTCCTCCGGCTTGACGTCCGTCCTGGCCCTAAATTTTAACTCCAGGGCTTCAGCATCGCCGAGCTCAAGGTACAACCCAATAATTGCGTGGGCGATATCCAACTTTTTCTCAACAGGAAGGTCCAAATGTAAGAGCCCATCAAAAAGCTCTGCAAACCCTTTAAAAATCAGGATGTCTCCAACTATTAGGGCGATATCCCCTCCAGATCTTCCGAGGACGGTCTGCCTCCTTTCCTTTGTCATCGTCTTGTCTATCATGTCGTCGTGTACATCTGTGGCCCCGCTCAGAAGGGTCAAGGACTTTCCGATCGGGACTGTGATCGAAGGGTCGCCCCCCACTGCTTCGCATGCGAGGGAGACCAACGATGGTCTAACGACATCGCGCCAATAAGACATGAAGTGAGATAAGGCCTCTTTTGCTTCAACACACTCTAACTTTTCCCGCAGGATGCTCGCCGCGGCTTCCTCTAAAACCTTCGTGCCCCTCTCATCGAACAATTTCCTTACCTCTTCCGCGGCCTTCTCGTACTCAGCGCACACGAACCATCACCCTTTTTCTAATTTTTCGAGCCGCCGCCAACTCATCTTTTATCCTCTCGACGATTGAATACGGCACCCGCACACTCCCGATAAGCACATCTCCGCCGCCGTGAGAGTCTGACCCCCCTGTGATTAATAGCCCGTACTTCCGCGCCAATCGCGTATAATGTTTAGTCACCTTGGCATCATGTTTGCTGTGGTAAACCTCGATACCACCGAGACCGTCCTCGACAAGCTTGGGCAGCATGTCATCTACGTGGGCGAACACGGGATGGACTAGCACCGGAAGACCTCCGGCCTTTTTTATCAGCTTGATCGCACCTGCCGGCGATAATGGGTACTTCGCCACGCAAGCCGGCTTACCCGCACCAAGGTACTTGTCAAACGCTTCATCAGTTGTCTCAACATAACCACGAATAACCATCGCTTGGGCGATATGGGGCCGCCCAACCACTCCCCCTTCTAACGCGATAACTAAATTGTAGGGAACATCCATTCCTAACTCCCCAAGTCTCTCGACGATCTTTCTCGCCCGATCTCTTCTCGCATCCTGAAACACGCGGAGTTTATCCCTGAACCACTTGTTCTGCCAGTCGATGTAATAGCCAACGATATGAAGTTCATGGTTATCAATTCCAGAGCTCAACTCTACGGCGGGGATTATTTCAACCCCATATTTTTTGCCGGCCCAAATCGCGGCTTGTATGCCGTCTATCGAATCGTGGTCCGCGATGGCCAATGCCGCAAGTCCAGCCCTGTGGGCTTGCTCGACCGCATCTTCTGCCGTGAAAAATCCGTCTGAAATCCTTGTATGAACGTGCAAATCCGCGAATTTTGCCGACGCCATTTGCTTGAGAAGGGAGCCTGCCCTCCAAGCTGGCGTGGCGAAAGTGATTGATTTAGGAGGATCGCGGTGAGTTCGCAGTGGGGGGCTGGGAATAATTAGCAGAGGCAAGCTAAGCATCGGATTCAACTTATTGTCTCTAAACACCATTTCCGATCCTCGCTTAGAATTGCAGCTCCAAGCTGTACATATGTTTAACAATGAATACATTAAAACTTTTGGGATTTGTTATTGGACCTCATAAAAGGCTTATGAAATCCGGTTATCATGTCAGCTGTTTTCATGCGATGTCGATGAAGATATTTAGGAGCGAAAATCCCTTTTTAAATCTAATTGATGCCATAATCGTTTGACCAAATAGGTGCACTATCAGATATTGGGTGAAGTCGGCTCCTTCTGCTTCGCCTGTATACTATCACTTTCCTTTTTCAGCTTCTCGACGAGGGAGTATGGTATCCGCACGTTCCCGACGGGTATCTCACCGTGGGAGTCGGATCCCCCAACGATCAACAGGCCATACTTCTGCGCTAGTTGCTCGTAATACTTGGTCGTTTGAGCGTCATGTCTACTGTGGTAGACCTCGATCCCGCTAAGGCCGAGTTCGACCAACTCCGGAAGCATGTCGTCAGCGCGCGCGAAAACTGGATGAGCCAGCACTGGAACGCCGTTTACCCTTTTAATCATTTTGATCGCCTCTGAAGGCGATATCTGGTACTTCTTCACATGTGCAGGTTTGCCAAAAGCCAGAAATCTATTGAACGCTTCATCCTCCGTCTTGACATAGCCGAGATCTAGCAGCAATCGGGCAATGTGGGGGCGCCCGAGTACCTTCCCGTCTAACGCGGTGACCATGTCGTATGATATGTCCATCCCCAGCTTTCTGAGCTTTTCGACTATTCTTCTCACCCGTTCTCTCCTCGCATCCTGCAACATGATGAGTTTATCTCTGAACCACTTTCTGCTCCAGTTGATGTAATACCCCAGAAAGTGAAGTTCGCTGCCTTTTATCTCGGAGCTCAGCTCCACGCCAGGGATTACCTCAACTCCACATTTTTCACCCGCCCAAAGCGCTGGTTCGATGCCTCCTATTGAGTCGTGATCTGCGATGGATACTGCAGCGAGCCCGGCTGCGTGAGCTTGCTTGACCGCCTCCTCGGGGGTTATCAGCCCATCCGAAACGCTAGTGTGAATGTGTAGATCGGCGAATTTCAACCGTTGAGAAACAGAACTCATAAAATCACCTGCGAGTTTTTGCGATTTTCTGAATTTACTTGAAATGAGGTTTTTTGGGAGGGGGACATTTTCATTCTAAATATGTAATTTAAAATCGACGAGATATACCACCTTTCCCGTTTTACAAGAAATTTCATCCTCCCACCTTCTTTTGCTTCCGAGCACTGTCCCCGGAGCATTTAGCCCTCGTTAAACCCCCATATAAATTTGACGTGGACCAAGATATGTTTAATCAAAAACAGGCACGAAATCTAGGTTCAAACCCTTAATAGCGCACCATAAACGATTTCGATGGAGCTGAAGTTTGCCCTTTTAAAAGGTATATAGGAATGCAGCCAAGGGCTTTCGGGTGGAGGTTATGGCCCGCGAGGTGAACATTCGCGCCATTGTAGTTCAAGGGCTATCTGTTTTGCTCCTATGCGCATTCATCGAGCTCGGCGCTGGTAAGGTGTTCGAGGGGATGCGGGGGTACTTCATGGCCACCGGGCTGATCGTGATGGTACCTCCTTTGCTAGGCCTCCGTGGTAACATCAACGGTGCCTTGGCCTCTCGCCTCGGCACTGGGCTCAACGCTGGTTTAATCAAGCCTCGCTTAGCGATGTCCACCGAGGTCAAAGTTAACTTGGCATCGGCGCTCATCCTCAGCGTGATCGCCTCTGCCACCATAGGAGTCTTCGCGTTCGGGGTGAACGTGTTGACGAGTGCTCCATCAATCGGGGTACTCGAACTCATGGCGATAGCTGTCCTCGCAGGTTTTCTCTCGGCCCTGATCCTCGCCTTCCTCACCGTGTTGGTGGCAATTATGTCCTACGCGCGCGGCTGGGACCCGGATAATGTGACAAGTCCGACCATGGCGTCAATCGGCGACTTTGTGACCATCGCTTGCATCTACTTGGCCGTCCTTTTGGTGGTGTAAAAAATGGTTGTTTACGGTATCAAACGAATAGTACTCGAGAGCTTCCCCATTCTCATGGCTTGCATCCTCATAGCGCTCGCTGCTGGGTACATGCTAAACTCAAGCATCGCGGAAATCTCCGAGCTGCCTCTGATCCTAGTGATGATCCCACCGATAAATGGAATGGGAGGAAATATCGGGAGCATCTTGGGGGCCAGGCTCACCTCCGCGCTTCACCTAGGTACCTTGGAGCCAAGGCTGAGGAGACAACATGTGTTACGGATGAATGTGTCCGCCTCGGCGCTGATGAGCTTCGCAATCTTCTTACTCTTCAGCGTACTATTTTTCGCGATAGCATACTTGTCCGGCATACCCATCGCCCGTTCGCTTTCCCTAGCGCTTGCATTCTTCATCGCGGGGATGACGTTGAGCGCCGCCCTGATATTCGTAACTATTGCGTCGGCGTTCGTTTCGTTCAAAGGAGGCCTGGATCCAGACAACGTGGTGATACCCATCGTAACGGCAATTGGCGACGTGTTAGGCGTAACGTGTTTATTGATAGCGATAAAGATAGTGGGGGTGTAGGAAGATGGCGAAATCGTTTAAACCCAGAAGCGTGCGGGAACTCCTGACCGAGATGAAGGATGTTTCAGACCTTATGATAGATCTCGCGTACGCGGCGGTGCTCTTCGAGAGCGATGAGCTTGCGGACCGTGTGCATGAACTCGAGACGCGGATGGATGGGCTCATGTATCACATTCGAACGATCGCCGCGGTGGTGACGCGAAACGTTCACGAAGCACGAAAAATAACTGGCATCCTGCAGGTTGCGGGTGCGGCGGAGGCGATCTCGAACGCTACGGGCGATATCGCCGACTTGGTTCGGAGAGGAATCGACATTCATCCCGTGGTACGCGATGCCCTCCGAATGGCCGATGAAAAAATCGCTTGGGTTGATGTAAGCAAGTATTCTATACTCGTCGGCAAAAGATTTTACGACCTCAAGTTGCCCTCGGACATAGGCGTCTGGACCTTCGCCATAAAACGGGGAAAATCTTGGATAGTTCCTCCTCTCAGGAATACCGAGGCGCGCGCTGGTGATTCGCTCATCGTGAAGGGGCCCCCGGATAGCATCGCAATCCTATGTAAGATGGCCGGAGCGCGCAAGGAAGCTTGGGTGTCGAGGGAGGGGTTGGCCCCCATCCGAAATGCGCTTGCGGAGATGCGCGACTTGAGCAGCGTGATGGTCGACATGGCCTACTCCGCGATCCTGCTCGGGTCCCGCGAGATAGCCGAAGAGGTTAGGAAGATCGATGAGAAGTTTGACAAGCTCACTTACAAGCTCTCGCTCGCCACGCTAAAGGCTGCAAAAGAGGAGCGGAACATCGCAGGGCTCAACGGCTTGCTGCATATAATCCGGTCTATGGAACGGATTTCCGATGCCGCCGACTCAATCGCCGACATCGTGCTCCGCAGGATGGAGCTACACCCCGTGTTCGCCCGAGCCCTAGCCGAAGCCGATGAGCAAATAGGGAGGGCGGATGTCTCAAAGCGATCAGATTTTGTGGACAAATCCCTGAAGGAACTCAACATATGGACGACCATGGGGGTATACGTGCTGATGATAAAGCGGGGCGAGCGCTACATGTTCGATCCGAGCAAGCGCGTCCGAATTCGTGTCGGTGATTCGCTGATCGTACGGGGGTCTAGGCGCGGTGTCCAAAAGGTGAAGAAGGCAGCCGCGGGGGGAAAGAGATGAAGATCGTGTGGTGCAAGGACCTCGAAGATGTGGTGAATGTCGCGCGCACTCAGGGGTGGCTGTTTTACTACAACTTTCAGGGAAAACATTACTACTACGTTTACGCCGGGATCGAGGCCGAGCTCCTCTGCATCATGGTCGAGACGAAGGACCCCATGAAGGCCAAATACGCGTCAATCAATGACGAGGGCAACCTCGTGACCTCGGAGACGCCGATCATGCCCACATGTGCAAAAGTTGTGAGGGTGGCCAAGGATGAGGGGTTCGAAGGGCTCATTAAGTAGGGCCTATCTCTCTAGGGCTAAGAGAGCTACCCGCTCGAGCACGAGTTTTTGAATCGGTGCAATTTTCAGTCCATCCTTTGATATCGAGAAGACTTTGCACAGCTTTGAAACCTTCTCGCGCGTCAGCTCGAGCACGCTATCATCCCGCTCGATGCCCAGCTCGCGACAAATGCTGACCAACGCCCGTCTCACTTGCGCGTGCGAGCCCCCCAAAGCTAGAATTGCCAAGCCTTTGCTACCTTTGTGCACGCCGACCTTCTCAAACGCGCGCGCGATCTGTCGCTCTGCAGCTGCCCAACAGACGAGTTCGATATTCAACGAGCTAGCGAAGTTCCTTTTCGCAGCATGAGCGGCAAGGGTAAGGTAGGCTGCGTGCACCAAGTGCTCTTTGCCAGCTATGCTCGAAGCGTCGAAAGCTTGGCTGGTGGTCCGATTTTCCCTGTCTGCCTTTGCAAGTTTTCCCAATAATTCGTCGACATCAGCCACGTTAGCTCTCCCCCCAACCACACCCACGACGCGCTTACCGAACGCACCTTTTAACTCAAACATGCCTAACACCAACAGAAAGTTCTTTAGGTATTTGCCCCAAATATTAATTGGTAGAATGCATTCAACGGCATATAAATTAAAAATTGAGGACTTGGTACTGGGCCGGTATGTCCGCTCACCAGAGGGCACCGAGCCCAGCTACTTGCTTACCCCCTGGGACCAGCACATCCCTCGCGCGCGGGTGCTGGGAACAATCGTGGATAAATTTGTAAGGGATGACCAAGGTTATGCTACGCTACGCCTCGATGATGGGAGCGAAACTATAAGCCTTCGAGCTTGGCAGGAGGGCGTGCCCGAGCTTGCGAGGTTCGAGATGGGGAACCTCATCGATGTGGTGGGACGCGTACGAGAGTTCGAGGGGGAAGTCTACCTCGTTCCCGAACTCATCCTTCGTGTTGAAGATCCTAACTGGGAACTCGTGCGAGAGCTCGAGATCCTACGCGCACGGAGGCAGGCCCTAGCGGAGGGAGTACGACCGCAACCGAAGCAGGAAGCAAAGCTTGGGCCACGGCAGCTGCAGGTAGAGCTTCCCCCGGGGACTCCGGAGACGGGGCCAACCGTTGAAACCATAGAGGAGGTGGAGGCACCCCCGTTGCCCGAAGTGCCCGATGAAACTAAAAAGCGCGTAATCCTCGCGATCGAGAAGCTCGACAGTGGGGAGGGGGTGGCACCCACGGACATGGCGGTGGAACTTGACCTTCATCAAACCGAAGTTGAGGATGCCCTCCGCGTGCTAATAGTGGATGGCGAAATATTCGAGCCCCGCGCAGGCAGGTTCAGGCGATTGGGATGAGCGAAGACTATGGAAAAATGCTCGACAGCGTCCTCAAACAGATTCCAAAAGCGGTTTTCGAGAGCTCCCGCTTTCAGATTCCCGAGGCAGAGGTGTCGACCATTGGAAACCGCACGATTCTTCGGAACTTCCGGAGCATCGCGAGCGCCCTCAACCGCGAGCCAGAACACCTCATAAAATATCTCCTCCGAGAACTGGGAGCGGCCGGCAACCTCGAGGGAACCCAAGCCGTCTTCCAAGGGAAATTTTTCAAGTCTACCGTGGACGATCGCGTCCGGCGCTACGCTGATGAGTTCGTGCTCTGTCGGGAGTGCGGGAAGCCCGACACGCGGCTCGAGCGGCACGAGCGTGTCTACGTGCTTCGGTGCGAAGCGTGTGGCGCTAGGGCATCGATGAGGAGTGTTTAACCTTGCCCTTCCTCCGTGTAATCCGAACACAGAGCGAGGTGCTCGTCATCGTCTGCGACTCAGAGCTCCTCGGGAAGAAATTTAAGCAGGGGGAGCTTAGGCTCGAGGTCGATGAATCATTTTATCGGGGCACCGAGGCAAGCGTCAAGGAGTGCATAGCCGCGCTGCGCGAGGCCACTATAGCAAACCTCGTGGGTTCGATCGTGAGGCACGCGATCAAGGTTGGCATCATAGAGCGTGCAAACGTCCTCAAGATCCAAAATGTGCCGCACGCGCAGCTCGTCAGGTTTTGAGCTTAGGGACAACGGCTTTGTCGGCGAAACCCATTTCCCAACTGCTCTTTCGATAAACCAGACTTTTCCGGTTCGAAATGAAAAAAAGCGCGGTGTCATCAATAGACTATGACGCTCTGCACGCTCGGGAGCTTCCTCAACGCCTCGATGACCTTCCCCCGAACGGGCTTGTCGGTGATCAAGGTGAGCTTTGGCTGCACGATGAAGTGGGGGTCGTCCGCAACCGCCTGACGAATGCTTATCCCGAAGCGCGAGATGGCGCCCGTCACCTCGCTTATGATACCGTGTTTGGCCGCATCCTTTGGCAGAATCTCGATCACTCCCAGCCCGAGCTGCTGCGCCACGCCCTTCAGGTATGCTATGGGTTCGAGGTTTTCAAATATCCTGCACAGCCCCTCATTTTTCAAAATTGTCTGGGTGGTGGCTTCGACCGCACGCCGATCAACGCCTGCCTCCTGCGCTATCTGGACGGCAGAAATCCGGATATCGCCGCACGCTACTCCCCCATCCTCCCGCACGCGGAGTCCGTACTTGAACAGCACCCGCGCAACGCTTAGCTGGGCTGGAAAATCCGCGAACGCCCTCTTAACCTTTACCCACACCTCGGCACCACCCACGCGCTCACGTTCCGCCCCGGCCATGTGCGCGATCACTAATCGCATCATGCTCTCGATGAACGCCGGGTCCAATCCCACGCTCTTCGCCTTCTTTCGAGCGCGGCTAACGACCACCCGTTCCCTGGCCTCGTCCAGGATCCCCAGCTTGAGCTTCCGTTTAAGCTTCACTATGTCATCAGCGAGCTTCAGCCGCTGCCCGAGCAAAGCCACAACTTGCTCATCAATTTTGTCTATCTCCCGTCTGAACGCCTGTAGCCTTTTCTCACTCATTGGTTCCCCTCGATTCGGGCGCCATTGATGGCTGGCTTGGTGGCGATTATTATCCCGGGCCTCCCTCGCCAAGCCTTCTTTATATCCTTGACCCTACCGGACTTAGCTATTGCTACCACCGCTGGGCCCGTGCCCGTAAGGCCAGCCGCTAGTGCACCCGCGGCCAATGCATCTAGCGCTATTGTTGGATCGTAGCCGAGTGCGCCCGAGTAAAGTAGCCCATTTAGCGTCAGGGCACCGAAGACATTCCCACGTGCGGCCTGATCGTGCACGACTTCGACGCCCCTCCGAAGTGGTTTGATCTTGGCCATGTTTATCCGCGAGGTGTGGAATTTCATCGGGGGCGTGTAAATGAGCACCGCGAGCTTGGGGTCTAATTTGAACCGCCGAAGCACGCGCCGTTTGGCGTTATCCGTCACCACACCGCTGCCGAAAAATGAAGCCGCTGCATCGTCGAAGGCACCGGTGACGGTGACGTCAGCTTCGAATGCGGCATCGATGCCTAAATTCAGCGCAAGTTTTGGCTTTGGTTTTTTACCCAACGCCGCGAAGGTAGCGAGTACTGCGGCGTTCGCGGCGGCAGAGCTGCTCGACAGACCCACGGCAATCGGGACCCTGGATCTCGTCTGCACCCGTGCGCCGTAGGTTTGCTCAAGCCCGAAATGCTCGAGGACCTTTCGCGCGCATATCTCAATCAACCGAGCGCTTTCGGATGGATCATCGGCCACCCGCCCGACGATTTCCCCGGGCCTTTTGGTTAACTCGGAATTCGCTCGAACCCGAAGCTCGACCCCGAAAGCTGCGCCTTTGCCGGTGGCTATCGCGTTGACGACGGTGGCAGAGCCACACGCCGAAGCAACCCCACGATGCTCTACCAACTTCACACCCCTGTGAAACTCACTTGAAGCGGCTCGGATCAACTTTTCCCGCGCGCAGCATATGATCTGCAAGCACCAGCACCAGCATCGCCTCGATTACGGGCACGATGCGCGGGCAAATGTTCGGGTCAAATCGCCCTTTGAGCTTGAGTTCGACTTCCTTCATTCGAGCGATGTCGACGGTTCGCTGCAGCTTGGTTATCGAGGGGGTAGGCTTGACTGCTATCCGAGCGACTATCGGCATACCAGTCGATATGCCCCCCAAAATTCCCCCGGCGTTATTTGTCTCGGTCACAATTTTTCCCTTTCGCAGCACGATTGGATCATTTGCCTCCGATCCCCTCATTTTCGCCACCTTGCAGCCGGCTCCTATTTGGACTGCCTTGACCGAACCCACCGACATCAGAGCACGCGCAATCTCAGCATCGAGCTTGTCGAACACAGGCTCGCCCAGACCGGCCGGGACATTGAGCGCTCGGACCTCGACCATTCCGCCTGTGCTGTCGCCCTCCGCACTCGCCCGCAGCACGGCCTTCTTCATCCGCTCCGCCGCCTTGGGGTCGGCACACCGCATTGGGTTCCGTTCGACATTTTTGCGGATTTCCTCGAGCTTCACCTCTCGCCCGACGACCACGCCTGCGGCCTCGACGGTGCAGCCCAAAATTTCGATGCCATGAGCCGCCAACAACTTCTTCGCGATGGCTCCAGCTGCTACCCGCCCTACCGTCTCCCGTGCTGCCGCTCGCCCTCCCCCGCGGTGGTCGATGCGGCCAAACTTGAGCCAATAAGCGAGATCTGCATGTCCGGGCCTAGGCTTAGTTTTAATCGCCTCGTATGGTCTCGAATCAACATCAACGTTGCGGACGAGCATAGAGATTGGCGTGCCGAGGGTCTTGCCTTGGAAAACTCCTGAGAGGATCTCGACTCGGTCACGTTCCCTGCGCGGTGTTGTAAGAATCGACTGCCCGGGACGCCGTCTGTCGAGCTCGCGCTGTACATCGGCCTCGCTCAGCGGCATGCCCGCGGGGACCCCATCAACGATCACGCCGACCGCCGAGCCGTGGCTCTCGCCCCAAGTCGTGACCCTGAAGATTTTCCCGAAGGTGTTTCCGCTCATCCCAGCACCGCTTTGAAAATTCGCTGCCAGTTCTATAAATCCTTCCGCTGGGCGATGCACGTTAGTCATTTAACGAGTTCAATCTTAGCCCCGAGTTTCCGCATGTCCTCGACAAAACCAGGATAAGAAACTGGTATGCTTTCAGCACCCTCAACGACCGTCTCCCCACGCGCGACCAAGCCAGCGACCGCGAGGGCCAGGGCCATTCGGTGGTCGCCGTAGGAGTACAGGCTCGTACCCTTGAGTCGCTCCACTCCCTTGATGCGGAGCTCACCCGGCAGCTCCTCCACCTTTGCACCCAACTTATTCAACTCAACCCTGAGAACGCGAAGACGGTCCGTCTCCTTGTAGCGAAGATGGGGTATATTAGTGAGCCTGGTTCTGCCATCTGCTAGCGAGCCGAGCACAGCCAACGCGGGCACCAGATCCGGGTTATCGCCGCAGTCGGCTTCGATGCCCGAGAGCTGCTCAGCACCCGAAACTTCAACTACCTTACCTTTTACCTTCACATCAGCCCCGAACTCCCGAAGCAGGGCAACGATCCGCTTGTCACCCTGCACGCTGCGAACATCGAGATTATTCACGCGCACGACATCTCCCGCCAGCGCTGCTGCTACGAGCAGGAATGCTGCAGATGAGAAATCACCGGGAATCTCAAGATCCATTGCCCTGAAAACTTGCCCGCCGGGGATTTTAAACTCCGTGAGGTCACGGCTGCGCTTGATCCTCGCCCCCGCCATATCAAGCAGCTCTAGGGTGATCTCGACATAGGGCTTGGAGCGGAGCTCCTCTGTCACGCGAAGCTCGACATCCCCCCGAGCGTACGGGCACGCGAGCAACAGCGCCGAGATGAACTGGGAACTTGTCGCGCCCGTTATCTCGACTTCTCCCCCATCCAGCCCGCCCCCGACGACCACGGGCGGTCTACCTCGGGCCCCCTCGCACCTCGCCTTCGCCCCGAGCTGCGCCAAGGCATCGATGAGGGGACCCATCGGGCGCTTGAGGATCGACTCATCGCCGGTCAGGCGCACGGGTTTTGGCGAGAGCGCAGCAATCGCACTCATCAAACGTAGGGTCGTGCCGGAGTTGCGGACATCAATCAGGTCAGCGCGAGGTTTGAGGTCGCCCCCGGTGCCCAAAACCAGCCAAACGTCATTCTTTTGACCGACCTCCGCCCCGAACGTCCTAGCCGCTTCAACCGTCGCCTCGGTGTCAAAGCTCAAAAGCGGGTTGATGACCTTACTCTCACCCCTCGCGAGCAACGAGACCATGAACGCGCGATGGGTGTAACTCTTCGAAGGCGGCGCTCTAACTTCACCCGCCAGCTCCGATGGTTTGATTTTCAACGACGCCAAGGAGTTCCCGCTACATAATCGATCCTTGAGAGTTTTAACTTTAGTCAATGAACCTTTAAGGTTAAACTCCTTGGTTCTGTTAACTCTTCAGGGATTTGTAAATGAGAGAGTGATTATCATCAAATAAATTTTAATGTCAAATATTTATAATGTAAAGAACAACAAATCTTTAATGAGTAAAAGGTTAATTTTAAAAAGGAGACTAAAATGGAACCTAAAAAGCATTTTTCAACCGAAGAAGCCAAGAAAATTGGTGAAGCATTAGGGATTGATTGGAAAAACTTTGATGTAGAGCAGTTTAGAATGGGACTAGATGTAGAATTAGAACATGGATTGAAAGATTCCAAAACTAATGTTACGAATGATGATCTAATAATGACTGGAAAAATTGCTCTTGCCCACTTGAATGAATTCCCAGATTACTACACCAGACTTGGAAAAATGGAGGCAGAGGCAGAAGAATATTGTGGAAAGAAGAGCTGAAGAATTCCTTTTATCATTAAGGGTAAGCATCTGACTTTCAAAGATATCATAGAAAACAATATTTGGACTTGAGAGCCCACGACCCCTTTTGACCCAATCAAAGTGCCCATTTTCCACGCCCAAAAATCGGGTGATCTGGGCAAGGAAAGGCAAAGTATCAGCAAAAGCAGCAATTTATCATCCGAGTTTTGCATGTTCCCAAGGTGGAGAGGGCTCGGATTGACAAACTCGATACCTGAGAATCCTTAGACGACATATTTTCAAGGTCAAAATGTGGAATATAGTAAAAGTTAAAATTTAACCTTTAAGGTTCGTCAACTTTAGCGCGGTTAGACAGAATTTGTTTGATAGTTTCACTTGTGGTACGACTCCGATGCATCTATCATCAAGCCCATGGGTGACGTGCGGGCACCCTACAGCATGCATTACAAAACGGGGCTAATTTCAATGCCGTTGGGGTTGAAGGAGCTCAAGCGTTTCAAGCCCGAGCAGGCAGACCCGGAGTTCGTGGTGAAGCGATATCGGGAGCGGGGGAAAGAGTTCGCACTCAGGCCAGTCGATGGCAAAGAACTCTTTGAGGCCGTTGTCGAGTGGTGTAGGAGCTGATTTTTCCTCCTTATAAACGACCTCCGCGCAAAGGCTTGGCGGGGAAATGGGACTGATCCACTACCAGACCCTTGAAACCGTCGGCCCCAAGGAGCTTCGAGCGCTGCGGGCGATCAAGGAGGAGTTCAACGCGCGGCGGGCATTCAGTGAGCGCATCAGACTCTGGCGGAAGTCGGACATCCTAGATGGCATGGAGCCCTGCGGCGCGCGCTGGGGCTTCACCCGAGTGCGGGATGACGAAGACAAACTTCGAATAGTTTTGACGGTTAGGCGCATGTCGCAGGCGACACCACACTTGACTTGGTTGCTCTGCGATGAGGGCGACGGCAACAGGGAAGTCGTGCTTAAAGGCGGCAAGCCCGTGGCCTAGTGTCCCAAATAGGACAGGTGATGTCACGGCATACCTGCTGGTCTACGACTTAGATGGTCGAAGCAAGGCAAGACGAAGGATGAATCACTACCTGGAACGTAATGCGCAGTTAGTGCAACATTCGGTGTGGAGGTTTCAAGATTTGGCTGCGTTGCGAGCTGCTGCCGAGCGCGTGCTCACGGCGGAGGGCAAGGTACTGGCATTCGTTGAGTCGGATCGGATTCTTCTGACATCGAGGGAGGTTAGACGGCTTTTACCCGGTGTCTTGAATAGGACATAGCGTCCTGAATAGGATATGTGCTGCAGTTCGCTTCATGCTGAGTTAAGTGAAATGCTCACTACGAGGCGCAAAATTATAAAAAATGAAAAATACATGAAATCCAAGGAGATAAAAAATGCAAGCAGATAATATCTATGAAGAGAAAATATTCTCAAAAGGTATAACAGGTATATTGTCCGCTGTTACAGCTAGCTTTCTTTTTGTATTGGTCTATCAGATTTTGGTAGAACCAATTGGCGTTCGTCCTGCACCAAACTGGTTTTTCCTACTTATTTTTCTACTGTTTCTAGGAGTTACGATTAATTTTAGTAGACTGGTCATCAGAATGACGCCCCGATCTATCGTTGTTGGTTATGGAATTTTCAAACACACAATCATCTGGGAGAATATCGAGGGCTGTTATCCAGATGAGGCTTCAACCATTAGATATGGAGGTTGGGGCATACGCTTAGGAAGAGTTAAGGGAAAATGGAGATTGGTGTACAATATTATAAGAAGTCCTCGAGTTGTGCTATCATTGAGGGAAGGTAGATTCAGAGAGTTTGTGTTTTCTACTAAAAGTCCTGAACAAGTAGTAAAAGTAGTTAAGCAACAGATAGGTGGAATGAAATGAACACCCCTTCGTTCGCCAAAATTTCGGCTGTGCTGAAACTTCGTACATGCTGGAAACGATAGCTCACGGTCTAATCGTCTCTGCGATTCAAACTTGCCCCACCTAAATGGGGTGGCCGGTGAAAAACTGCCGATGGTGGTGTCCTAAATAGGACACACAATACCAGCCACTTTTTTATCGCTCGGGCGATGAAATTTTAAGGCACGTGTTCGAGAGAGCTTGGGAGATAGGATGATACTCACATTTGACATGGAAAAAACTATCATACGCACCTTGCTGCAGAAGCTCGGTGCTTCTGGCGAGGAGGCTAACGCCACGGCAGAAGTGCTGGCAGAAGGCGATCTGCGCGGCTTCGCATCGCACGGCTTGCTTCGCCTCCCATACATCCTGCGCGCGCTCAAGCGAGGCACGATTGTTACTAAAGCAGAAGTCAAAGTCGTCCGAGAAACTCCAGCAACTGGTCTCATCGACGGCGGGCACGGTTTGGGGCACTACGTTGCTACGCGCGCGATGCGCCTCGCGATCGAGAAGGCGAAGCAGCAGGGTGTGGCTGCGGTCGGCGCTTACAACTCTAACCACTTCGGGATCGCAGGCTACTACGCCGAGCTGGCGATGCGCGAGGGGCTAATAGGCATTGTGACGACGACGACCGATGCGCTGGTTCATCCCTGGGGCGGCGTCGAACCCTTACTCGGCACCAATGCACTTGCGATAGGCCTACCGACCGAGCCCCCCGTTCTGCTAGACATGGCAATGAGCGTCGCGGCTCGAGGAAAACTCGTGAAGGCGATGAAGGAGGGCAAGCCCATCCCAGAAAATTGGGCTATCGACTCCGGGGGCAAGCCGACGACCGACCCAGCGAAGGCGTTGAAGGGTGCCCTAAGCCCCTTCGGCGGACCAAAGGGTTACGCTTTAGCCTTCGTGCTCGAGTTGCTTGCCGGCCCTCTCGTGCACGCAGCTGCGGGTAAAGAAGTCAAGGGGACGCTAGAACCGGTCGAAGGCTTCTGCACCAAGGGCGATTTCATGATCGCAATCGACCCGAAAGCTTTCATTGCGCAAGAGGAATTTCAGGCACGGGCACGGGAATTCATCGAGCAAGTCAAGTCCTCGCGGAGAGTTCCGGGCGTTGAGGAAATAATGGCCCCTGGTGAGCCCGAACAAAAAACCCGCGAGCGAAACCTGCAGGAGGGTATTCCGGTTGCGAATGAAGTTTGGACCGAGCTCGAACAAATCGCGAAGGAGTTAGGGGTGGACCTAAAAAGCCTGTGAAGTCCGAAAGCCCCTTCCAATGAGTCAATATTTGCGGCCGGGCAACGTCTCAACTACCGGTGGCACCCTTTCGGGATTAGTGGCGCTTGAGATAGGCAATGAGCTCTCGAGAGATCAGCGGCTTGCCCCCGACGAGCGGGAATGTGTAGGGCAAGGAGGTCGATTGGACTTCGCTTATTTGGATTTCGAGCCCATGCTGCACGGGTACTCCCTCTAACAATTTTCCCTCGCTTACCTGCTTTGCTACATAGGTTGCGCCGTCGATCGCAAGTTGTTCCTTTCCGAGGTTTCTCGCGGATGCCCTAGGAAGGATTCGGGTAAGCAGCTCCCTCGTCCGCCCGAGTGGGGGGTCTTCGCCTAGGATGCCCCCTATAACTATCACTCCCCTACCACGCATATCGGTCGGCGATAGCCTTTTCCTCGCGCGGGGGTCGAGCACGATGAGTTCGCGCTGTTTGAACAGCTCACAGGCACGCTTGCGTTCGACTCCCGCAATCTTGCCAAGTTTACGAAATTCGCCTCTCTTTTTCACATTGGTTATGAGCAACCTCTTTCGCCCGACGATTCGCGCTGCGTGTGAGTATTCGATGTGGAGCCACTCGCTCAGTTTCGGCTCGAGGTGC
>Ga0209991_10000231_pt1 | contig 24937 bp, 25 predicted proteins | sample ChitaG_FD_183167 | JGI IMG/M metagenome (GOLD analysis project Ga0209991, IMG submission 183167) | Deep subsurface microbial communities from South Pacific Ocean to uncover new lineages of life (NeLLi) - Chile_00310 metaG (SPAdes)... | ecosystem: Environmental > Aquatic > Marine > Oceanic >... | reverse complement strand
GCTACGTTTTGATGGGAAAATAACTCGAAATGCAGAAACAAGAGTTATCAGAGACGAAAAAGTCATCCATCAAGACCGAATATCCTCTCTTAAGCATCTTAAAAACAATGTCAACGAAGTCACTAAAGATTATGAATGCGGTATCCGCCTTGAAAAATTTAAGGATATCCAGGAAGGTGACATTATAGAGGTTTTTATAACTGAAAAGGTAATGCCAGAGTAGCGTCTCTGGTTCTTTGTTTCTTCAATGATCATCGGCTTTTTATCTTTGGAAATTTACCTCCCCTACTCTCATTCTCTGAAGGAAAAGAGGAAAAGATTATCCAGCATTAAAAGTCGATTAAAGAATAAATACAACGTGGCTTTTTCAGAGCTGGATTACCAGGACAAATGGCAAAGAACAAAAATCGGAATGGTAACCCTCAACAACCAAAAAAAGCCCATAGAAAATCTTTTCAATAAAATCATAGCCGATGCAGAGAAAAGTATAGACGGCCAAATCATTGATCACAAAATCCAGTACCTTTAAGAGGGAAAGAAGACAAATAACAAAACGGAGGATGGAGAACAGATACAGGGAATCAGCGTCTTGAAAGAGCAATGAACAAAGCATGGAAGACTGTAAGCTCCGTTATTCCATTACTCTGTTTTATAAATATTTAGTCTGAAAGCTGTCTGACAATAGTTGATTTAAAAAAAATGAATACGACCCGAAGACAAAAAAGAGTTGCCAGCTTAATAAAAGAAGAACTCAGTCGCCTTCTCATTGAAGAAATTCAAGATTCATCTTCTGGATTGATCACCGTAACAAGGGTTGAAATGAGCCCTGATTTGAAAACAGCTTACATCTATCTGAGCATTTTTGGAGGCGAACAACAAGAAACCATCCTTGAACTCTTGAACAAAAAAAAAGGATACTTGAGAAAATCTATTGCCTCTAAAGTTAAATTAAAGTATAATCCGATGCTTATTTTTTCTTTTGATCCTAATCCTGAATACGAAGAAAAAATTGATAGGCTTATAGAAAATATAAAAAAAAATGAAAAATGATCCCGAAGACTTTATCAAAAAAAAAATTCTTGAAAGCCAGCGGATTGCTATCACCTCCCACCTCAGACCAGACGGTGATTCTATTTGTACAAGCCTTGCCCTTGCTTTTATGGGAGAACTCCTGGGAAAAGAAATAGAAATCATCAATAAGGATAATACGCCCTTACCTCTCAACCAGGTCCCAGATATTGAAAAAATAAAAATAGGACAAATCCCCCCTGAAAATTTTGATATGGTCATTCTCCTCGAATGTGCCAATGTTTCCCGGTCTGGGCAGAAGAACCTGGGCAACTATTTTAAAGTTAATATTGATCATCACTATTCTAACGATTATTACGCGGACATAAATTGGGTCGAACCTGAAGCATCTGCGGTAGCAGAAATGGTCTATAGCCTGGGAGAAAAATTAAACATACGAATCACTCCTCAAATTGCCAATCATCTTTACTGTGGGATTGTATCCGATACAGGATCATTCCGGTTTTCCAACACCAGCGCAAGGAGTTTCGAAGTCTGCAATCTATTAATCAAATGTGGAGCCAGTTCCACCAAAATCTCTGAGCTTTTATATAACAACAACCCTAGTGAAAAAATTAAGCTTTTAGGCCAAGTGATTTCCACTTTACAGATGAACAATAAAGGCAATATCGCAACCATCACCATGTTTAAAAAACACCTGGATTCCCTTAATCTTAAGGAAATAGAAACTGAGGATATAATCACATTAGCCCGATCTATTAAGGGAGTGGGAATCGTTCTCTTTTTCAAAGAAATGAAAAAGGACACGTTCAGGGTCAGTCTCAGGTCAAAGGCAACTGTGAATGCTGTTCTTATTGCAGAACATTTTGGTGGGGGCGGTCATCTTCATGCCGCAGCTTTTACCGTCACGGGTAAATACGAAAGATTATTGAGAGAAATCCCTGAAACCGTTGATAAACTATTGAAAAAACAAAAAAAAATCAAAATTTCAGATAGCCAGAAATACATTGAACCTTATTAACCTGGATTATTCACGAGTCGAGGTTGCCGCGGATGCAAGACGAAGCACATGAAGCTGTGGTCTTCCACCGCTAATGAACTTCAACAAAGCAGACATCACTGCGAGGAGCGAAGCGACACGGCAATCTCATGCTGTTAGCGATACATGATGAGATCGGCATGCTCTGCTCGCGATGACAATTTTACTAAAGCACATGTCGTTAGATCGGCCCGCCCGAAGGGTAAAAAATACCGATTATGAATAAAAAAGAATCAGCTAATCAAAGTTATTATCGTGATCTCATGAGAAATCATGCTAACAAGCTGATAGCATTGTGTATATGTAAATGTATCGGCAGTTTTTATGAATAATCCAAGTTAAGTGATGGACGGACTTATCCTCGTAGAAAAACCACAAAATTATACATCTCATGATGTCGTTGTTGAGATAAGGGACATTTTAAACGCCAAGAAAGTCGGACACTATGGAACCTTAGATCCTTTAGCCACTGGTCTGATGGTGATTGCCGTAGGAAAAACGACAAGGCTTTTTCCCTTTTTTTCTAAAGTCGATAAAGTTTACGAGGGACAGATAAGCTTGGGACTCTCCACTGACACATATGACTCCACTGGAAAACCCACCTCACAAGAAAAAAATAAATATCCACAAAAAGAAAACCTTCTAAAGGTTATGAAAAAATTTGAAGGAGAGATACATCAGATTCCTCCGCCTTTCTCTGCAAAAAAATATAAAGGAAAACCCTTGTATGAATTAGCCAGAGGAAAAAAGGAATTTGAATTAAGGCCTAGCCAGATCTTCATCCATTTTTTTCGATTGATAAAATACAATCCCCCCTTTCTCGAGTTTAAGGTACACTGCTCCTCTGGAACCTACATCCGTTCTCTTGCTCACGATTTGGGTCAAATCCTGGGATGTGGAGCCCATCTCTCTGAGCTCACCAGAACAGATGTAGGTGGTTTTCATATTAAAGAAAGTTTCACCCTAGAAAAAATAAAATTATTAACTGAAAGGGGAAAAATCGAGGAATTCCTCATTCCCCTTGAATTCCTTCTACAAGAATTTCCCAAGATCATTCTCAAAGAAAGAGGTTCTGTTCTAGCAAAAAATGGCAATATGATTTCATCTGAAAATATCCTGAAAATTATTCATGATGAGTCTCTTATTTCTGAAATCCCCGATGAAAGTAAGAGCATCTTCAGAATGTTTAGCCTTGGAGGAAAATTTCTTGCATTGGCAAAAAAAGTGCCTGAAAAAAATTGCTTTCATCCATTTTTAGTCATTGACTAAAAAAGGACACGGCAATAACTCAAAAAAAATGAGAAAAAAGGAATTATTCGCTTCTCGCTGGGGGATTATTTTAGCAGGCCTGGGAATGGCTGTAGGGACGGGAAACATATGGCGATTTCCGCGCATCGTCTCCCAACAGGGAGGAGGAGCATTCATTATTGCCTGGATTATTTTCCTTTTTCTCTGGTCCATTCCTCTCCTTATTATTGAAATATCCATAGGCAAGAAAACAAGATTGGGCGTAATCGGGTCCTTCGGGAAGATGTTAGGCAGCAATTACGCCTGGATGGGAGCTTTTGTCACTTTTGTCACAACTGCAATCATGTTTTATTACTCAGTCGTTGCCGGTTGGTGCCTAAAATATTTCCTGGCCACATCTTTTCAGGGATTGATAAAAAAAGATTCCATCGAATTTTGGCATTCCTTTACTTCCTCCTGGGAACCTGTTCTTTTTCATCTTGCGGCCATGGGAATCGGTGCCTTTATAATTTACGCAGGGGTTGTTAAAGGAATAGAAAGAGCCAATAAAATTCTTATCCCCTCTCTATTTATTCTGCTGATTATAGCCTGCATACGTTCCTTGACTCTTCCTTCTGCTTTCCAAGGTTTAAATTTTCTTTTCTCCCCCAATCTTGCCAGACTGGCTGACTATAAACTTTGGTTGAATGCTCTTACTCAATCTGCCTGGTCAACAGGGGCAGGTTGGGGATTGATTCTCACCTATGCAGTTTATACTCACAGAAAAGCGAATCCCGTGCTGATATCAACAACACTTGGCTTCGGAAATAATCTTGCCTCCCTCCTGGCAGCTGTAGCTGTCATTCCTACTGTTTTCTCCTATTTTTCGTCTCAGGCTTTCTCCCAACAAAAAGTCCTTGAAGTGATGAAAGCAGATAATCAAGGCCTTACTTTCATCTGGATTCCCAAGCTGTTTTCCAATATTCCTGGAGGCTCCTTTTTCCTGGCTCTTTTCTTTCTCGCTCTTTCCTTTGCTGCCTTTTCTTCTCTTATTTCCATGATAGAGCTTGACACACGAATTTTAATGGATGCAGGCCTTTCAAGAAAGAAAGCTATCATACTGATAAGTGTATGCGGATTCCTCTTAGGCCTACCTTCCGCAATCAGCATGGGATTTTTTAATAATCAGGATTGGGTCTGGGGGCTGGGTCTAATGGTCAGCGGCTCTTTCTTTATGATCGCAGTCCTCAAAATTGGACCAAAAAACTTCCGCAAAAAATTCATTTCCACTCCGGAAAATAAAATTAAATTGGGTAAATGGTTCGATATTATCGTCACTATTTTCCTCCCACTTCAGTTTGTGGCGATGCTGGGATGGTGGTTCTGGCAAAGTTATTCCGAAGACCCTAATAACTGGTTTAAGATATTTTCGCCCTCCACAGTAGGCACTGTCCTTTTTCAATGGGTCATCGCGCTTGGTCTATTTATTCTTTTAAACAAAATCATCAATAAAAAAATGTTAACGGAAAATAATGAATCTTGATGCTATCCTTTTTATGATTTTTATCTTTGGTGTTTGTCTGGGAGGTTTTTCGTACAGCCTCTATCTATCTCATAAAAATAGATAATTCACCCTCAAGCATCCTCAACTCCTTACTCTGGACATTTTTGATTGTTCTTGAATATATCTTGAATCAATCCTTGAATTTTAATGAAAGGTATTGTATTTTATGGAGGAAATGAGACTAAACAAAAATCAAATAGAGCATATGGCTTTTATAATCGTTCGAAGTCTCCTCAAGGAAGAAAAAATTATCGCTGATGACAGGAATAAGCTTATCAATGATCTTATAAATCTTATCACCGAAGAGTTCCAAAAAGAGGATAAACTTGACCAAGAAGTTAGAGAAATCCTAAACAAACACATGGAAAAAATCCGCACGGAAAACATCGAATACCAGACTTTGTTCAGAATGATTAAAACAAAATTAGCGAAAGAAAAGGATGTTGTGTTGTGAGCATGAGATTATCAAGAGAAAAAATTAATTTTTTATCAAAACAGATCCTCAATTTTCTCTTTGAAAATGACCAAGTCGAATTCCTTGATGAGCCCAATGAAATCAGGCTATCCATAGTGAGAAGCATTGAAGATGAAATAAAACTCTACAATTTAATAGATAAGAAAGCTATAGAAAAAATTCAATCTCAGAAGAAATCCATTGAAGAAGGAAGCAGGGAGTGGGAAATTCTATACCGCAAATATTACAATGATGAAATCTCAAAACTCGGAAAATTTCTCGAATAAAAATTCTTCAATTCAGGAGGGGAGAAATTTCACAGAATTCGAACAAAAGGTCCGCTATTCCGAAACCGATCAAATGGGGGTTGCCCACAATAAAAATTACTTCGAATGGTTTGAGATAGGTCGAACTGAATACTGCCATAAAAAAAACATCCCATATAAAAATATTGAAGAACAGGGTTATTACTTAGTTGTCGTAGAAGCTTTCTGTAAGTACAAGAAACCCTTAAGATATGATGAAAAATTTTTTATTCGCGTCTTTTTAAAAGAAATAACTCCCAAAAAAATTATGTTTGTTTATGAGCTCGTAACCAAAGAGGAGAAAAAATTGATTGCCTCTGGGTATACAATCCATGTTGTGACAAATTCGAAGGCTAAGGCTTGCTCTCTCCCACCCCATATAATTGATAAGCTGAAGGCTCCTCAGTCATAATCAAAATTTCCTTTTAGAACGGGTTACAGGAGGGCCTTCAGGCGTTCTCGGTCGATGTTCCCACCGCTCAGCACGCAGACCACTGTGAACATTTGTGGCAGGCTTACTTTGGCCTGACAGCAAGGCAGCCAGAGTAAAGGCAGCGGCAGGCTCAGCAACAACCTTGCACCGTTCCAGGATCAACCCCATGGCCTCCACGATCTCCTGGTCAGAGACAACCACCAAGTCATTGACGTACGGCCTGGACATGGGCAAGTGTGTGCTGCCCAGCGAATACTAGTCGTCTTGTATGTGAAGTCTGCTTTAGCCACATTTTATTTTAAAAACGAGCTTCGCTTTCAACATCCCGCCTAATTATTACTCTTCTGCGTGCAATAGCTATATACAGAAATATCAACAGATCAGCTCTAGATGTATCCTTTCCTTGTGAGATAAATCTTGAGGGCCTTTTCCCACGGAGAAAACTCTGTCAATCCAACCTTTTCTGCTTTTCTGTTCTCTAAAACCGAATAAGAAGGGCGGGGGGCTCGAGCTCCATAAGCCTTAGAATCGACAGGAATAAGAAGAGGTTTTTTCCCTGTTAAAGAAAATATGGTCTTAGCAAACTCAAACCATGTGCATTGGCCTTCATTTGTTAAATGATAAAGGCCATAATGTTGTGTCTGGATAAGTTCACCAATCCTCAGTGCAAGCTCTGCTGTTGAAGTAGGAGTAACACACTGGTCATTAACCACTCTTAAAGGCTTACCCTTTTTCTCCAAGGATATAACCGCGTCAACAAAATTGGTGCCTTTCCCCCAACAGCCTGCCTCTCCATAAAGGCCGCAGGTTCTGATGAGGAAATATCTCTCAAGGAGATTCTGGACAAAGTATTCTCCGGCTAACTTGGTAACACCATACACATTCAGAGGATTGGGTGTATCTTCCTCTACATAAGGCGTCTTCTTTTTCCCGTCAAAGACATAATCCGTGCTAAAATGGACTAAGATGAAACCAACATCCCGGCAAATCAAAGCAAGATCCCTTACAGCTGTTGAATTGACTTCAAAAGCTTTCTGGGGATTTTCTTCACATTCATCAACTCTATGGTAGGCAGCCGTATTAATGACAATATCAAGATTAATCTGAGAGAGAATTTCTCTTGCCTTTTCAGGTTTTGTGATATCAAAATCAGGATAATAAAGAGGAAAAACCTTATTCCCCTTAAGGACTTTTACCAAATCAGACCCAAGTTGACCATCAGCACCGATAACTGCAATTTTTTTCATAAAAAAATCATCTTTTTTTCAGTAGAAAATTATTAAATTTGAATTTATTAAAGATTGAAGTATCATTTCAGATGAGCTCATTATTTTCAAGATATCACTTTTTCAATCTATCTCCCTTGGTATGAAAAAATTCTTAACAACCTGACGGATAAGACCCGAATCTCTAGGGGTTAATTTTAGGGCTTCTTCATACACTGGCGTAGCCTTAAGGCCCAAAGCAATGAGGTTTTTTAAAAGTTTTTGCGCGTTTGGGACATTGATCTCAGGATGGATCCGAAGACCCCATATCGGTCTCCGTTTTAGCTGAAAAACTTGGATACCGCAGTGTTTGGAAGAAGCAATAACATGGAAAGCATCGCTCAAATTCACAACCTCGTCAAAATGAACAGAGAAGGAAAAAGCACGCCTTTTTTTACCTAAAAGCTCGCTTTCCTCTTTTATCTGGATAGGAATCCAACCCACTTCAGGCAGATTACATCTTCGAATATGGGCAGGACCCAACAGAGCTAAAGCAAGAAGTTGATGCCCGTAGCAACTTCCAAGGATAGAAAGCCCTTTTTCTACGGCTTCCTGAACAACCTCGACCTCTTCATACACCCAGTTTTCCCTCTCTACAATGGAAGCTTCTGAGCCGGTTAAAAGTAAATGTGTATAGCCTTTTTTTAAATCAGGAAAATGGTTTTTAGTCGCTTTAAAGGAATCCCATTCAGCATCTAAATAAGGCTTCCAGTGTTCCTCCGGGTTATAGATTGAGGAATCTATAGAATTATCTATAAACGCAACTTTCACTCCTTTTTTCATCATTCCAATTTCCCTTTTTCACATGACCACTGCCCTCAAATTATAAGCATCCCAGGATAAAAAACAAATTATTTCTTCTTTTTTTATATTTTTCTTTGTGTTTAAGACGTTGATTCTGGTATAATTCAATTTCAATTAAGGAGGAGTAAAATTGCACAGTGTAAAATTAGAAACTGAACTTCATGTTATCACGCCAAATGAGCCCGGTATTCTGGGCCGAGTCCTGGGAACTCTTGCCAATGCTGGAGTAAATCTAAGAGCCCTCCGTGCTCACTCCGAAAAAAACAATGGAATCTTCCTGCTCATAACTTCTGATAATAAAAAAGCTGAGAAAGCCCTTAAAGTATTAAGATATAAAGTGAATACCAACAAAGTTGTTACTGTTGAAATCCGTGACCGCATCGGTGCTGGAGCAGAAATCGGTGCTCTTCTCGGGAATGCAGCAATTGACATTGATTATTGTTACGGGACATCTGTTGAGGCAGGAAAAGCTCTGTTGGTGTTTAGCACGAGCAACAATAAAAAAGCGGTAGAGACCCTGGGTTAAGCAATAAAAAAAGATTTTCCCTTCCCTGAATGAATGACTTCTTTCCTCAACGGAAACCTCAAACAACAGATTTATGCTCTGGCGGAAGAAGTAACATCTCAGTTCATGGATGATAAGGAAAGGTATTCATTCATAAAAAGGTTCTCTTCTATTTTTTGTGGGTCCTGATCAGAAGATATTCGGGAACGGCCTCGCTCCTGTCGTAGTTGAACTTTATTAAGAGTTAGTGTTCACAAGACAAAATGTTGTTCAATCCCAAAAATGATGACAGAGTTTGGCTCCTTTCCTTATTTGTTTTGTTAGAAAAAAATTTTTTTTTATGTTAGACTTCTCCCTGTTTTAATCAACCTGAGAAATATCTAAAATGGAAGAATTCAAACCCTATGTACCCGATAAAATCGCCTATAAAGATTTCACTATAAAAGCCGTCATTATCGGTGCTATCTTTGGTATCATTTTTGGCTCTGCCAACGCTTATTTAGGATTAAGGGTCGGGCTGACAATATCCACGGCAATTCCATTAGCTGTTATTTCTGTAGCTGTGTTCAGAGTTTTAACTCCTTTCCTTGGAAAAAGCACAATTTTGGACTGCAATATAGCCCAGACTACAGGCTCGGCAAGCTCTTCCTTAGCCTCGGGAATTATATTCACAATTCCCGCTCTATTCCTCTGGGGTTTTAATCCAAGCCTGTTCAAAATCGGCACTTTAGCCCTCCTTGGAGGAATCCTGGGAGTGCTCTTTATGATTCCCTTAAGGAAAGCCCTGATTGTAAAGGAGCATACAGTCCTCCCCTATCCAGAAGGTACAGCAGCTGCTCAAGTCCTGATCTCAGCAGATATAGGAGGGACAAAAGCCAAAAATGTATTTCTTGGTTTGGGAGTGGGAGCAGCTTTTAAAGCCCTTATTGAAATTTTGCATCTCTGGCCGGATAAAATCCATCTTAAGATTCCTGTCCTTAAGAAAGCCATACTCGGTATGGAACCCACGCCTGCCCTTCTGGGTGTGGGCTTTATCCTGGGCCCTCGAATTGCAGGAATCATGGTGGCGGGTGGACTTCTCTCCTGGATTGGTATCATTCCTTTGATTGCCTATTTTGGGGAAAACCTGAATTCTCCATTGTTTCCTGAAACAGACCTGCCCATAGCCCAGATGTCTGCAGAACAAATTTGGAAAAACTACGTTAAGTTTATAGGAGCAGGTGCAGTAGCCGTGGGAGGAATCATCACCGTCATCAAATCTTTACCCACGATGTTCAATGCTCTGAAGATGGGTATTAAAGAGTTTAGCGTGAGCAGGCAAAATGCTCAATTCAAAAAGAAAAGGACTGATACTGACCTCCCCATTACGGTTCTTGGGCTCGGAATTCTCATCGTAATAATAATAATAGTCCTCTCTCCCCAAATCCTCGGTATCGATACAACCCTTATTGTGCGCCTTATAGGTGCGGTCTGCATCGTCATTTTTGCCTTCTGTTTTGTGACAGTCTCATCCAGAATCGTGGGCATGATAGGGGTATCCTCAAACCCCACCTCTGGTATGACCATCGTGACTCTACTCGGGACAAGCCTTTTGTTTTTAGCCCTGGGATGGACAGACAAATTTGGTATGGCGGCAGCCCTTACGGTAGGGACAGTTGTATGTGTTGGCGCTTCCATCGCTGGCGACATTTCCCAGGACCTTAAGGCTGGCTACATAATAGGAGCCACACCCAAAAGACAGCAGACTTCAGAATTGATAGGAGTTTTAACAGCAGCTTTTGCCATATCCGCAGCGGTCTGGCTTCTGGGGGAAGCCTTTTCTTTCGGCACAGAAGCTCTCCCTGCTCCTCAAGCTACTTTGATGAAAACTGTTATCGAGGGAGTGCTTGGCGGCACCCTTCCCTGGGGACTTGTTTTGGTTGGAGGGGCCTTTGCTATCGTAGCAGAACTTCTCGGGATTCCTTCTCTTCCGTTTGCTGTCGGTATCTACCTTCCTCTCTCTACTATGACCCCAGTTTTTGTTGGGGGAGCTGTTAGACAATTTATCGAGAAAAGAGCCGGTAATAATGAAGAGCTTAAGACCAAAAGAAAAGAGAAAGGGATCCTTCTCTGTTCAGGGTTTATTGCAGGAGAAGGAATCCTCATGGTTTTGGTTGCTATATACGCATATATCGAAAAAGCAACGCCAAAGGGAATAGGCCTTGTCTGGCCAGGAAATATTGGTGAGTTCATAGCTTTAGCAGCTTTTATTGGCTTAGTGGCCTATCTCATTGTAAAAAGTTCTAAAAAGTAAAACTTTTTCTATGTTTATTCAATGTGTAACCTGGCCCTTGAATCTAATCTAACTTGCGGAATATTAAAATATATTCTATATTTTCTATAAATATTATAATTTTAACCGAGATTAGATGAATTCCTTAATTATTGCTTTCATCCTCATTCTTTGGCTCATCCTGGGCTATAAAATATACGGGAGTTTTATCGAAAAAAAAGTCGTTCAGCCTGACAAAAGCCGTCTTACTCCTGCCAGAGAACTGAAGGATGGAATTGACTATTCTCCGGCAAAAAAGTCTCTCCTTTTCGGCCATCATTTCTCCTCGATTGCAGGGGCAGGACCTATCATTGGTCCTTTACTTGGAGTCCTGTATTTCGGCTGGCTTGGCGCACTCCTTTGGGTAGCCCTAGGCAGTATTTTCCTGGGCGCAGTCCATGATTACACCTCGCTCATGACATCTGTCCAGAATAAAGGAACTTCCTTAGCAGATATATCAAAGAACACTCTTGGGTTTCGGACGAAAATCATATTTTCTGTTTTCATCTGGATGACCCTGGCTCTTGTTATCGCTGTCTTCGCTGTAGTTGCCTCACAGACCCTTGTCTCTCAGCCAGAAATCGTTGTTCCGACTTTCGGACTGATCTTTATTGCAATGATTTTTGGCTGGTTGATTTATAAAAAGGGCATTAATATTGTCGTTGGAACCCTTATTTCACTCTTGTTCCTTTTTTTCTTCATCTATCTAGGAGACCTGATACCAATAACCCTTCCTGCTCAGATACTTGGAATGTCCAGTCAGAATTTCTGGTTTTATATCCTGATTATCTATAGCCTCTTCGCTTCTTCTCTGCCTGTCTGGTTTCTTCTTCAACCCAGAGATTATATCAGCACCTGGATTCTCTTCGTGGGGCTTGGCTTAGGTTATCTCGGCTTAATCGTTGCCCACCCTCCATTGAATGCCCCTGCTTTTGTTTCTTTCAATAGCAAAGGAGGCCCTCTCTGGCCCATGCTTTTTGTTATTATTGCATGTGGAGCCATCTCTGGCTTTCACTCGCTCGTTGCCGGAGGAACAACAGCAAAGCAATTGCCAGATGAAGCAAGCGGTAAGTTGATTGGATACGGCAGCATGGTAACAGAGGCTGCCCTGGCAGGTCTTGTGATTTTCATTGCAGCAAGTGCTTTGACCTGGGACCCTTCCGGGGTAAAAAGTCAATTCGGTTATCAGTACTTCATGATATCTTTAGGTGAGCCGATAAGAGCTTTTGCCACCGGATACGGAAGGCTTGTCTCTTCTCTTCCCGTTCTTACGCTTGCCATCGGGACGTTCTTCGGTATGATCATGCTAAACGCTTTTGTCCTGACCACCCTTGATACAGGTACAAGGCTCGGCCGTTTTATCACATCAGAGCTTTTAGGAAAAAAGGTTCCTCTACTCCAAAACAGATGGATAGCCTCTTTTTTTATTCTTGTGTTTGCAGCAATCCTGGGTGGAGCTGAGGGGTACAAAGCTATCTGGCCTGTCTTTGGTGCTTCAAATCAGCTGGTAGCAGCCCTTGCTTTAATTGTAGTTTCTTCCTACCTTGTAGGCATAAAAAGACCTAAAAAATATACGGTCTACCCAGCTCTTTTCATGCTGCTTACCACACTTGGCGCCCTTATTTACCAGGGATATCACTTTTTCCAGTCGCAAAAATATCTCTTAGGATGTGTTACCGTTATCATGATCTTCCTGGCCGCTATCATTGTTTATGACGCACGAACCATCCTGTTTTCCCGCCAGACAGAAATAATGAGCAGTAAATAGTTATGAGTTTTGATTTATGATTTTTCTTCCATATTGTGTAGTTAATGATCATAAAATATTCATGAATGGCCTCGCTCTTAATCAGATTTTTCACGCCATTCCCGAATATTTTCTTATGATGTAATATACATGCCTTACCCAAAAAATATGGAATAGAACCGATTTAATAAACCCTGCCCACTAGTTGCTGAATACTGATAGCGAATTGTTAATAACTGAAGTTCTAAAAACCAGCCTAAGAAATAGTTGTCACCTTAAAAACAACCCCTTCTGGATCAGGGCAGCATAAGGTTTCCGTCCCAGAAATCCAATCATTATGGGGAAGTTCATCTTCCCTCTGTTTGGCTGTTAAAAAAGGAAAAAGGCTATTTAGAGCATAAATACAAACTTTCTTCCTTTCAGGTATTTCAATCGTTCCTTCACCCCTAATGAAAAACACATCGCCTATTTTATGCTTCGCCCCACACCTTTCTTTAATTCCCACTACTTCTACCTTTAATTCTTTCATACTTCCTCCTGTCTTTTTTTAAAATATACATGCCAAAGAGAAAAAAATCAATAAACACATTGACAAAGTAAAAAAACCTGTCGTAAAATTATACTTGAGCCAATACAGAAAATAAGGAGGAAAATATGGCTAGAAAAGCTGAACCTAATGTCGTTCCTCTGTGTGATATCCTTCTGGTTCTGATCATTATTTTCATGGTTATCACTCCGACAGTTCAAAGAGGAATGGACGTGAGGCTTCCTGAGACAACATCTGATACCTCTGCTACTCCTGCAGGTGTTGTTGTCATGACATTGCATAAAGATGGGAAAGTGGATATCAACCAGACATATTATGACCAAGAACTTCTTCAAAGTGTATTGGTAGGCATTTACGCTCCCCGTCAGGACAAAACCATATTCATCAGAGCCGAAGCAGGAATCCTCTTAAGCAAAGTTATTGAAATTATTGATATCGCCAGGGGAGCTGGAGTGGAAGTTTTAGGAATAATCCCTGAATACTTTGAAGAAGATGTACCTTAAACTTCCTTAAGATTACCCTTTGACTTTTTTCAATAAAACTAAATGATGAATAGACATTTTATCCTCTTTTGCTTAATCCTTCTCCTCACTCTCTCAGCCTACGGAAAAGTAGAATTAGTCGGACACCTGAGTAAGGAAGATATACTACAGAATTGCCCTGATTGGAAAGCAGAAATCGCTTCTTATTTTCCAAACCAAGAAGTCATTGAAAAACTAAAATCAATCCAATATGAAATCAGAATAGAGGTCTTTCTGGGAACTTGGTGCCCTGACAGCGAGAGAAATGTCAGCGCTTACTTCAAGATTATGGAGATGATGGACAACCCTCTTTTTATAACGACCTATATCGGAATTCCCAGGGATAAGGATTCTCGACAACCACTCATTCAAGGAAAAAACATCATAAAAGTCCCCACTTTCATTATCTTCATTGATAATCAGGAAAAAGGGAGGATAATCGAAAACCCCATCAAATCTGTGGAAGAAGACCTCTTAGATATAATAAATATTGTGACTTGTTAATTTATTACTTTATCGGGCCTATAACCTCCCGCGAGATGACCAGACGCTGTATTTCGTTTGTTCCTTCATAGATCTGAAGCAGCTTTGCATCTCTCATCAATTTTTCCATGGGATAATCTTTCATATATCCGTATCCGCCTAAAATCTGGACGCACTCAGTGGTTACTTTCATAGCAACATCTGAACCGTAAGTTTTTGCCATAGCTGATTCTTTTCCGCATGGTTTCCCTTCGTCCAAAAGCCAGGCTGCATGCCAAACTAGATGGCGGGCAGCGTTTATCTCCATAGCCATTTGGGCAATCTTGAAAGCTGTATTTTGAAAAAGAGCAATAGGCTTTCCAAACTGAATTCGCGTTTTTGCGTATTCAATCGCATACTCAAGAGCAGCTCTTGCCACTCCTACTCCAGCCGATCCTACAGGAGCTCTCGTCTTATCCAAAGTTCTCATAGCAATTATAAAACCTATCCCTTCTTTTCCTAAAATATTCCCCTCAGGAATTTTCACGTCTTCAAAGGAAAGCTCCACAGTGTTGGAAGCCCTGTGCCCCATCTTGTCTTCTTCTTTTCCCACGGTTAGTCCAGGCGCTTCGCGGGGCACCACAAAAGCACTCAATCCCCGAGCTCCTTTTTCTGGATTTGAATTGGCAAAGACAACATATTGACTGGCTATTCCCCCGTTGGAAATAAAACATTTAGAGCCATTGATAATGTATTCATTGCCAACCTTTTTAGCCCGAGTTTTTATTGAGCTAGCATCAGAACCGGCTTCTCTTTCGGTAAGGCAGAAAGAAGCAAAAGACATTTTTTCTGTGTGAGGTGTTAGAAATTTCTTTTTCTGTTCATCTGTTCCGAAAAGAATAATAGGTGTATAAGCTAAAGCATTGACCATCATCGTAGTATACATACCAGCGCAACCAGCAGCCAGTTCTTCACTTATGATAACCGTATCAATATCGTTTAATCCCCCCCCTCCGTATTCTTTGGGAATCGTGCAGGTCAGGAACCCAACTTCAAAAGCTTTTTTCATGACATCTTCAGAAAACTCTTCTCCTTTATCGTATTTTGCAGCATTGGGTTTCATTTCTTTTTCGGCAAATTCCCGTGCCATATCCTGAAGAGCCTTTTGTTCCTCAGTCAAACTAAAACTAATCACTCTTTCCTCCTTTTTTTACTATAGGCTCATGACATTGCAAGTTTTAATTATCATCGAGTTTTATACTGAAAACCTTTTCCTATGTCAATTTTTCAAACACTTTTTTTAAACAAAATCTTTTCTCTTGTCATTGCATAAACAGGATTTTTTATCCCAAAAATATTTCTGACGATTTCCTGAGAACTGATATTTTTTTGTAAAGAGTGCTTTATATAGAGATAAAGCTTCCCATTTCTTCTATCAACAAATATCTTTTCGATAAATTCATCTTGACTCTCTGCCAAAAAATTATCGATCAGCATCTCAACTTTCTCAAAATAACCAAGAGAAGAAATATTTTCTTCTTTAGCGGCTGCTTCCAGAGCCTCTTTTATTTCTCGACTGTTCAAATCAACTGAATAGATCAATGTCTTGATTTCCTTATTCAAGGAAGGTTTTAAGGTTTCTAGCCTCTTTAAACCTGAGAATCTTATTCCCGATGGCAGAAATTTGTTCACGTTAGGGACAAACTCTTCCTCAGTAAAAAGGTAATTCGATTTGAATTCAAAACATTCAGCTTTTCCTCCCATTCCAAGTGGAATAGCAGAAGGGTAGGAAATCAACATTTTCGGATGGAAGCCTTCTGAATATACAACTGAAATTCCAGCTCTTCGTAAAGTCCTCTGGATGATATTGTTCAAGTCAATATGAGATAAAAAACGAGCTGGCTGAAGCTTTGAATAGAAAGCTCGATAACGAAAGACATTCTCCGTTTTCTTCCCGAAAGGAGAATCATCAGCGGGCGGAATTCTAATTTCCTCTGAAAACTTTCTATCAAGCAAGGACTGCAGGGTGCAGCCCTGGCACTGAGGGCATTTGCTCTCAAGACAAGACAAAGTCTGCTCCTCCTTGAAGGCTTTATCGAGCTCTCGAAGAAGATAAGATTTTTTTATCCCTGTATCGATATGTTCCCAAGGAAGCACCGCTTCCCTCTCAAGTGAGGATAAATAAAGATGGTAATCAATACCCAACTGTCCAAATCCTTCCTCCCAGAAACGAAAATTAAAGAGATCGTTCCAACTATCAAAGCGTGCACCTTTCTCCCAAGATTGGAGCAATACTTGATTTAACCGTCTGTCTCCACGGGAGAAGACAGCCTCCAGCATAGTATTCTTAAGAGAGTGTTTTTTTAATATAACAGAAGGATACTTTCTCAGACGGGATTTAAGGAACCTGTGTTTTTCTCTTAAAATTCCTTCATCTTCCACCTTAAGCCACTGAAAAGGTGTATGCGGTTTTGGTATGAATGAGGATATACTGAGATTGATACGAGGCGCTGATTTAAGAATTTTGTAGCCAATTCTGATTATCTCTTGTACTAAGTCCACAATCCCCTCTAAATCTTCATCTCTCTCCGTGGGCAGTCCCACCATAAAATAAAGCTTGAGTAATCTCCATCCTTGAGAAAAAGCATTCCGACAGGCTTCCCAGATTTCACTATCTTCCAGATTTTTGTTAATGACCCGGCGCAACCTTTCTGTCCCTGCTTCTGGAACCAGGGTAAATCCGGTCTTTCTGACCTTAATAATGTTCTGAACCACTTCTGAAGATAAGCCTTTCGGCCGTAAGGAGGATAAAGAGAGAGATATTTTCTTTTTTGCCAATTCCCCCATTAGAATTTCAACTGTTTTATCGAGATAAGGGTAATCACTTATTGAAAGAGAAACCAATGATGAATCTTCATAACCTGTTGAGCGAAGGCTGTTCAGGAGATTTTTCAGGACCAAAGAAGGACTTTTTACTCTGGGAGGAAAATAGATGCTCGCTGCCTGACAAAATCTACATTTTTGAGAGCATCCTCTTGCCACCTCAACAGCCACTCTGTCAAAGATGACCTTAGTATTTGGAACCACAATATTTTCTGGAAAGTGTGCTTTTTTAAAAGGGAAAAGAATCCTTTTTTCAATCTTCGCTGGCGCACCCTGATCCGGCTTCACGGCCAGTAAAAATGACTCTGGAGGAAAGTAGGGAATGTATAAAGAAGGCACATAAACTCCTTTGATCTTGGCCATTTCCTTCAGTACTGCACTTTTCTCCCTGAACTCCTCCCTCAGGGTCAAATATTTTTCAATAATTTCCAGAAAAGCCTCTTCTCCATCTCCAACAAGAAAAAGATCAAAAATATCAGCAACAGGTTCAGGATTGAAAACAGAGGGCCCTCCTGCGATGACCAGCGGATATTTCAGATCTCTCTCTGATGAAAAAAGGGGAATATGGCCTAAATCAAGGATAGTAAGGATATTGGAGTAGTTGAGTTCATAAAGAAGAGAAAAACCCAAAATATCAAATTGGGCAAGGGGAATTTTGTTTTCAAGAGAATAGAGAGGTATTTTCCTGGATCGAAGCTTTTGTTCAAAATCAATCCAGGGGGCAAATACCCTCTCCGCTAGAATAGATGGATTGTCATTCAAAATAGAATACAGGATTTTCTGTCCCAGATAAGACATTCCAACTTCATAAAGATCTGGAAACACAAGGGCAACTTTCGTTCTCGCGCTTTCAGGATTTTTTCTTCTCTCATTCCAATCTCCACCGAGATAGCGGCCGGGTTTTTCCACTCCCATAAGAAGCTCTTCCAAATTTTTCATTTAATCCTTCGAATTTTAACCCAAACCAAAATAGAGTTATTCTCTCAACAGACTATTCATTCTATTTCTCTTGAGTTGATTGTTCAATCAGCAAAATGAAAAGTTTTTTTGTCTAGCTTTTACACATTAACAAATCTTCTCATCTTGACGTTTAAAACGAGAGAAATTCCCAAATAATTAGTAAGAAGAGAGGACCCTCCGTAGCTTAGAAGAGGTAACGGAATCCCTGCTATGGGAAAAAGCCCAATGACCATCATCACATTGATGAAAAATTGAAAAGTAATCATCATTGCCACTAAAAAAATGATATACACCCCTGCCCGATCTCTTGATAGACCGATAGAATTAAATAACCTCAAGAGGAAAAAAAAGTAGAAAATCATAACAAGCACCACGCCTATGAACCCAAATTCTTCCCCGATAACAGAAAAAATAAAATCTGTATGCCGGGCAGGCAAAAATCTCAACTGGCTTTGGGTTCCTTTTCTAAACCCTTTCCCCAAAAAACCCCCTGAGCCAATTGCAATTTTTGATTGAATGATATGATAATCTGAGCCCAGAGGATCCTGACCAGGAAAAATTAGGGTCGTTAATCTATTTTTTTGATAGTCTTTAAGGCCGAAATTCCAGACGGCGACACCGAGAGTCAAAATAACAACCAATATAAAAATAAAGGTTTTTCTGTTTAATCCTGCTAAAATAAGTGATGACAAAAAAATTGGAATATAACTCAAGGCAGTTCCCAAATCAGGCTGCACTGCCACAAGAAAAACCGGAACTGCGGTGAGAGCGCCGCCTAATAATCCTTTCCGCCAGGAAACGTATTCCTTTCTGAATTTGGAAAAGAGATAAACTAGGAGAAGGATGAGGACTATTTTTGCGATTTCAGAAGGCTGAACTTGTAAAAAGGGGAATCTAATCCAGCTTCTGGCTCCGGCCACGAGTTTTCCAAAAAGTAAAACTCCTCCAAGCAAACCGATTGAGATGATATAGAAAAAAAAAGAAAACGCAACAAGTGTTTTATAATCTATGGAAAGAAAAAGGAAAAGAGCTATCAAGCCTAAAAGAATCCAAAAAACTTGTTTTAAAAAATAATTTTCAGGTAAATAATGAGAGCTGCTGTAAATAAATGCCACACCAATTACAGAGTTTAACAGCAATAGGCCAATCAGAATCCAGTCGATATTTCTAAGGAGGTTTCTGTCAATCATATTTTTTCCTGTATAAATCAAATAATTTCCTTGCGAGAGGAGCGGCGGTTGCACCCCCCATGCCTCCGTGCTCAATAAGGATGGTTACAACAATCTTCGGATTTTCCCTTGGAGCAAAACCTGTAAACCAGGAGTGAGTCTTAATTTCTTCTTCCTCCTTCTCAATCATTTCCTCGGCTTTTTTGGTGCTGATAATTTGGGTTGAACCTGTTTTCCCGCAAACATCGTATCCATAAATCTTAGCAGCCCTTCCAGTCCCTTCATTGTTGACGGCCTCCCACATTCCTTTAATAACCTTTTCAAAAGTCAATCGTTCAATATTAACGGTATGACTTTTAGAAAGGTCGGGCCTGATCGATCTCATTCCCCTGCCTTGAGACTGCTCCTTTAACAAATGAATAGGAACCTTGATTCCCCTTTTTGCGATAAGAGCAGTATGAGCGGCAACCTGAATAGGTGTCACCAATATGGGGCCCTGACCGATAGAAACAGAAATTGTTTCTCCTGGATGCCAGGGTTCATTCCTGAATTCTCTCTTCCACTGAGGATCAGGAACCAATCCTGCTTTCTCTCCAGGCAAATCGATCCCGGTTTTTTTCCCAAATCCGAGCATTCTTGCGTAGCGGGAAATTTCTTCGATTCCCATCTCTTTTCCAAGATTATAAACATATATATTGCAGGAATTCCTGATCCCTTTGTAAATATTCACTTGGCCATGACCATATTCAACCCAGCAAGAGAAGAGTTGACCATAAATTCGAGTCTCTCCACTGCAGAAAAAAGTCGTCTCGTCGGTCACTACGCCTGAATCAAGTGCCCCTAAAGCCATTGTAAGCTTGAAGACTGAACCAGGGGCGTACTGGCCTCGAATAGCTCGATTCTCTAAAGGGAACTCTGGGCTGTTGACTAAATCAAGCCATTCTTCAGAAGTAAAGCGGTTGATAAATCTATTGGGATCAAAATTAGGATAACTGGCTAACGCCAGCACTCCACCTGTTTCGACATCCATCATAACTACAGCCCCTTCTTTTCCTTCTAATAGCTCTTCAGCTTTTTTCTGAAGTTCAAGATCTAAAGTAAGGAAAAGATCCTGACCCTTCCTGGGCTCAAGTCTTGCAATCTCTCCTTTACTTCTCCCCAAACTGTCTACAACTTCAAGGAGTTGCCCCTCTTTTCCGACTAATTGGCTTTCATACTGTTTTTCAATCCCAGTCTTACCTATGAGAGCTCCTAAAGGCCTTTCTGGATAAATACCATTTCTAATCTCTTCTGGCGACAATTCTTGTAAATATCCTATGACATGAGCTGCTGTACTCCCGAAGGGATAAAACCTTTTGGGCTCTGTTTGAAGAATTAGCTCGGGCAATTCTAGTTTTCTAGCTTCGATCACCGCAACTTCTTCAAGAGATAAATTCTCCTTGATCACGATTGGTTTGAAAAGAGGTAAGGATTCATACTTCTTAATTCTTTCCTTTAAGACCTCCTCCTCAATCTTCAAAAGTCGTGCTATCTTCCGGCAGGATCTTTCATAATCTTCACAATTTTCTCTGACAATGGAGACTCTAAAGGAAGCTTTGTTATCTGCCAGAATTTTGCCGTTTCTGTCTCTAATCAACCCTCGCTGAAAGGGCAACATGATTTCTCTGGTTCGGTTGGCTTCAGATTTCTCCCAGTATTTTTCATGGTCAATAATCTGAATTTTCCAAAAAACAAGAATCAGAAAAACGAACAATATTCCTACAAGGACAAATATTCTCTTGGCTCTTTTTAGAACAAGAGAAAAGTCCTCATAAATCTTGTCGTTTTTCATGAGCAAGACTCAATTTTACTCCTTTTTGATTTTCCTCAACAAAAAAAATAGGAGGCTTCCCAGGAAAGCAGTGATAAGAGGCTGAAAAATGATTAGCCTTCTTCCAGTGTAAACGCTCTCTGTAAAAATTAAAGAATTAAGCAGAGTCCATAAAGTGAATTCTACACTGACTAAAATTAAAATAAAAACAAAGCTACGCAAGAGTGGATGGACATCGATTTTTTTTGCAATGTATCCAGCCAGGTACCCAGTTATTGTCTTGGCCAGGCTGGCCACTCCATAAACTCCAAAAGAAAAAGAAAAATAGTCCTGGAGAAGGCCACAAAGTGCTCCCAAACATGAGCCGAAAATTTCGCCTTTTTCGATGGCAAAGTATATGACGACCAAACTAAAAAGATTAAAAAGCAGAATAAAAGAAGGGGAAATCTTGCTGAGAATTGCATTGAATAAAAAAACTGTAAATATTACAAGAAATACTTTAATGAAATCTCTCATACGAGCTAATTCTCGAAAAACTCCTTTGGATCTTTCATGATGACTGCCACCTGATCCAAATACCTAAAATCAAAATAAGGTTCAACTTTTATCTGCAAATGAAGAGAATCGGTCCTCTCATAAGAAATAATTTTACCCACTCTGATTCCAGGAGGATAGATACGATCAAAACCAGAAGTGATAACTTCTTCTCCCTCAGAGATATCTTTAGTTGTGCCAAGGACATATTTTAGGAGACACTGCCCTTGACCATCTCCAACCAGAACTCCTCCAACCCTTACCTTTTGAGAAAAAACACCAATCCCGCTTTCGTTGTCAGTAATGAGCTGAACTCTGGATTCCTTTAACGAAATAGGGTCAATTATTCGTCCCACTAAATTGCCATTTTTATCCAGAACAATCATATTTTTCTTAAGTCCATCCAGAATGCCTTTGTTTATAATTACGGATTTATAATAATTGCTGGCATCGAGCCCAATGACTTGAGCAGCCAAAATATTCTCGTGCATCTTTAAGAGATTATCCTGTATTTCCTTTTCGCTCTTGAATCGTTGGAGAGCATTCCTGAGAAGGGCATTCTCCTGCCGGAGCAAAAATAACTTTTCTTTCATCTTCTGATTCTTGCTTTGGACATTCCGCAGGTTAAAATAATTTTTCCAGAGATTGCCAATTGACCTAAAGAAAGAAATAATTCCATGCTGAACAGGGGAAAAAATTGAAAAAACTGCTTTTTCAAAATAATTCTGTTCATGGCCAAGGGGAATTTGAATGGAAATCAATATGAACTGAAATAAGATTAGAGCTATGAGGACTGTAAGACTCTTTCTCTTTCTGAGAAAATGGGGCATAAAATTAAAATCGAATTAAACCAGAGAAATCTTTTTCAAAAGGTCTAAATCATCAAGCATCTTGCCCGCACCAATAACAACTGTAGTCAGAGGATCATCAGTGATAAATACTGGCAATTTTGTTTCCTCTCGGATACGTTTGTCCAAATTTTTAAGAAGAGCGCCTCCTCCTGTCAGGATGATGCCACGGTCGATGATGTCTGCTGAGAGTTCGGGAGGAGTCTTTTCAAGAGAAACTCTGATGGCATTGATAATTACAGAAACAACACCTTCGAGTGCTTCCCTAACTTCCTGATCATCTATAATAATAGTTTTTGGTATTCCTTCACCTAAATCCCTTCCTTTTATCTCTATGGTCATAGGTTCATCCAACGGATAAGCTGAACCTATCTTCATTTTCAACTGCTCAGCACTTCTTTCTCCGATAAGCAAATTGTATTTCTTCTTAAGGTACTGGATGATAGCCTCGTCCATTTCATTCCCGGCGATCCGTATGGAATGATTAAAGACGATCCCATTCATAGAAATGACTGCGATATCGGTTGTCCCCCCTCCTACGTCCACGATCATATTTCCTGTCGGCTCAGAAATGGGAAGACCAGCTCCTACAGAAGCTGTCATGGGTTGTTGCACCAGATAGACTTCAGAAGCCTTTGCTCTCATGGCGACGTCCTTAACCGCACGTCTCTCAACCTGAGTGATTCCTGTGGGAATTCCGATGACTATTCTCGGTCTTATAAAAAACATACGGTTGTTTGTGGATTTCTTTATAAAATAGTCAAGCATTTTTTCCGTAATCTCAAAATCTGCAATGACACCATCTCTCATGGGTTTAATAGCCAGGATATCGGCAGGAGTCTTACCCAACATTTCTTTTGCCCGTGTGCCCACAGCCTCCACTTTTCCTGTCTGTTTATTAACAACAACTATTGAAGGCTCCTGAACAACGATTCCTTTTCCTTTTAGATAAACCAACGTGTTGGCAGTCCCAAGGTCAATGGCTAAATCACAGAATAGCTTTTCTTTAATAGACCTTATCAAACTCATCTCTATTCCTCTCTTTCTATGGGTTTTATTTAACACAATTTCTCTTTTTACGCAATGAAAAATGAGAAGTATTTTTTTGTAAGAATTCTATTTTCTTCTTGACTTTTTGTTCAGTAAAAAATATATATTCAAAACAACTCATAATAACGTGAGGAGGTTTCCATGAGCGACAAAGCCTTCAAGCCTTATGTCTCCCCCGGACAATCCATGAAAGAAATATCTTTCAAAGCTATTTTCTTAGGAATTATTCTGGCCATTACCCTAGGAGCCGCAAATGCCTATTTGGGGCTTCTCATTGGAATGACAGTTGCAGCCACCTTCCCAGCAGCAGTTATAGCCATGGCCGTACTTCGTCCTTTTAAAGGCACGATTCTCGAGGAAAATCTGGCAAGAACAACCGGAGCTGTTGGAGAAGCCCTGGCTGCAGGAGCCATATTTACAATTCCTGCTTTTCTTCTAACTAGACCTCCTATCTGGGAGAAATTTGATTTCTTTAAATCTTCCCTGCTCATGCTTGTGGGAGGAATCCTCGGAGTTCTACTCATCATCCTTGTGCGACGAACCTTAGTCGAAGATGCAGAACTCCCCTTTCCGGAAAGTGTTGCCTGTGCAGAGATGGTCAAAACCGGACAGAAAGCGGGCTCAGGCGCTGCTTACATGTTCTGGGCAATGGGTTTAGGAGCACTCATTGAATTCTTTACCAGCCCGAGCGGTCTTCAATTTATTAAACCTTATAAACAAATGGTTTTTAAAATTCCGGGACTATCGCGTATCACCTTTCTTAATAGCGATAATATTGAAGTCGCAAAAACTGGCTCGATAAAAGGGAGAATGTTCATAGAGACTCCTGCAGCAAATGCTGCGATGGCAGGGGTAGGCTACATAATCGGGCCCAAACTGGCAGCCCTCACCTTTTCCGGAGGAGTGATCGGATGGCTTTTCCTGATGCCTATTCTTCTTTTCATCAGCGGAGACCTGGGCGAGATTGTCGCTAATTTTGGTGGGAACTGGACTGACATGGCTGTTTCAGCTTATAACTCCCAGATTAAACCTATTGCAGTCGGAGCCATGCTCATCGGTGCCTTTTACACTCTCTTTAAAATGCGAAAAAGCCTCGTCACAGGAATCGGCCGCTCCTTAGCTGATGTTAAAAAAACAGGGGCAGGAGGTCCGTCAGAAACGATTCGAACTGATAAAGACCTGCCTTTTCCTTCTATCATAATCGCCATTATAGCTCTGATCATACCCATGGTCTTTCTCTACAATGTATTCACACGCAACATAGGCTCTGCTCTTGTATCCGCCCTGGTCATGATAGTCATGGCCCTTCTTTTCGCAGCCGTGGCCGGTTATCTTGTGGGTATCATCGGCTCCTCTTCCAATCCGATTTCCGGTTTAACTTTAACCACTTTGATTCTCGCAGCCTTAATGATGGTTCTCATGGGACAAAAGGGATCACCTGGAATTGCTGCTGTAATAGGTGTTGCTGCA